>ERZ1740070.407-NODE-407-length-30323-cov-6.253040_pt1 | contig 30323 bp, 27 predicted proteins | sample MGYA00581734_ERZ1740070 | MGnify/ENA primary metagenome ERZ1740070 (study PRJEB43018, sample SAMN04849744) | marine metagenome | isolation source: floating plastic debris | place: Pacific Ocean | collected 2008-09-01 | study: EMG produced TPA metagenomics assembly...
TTTACGCTCAACTTTTTCTAATTGCCCCTGGTGACAGCTACGCTCGCGCGACCCCCATTAAAGACTTTGACATCCGCACCAGCAATAGCAAGGTCAAGGTCGCTCAACTCTCTGGGGGCAATCAGCAAAAGGTAATACTGGCAAGAGAGCTAGCGGGCAAGCCAGATGTAATTGTTGCGATGCAGCCAACTCGTGGACTCGATATCGGTGCGACAGCGGTGGTGCAGCAGAGTTTGTTAGCGCAGCGATCGCGCGGTGCGGCTATTCTGTATATCTCTACTGAGCTAGAAGAGGTGATGGCAATGAGCGATCGCATCGCAGTCATCTATCGCGGGCAGCTAGTCGATGTGCTAACGGCCAAAGATGCCACCCTCGAAAAAGTAGGGGCGCTGATGGTGGGAAGCGCTGTGAACGCGGGAGCGGCCCTGTGACTGTACCGGCTGCCAAAGCAACGGCCTCAAAATCGTCACGATCTCGCTTGCAGGCTGCACTTTCACCCATTTTGGCTGTGACCGCAGCGCTAGTGGTCGGTGCATTTCTTATGCTGCTCGCAGGGGCGAGCCCCGTTGCAGCCTACAGCGCGCTTTTTCGTCAGGCGCTCACCACCTACTTTGGCTTTGCCGATACGCTCACAAAAATGACGCCCCTACTGTTGGCGAGTCTTGGCGTATTAGTTGCGCTGCGAGCCGGGCAGTTCAACCTGGGCGCAGAAGGCCAAATTTATATGGGCGGTCTAGGGAGCCTGCTGTTTGGTCAGGCATTTTCGGGCTTACCGATGGTGATTCATCTGCCGCTAGCGCTGCTAGGAGGATTTATTTTTGGAGCAGCCTGGGGCGCTATTGCCGGTTATCTGAAAGTTGCTCGTGGCCTCAACGAAGTGCTAACAACACTGCTATTGAACTATGTTGCACAGTCTTTTATTAGCTACTTAGTGAACGGACCGTTAAAAGCAGCAAGTGCGCCGAGCCCCTTTTCTGAGCTGGTGGCAAAATCTGCCTATTTGCCCACTATCCTAGCCAAAACACAGGCCCATGCTGGCATCTTTTTGGGGTTGGCGTTGGCGCTTTCCCTCACGGTTGCTTTTGCCATCACTGCCTGGGGCTACCGAGTAGACGCAGTGGGGCAAAATCCTGTTGCCGCTAGCTATGCAGGGATTGCAGTAAATCGAACGATTGTAAGCGTGATGGCACTTTCTGGGGGGCTTGCAGGTTTGGCGGGTAGTAGCGAAGTGCTGGGACTCAAGCGACGATTGTTTGAAGATTTTTCACCAGGATATGGGTTCGACGCATTGGCGATCGCCCTACTTAGCCGAGGAAACCCAGCGGTTGTTATCCTCACTTCATTCTTCTTCGGCATTCTCCGCAGCGGCGCAAACGTCATGCAGCGCAGCGCCTCTGTCCCAGTCTCCATTATCTACGCCATTCAAGGATTAACTGTCTTATTTGTGGCTATCAGCCTCGCTATAGAATCGCGCCACCAAACCTAATTTCTTCTTCACTCCACAAGAATCAGCCGTCCACCGTCCACCAACAGCACAATGCGTTTTCCCGTATGCCACCTATCGACTTCGTCACTGACTTCCTCTTTGCCTCCCTACGTCTGAGCGTGCCCTTAGCCTTCGCCGCACTGGGTGGAATCTTTTCCGAGCGCTCGGGCGTTTTGAACATTGGCCTAGAAGGCATGATTTTGACCGGGGCCTTTGCCAGTGCAGCAATTGTCTTCATCTCGGGGCAGGTATGGATTGGGGTTGCGATCGCTTGCATTGCAGGTGCCCTAGTAGGGCTGCTCCACGCCTACCTTTGTGTCAGTCTCGGTGTCAATCAGCTGGTTTCGGGTCTGGCTATCAACTTGGCAACAGCTGGATTAACCACTTACAGCGCTAGGCTGATTTTCACCACAGGGACAGTTGCGCTCTCCAGCATTGAGCCTATTGGCATTCCTTTTTTCAAGAATCTGCCGCTTCTGAGCGTATTTTTTCAGCAAGATCTTCTCTTTTATGCACTAATAGTGTTGATTGTCGCTAGCACATATAGCCTGTTTCACACCCACTGGGGGCTCTCGCTTCGCGCTGTCGGCAATGCACCCAAGGCGGCAGATACCGCAGGCATTTCGGTGGCTCGGGTGCGCTATCTTAGCGTCGTGATCTGTGGTTTGCTGTGTGGTTTGGCGGGCGCTTACCTCACACTGGTACAGGTCGGCTTTTTTACTGAAAATATGAGTGCGGGTAAAGGGTTTATCGCTTTAGCTGCTTTAATTTTTGGTAGATGGCATCCGGTTGGAACTGCTTTTGCCTGTTTGCTCTTTGGGACTACAGAAGCCTTGCAGCTTCGCATACAGGCATTCGGGTTGGATATTCCTTATCAGCTATTGGCAATGCTGCCCTACCTAACGGCTTTGCTGGCCCTGACAGGCATCGCAGGAAAAGTGAATCCACCGGCTGCACTAGGCATTCCGTATAGTTCACGCAAGTCTTGAATTCTCACATTCACTGTCGAACGGCCTACGCCTCGCCCGCCGAGGCCAATCCTGCCCCACCCACAATAAGCAAACAAGCCCACCCCACGGTCCAAGTGCCTGCCGCTAAGCCGCAGACAATCAGCAATACTGTTGATAGTAAGGGAGCGGCATAGGAAAGTACCCCCAACGTTTTAATATTGCCGTGCTTGACGCCGTAGTCCCAGGTAAAAAAGGCGAGACCAACTGGGCCAATACCCAAACACAAAACAGCTATCCATTCACTGCCAACTGGCCAAATGGTGGGCTCCAGTAAGCTATGGAACAGCCATGACAGTAGTGCCGTTGCGCCGCAGAAACCACCCACTGCGCTAGTGGGAATATTGCCAAAGCGGCGCGAAAGCAGAGAGTAGCTCGACCAAGTAATAGCACAGACAAATGCAGCTAGGTATCCCGTGGTGTACTTGGGCTCAAAGCTGAGAGATTGTCCTTTAGTGACCAGCAGACCGACACCAATGAAGCCTGCTATTGCGCCTGCGCAATGAAACCATCTCAGCTTTTCACCTGGCAGCAGCGCCGAAAAAAAGACAATCAGCAGCGGCCACAGGTAAGCAATCAGGCTAGCTTCTACGATAGGAGCATTTTGTAGGGCAATAAAGTAAAAGAGATGATAGCCGAATAAACCGGTAATACCCAGAGCCCAGACGGCTTTGGGTAGTTTTAGGCACTGTAGAGGATTTTGTTTCTCTTTTATCCAGTTGAGGATGCCAATACAAAAGGCGACAGTAAATGACATCGCGGTGAGCTGAAACGGGGGAATGTCGCCGCTGAGATCCGTCAGGAGGGCTAAGGTTGCCCACATGAGGATTGCCGTGGTGCCAATGAGGGTTGCTTGCAGCACTATCTATCCATTATCTATCGTTGACCTACTCGTAGATCAGCGTTTGAATGAGCTGCTCGCGCTGGCTGAGGTACTGCTGAACTTGCTGACGCTCCTGAGATGAAAGAGGCATCCGATTTTCAATTTCGTAGATGACGCTGCTGACGCACTCACCCATCGAAAAAGGCTCTCCAACGGAAATCCGACCTTCGTCAATGACAGACCAAGCCAACCTTATTAAGCCAGTTTCCATAGGAATACCTATTTGTGAATGACGTCTTTATGATTTACGTCGCTTTTTATATTTTCTTAATGTTCCCATATAAAATTAGAGGAAGAACTCTACCTATAGACGGATGTTAAATACATTAAGCACATACACCTATCATTGACCTTCATACTGCTTCGCAAGCATTGAGATAGCGCCGAGCAAAGGCCAGCATTTTTTGTGACATGTCTGCATAGCGAGGATTTGCGGGGGCGTATTCTTCGTGCTTTTCGTCTGCAATAATGGCCCGCTTGAGCACAACACTGGCATGGGGCACATCTTCGAGAGAAAATAGCGCTACTGCTTTGTTGGGATGGTGGTTGACGATATGCATGACGCCTCTGTACTTGGCGGAATCGTCTGTTTTGGAATGGGCAACAAATACGGGCTGAGATAAATCTCCAAACTTAGCGGTTTTACCGCTGTAATGTTCGTTTATTTCTTGAATAATCTCGGCGAGCTGTGAGACCCCTTCAAAGAAAAACACAGAGTATTTGTAGGGGTTATCTCCTATGCCGTAGCGCTCATTGGCTGAGCCTTCAGCCTGGTCATCTAGAATCATTTTCACCTGATCAACAACTGTTTTCTCTAGCCATAGAGTTTGGTCGCTAAGCCGGGCGATAATTCTACCAGCTTCTGTTTGCAACAACAGCTGTTCTGCGGTGCCAATATCTAGGGCCGCTGAGTACAAAAACAAGCCTCCGTTGATAGCTTCAGGCTCTCTGATAGCTTTGTGCACAGACAGTGCCCCGCCAGTAGAGAGCCCCCCGATAGAAACTTTATTGCCTAGGCCGTGAGCAACCCTGCAGGCCGCATCGACAGTGCGTATCCAGTCGGTGTGCTTGAGCTGGCGGAATATTTTGCCGGGGCGGTTAAGGCCGTGGCCAGGGAGCAAAGGGAGGATAACAGTGAAGCCCGCTTGGGCAAAGTCAGCTGCGATCGCACTCATATAAAACGGTGAATCGGTCAGCCCGTGAATCAGCACGATGACGTTTTCGGTTGGCTGAGCGTGATGCAAAATCCTAGCATAGTTGCCGTCATTGTCTCTTAGTTGCGATGGCGACGATACGGTTAGCACCTCTAGGCCATGGCTCTCTCGGCTGCCTTCTCTGCGGCTTTCGATTGCATCAGACCAGCGCTCAGCATAGTGCTCCTGAAATTGCTGTAGTGCTTGGTCAAATTGCATGTGTGCTTTTTTCCTGTTGCTACGTATAGCTTACAGCTATTGTTGATGCTGTAATCAAAGTGCCGAACGCTATGGATGGCTACTTCGCTAGATTATCAGTGATGGCTAGCGACAGGTTTTCTTTTTGTGTCAGTTTTATCGGTAGCTCGATCATAAATTCTGCGCCTCGGCCTTCTGCCGAGAAGCATTCGAGCTTACCACCGTGCATTTTTACAATCGTTTGATAGCTAACAGCTAGACCCATACCTGTTCCTTTACCTACGTCTTTGGTGGTAAAAAAGGGATCGAAAACACGGTTTTTGCTGCCGGGCGGAATGCCAATACCGTTGTCTGTAATACTGACTCCTACGCTATTTCCTCGGGTTTCAGTGCGGATGGTGATTTGGGGCGCTTTGTTTTCTTTTTTGAGGCCTGAAAATGCATTGTCGAGTGCGTCGATAGCGTTGACTAAAAGGCTCATAAAAACTTGATTGAGCTGGCTAGGGTAGCACTCCACTAGGGGCAGGTTGTCAAAATCTCGAACCACGTGAATAGTGGGTCTGTCGTTTTGAAAGTTGAGTCTGTGCTGCAAAATCATCAGTGCGCTTTCTAAACCCTCATGGATATCGACTGTTTTGCACTCGGACTCATCTAGCCTGGAAAAGTTACGTAGGGAAAGCACGATGTTTTGAATTCGCTTAGCGCCTATGTTGAGCGAGTTGTACAAAATCTCTGTGTCTTTTTTGATGAAGTCGATATCGGCGTCTTCGAGTGCGGAGCGAATTTCAACAGTTGGCTGGGGGCAGTGGGCTTCGTAGAGCTTTATCAGATGCAATAGGTCGTAGGTGTAGGTTTCTGCGTGTGTCAGGTTTCCTTGAATAAAGTTTGCTGGATTGTTGATTTCGTGAGCGATGCCTGCGACAAGCTGTCCTAGGCTAGACATTTTCTCATTATGAATAACCTGAGATTGGGTTTGTTTTAGTTCAGCGAGTACGCTCTTTAGCTTTTCTGTTTTTTTGCGGTGCAGCTCTTCAGAGGTTTTTACCTGTTCGTATTGCTGAGTTAGCAAGCGGTCTGCGTTGTGTACAAACAGGTATAAGACAGTTTGCAGCACGGTGAGAATTAGCAAGCTGCCCAAGATGATATTGAGCTGGGTGCTCTTTATGCGCAGCATTAGCGGTGTGACGTCTGTATATACGTCAAATACGCCGATGATCTTATTAGGATCATCGTTGTCATATATGGGTGTGTAGGTAGAAAGAAGATGACGATCTACTAGGGTTTCTTCTATGGCCTGAAAGGTATCTCGATGACCTAATTGGCTTTCTACTTGGCCAGACTTGGCTGCTAAAAAGCCGCTCAATAGGCTTTTGTCTCTGCCAATTTGAGAGGTATCTGTTGACAGAGTGGTGCGACCATTAATGTCGTACACTTTGACTTTAACAATAGACGATCCAACAATTTGGCTAGCGATATCTTCACTAATTTGACGCATGCTTGCGGATTCTATCAGCGTTTGCGTGTCTAGCGCTTGTATGGAGTATAAAAAATTGCCATACTTTGGAAATAGCTGGGTAGAAAGAACATGTGCTAGCGCAGTGTGGTGCTTTTCTGTGGAGTACACTATGGTTTTGGTCGCTTGCTGGCGCTCGAACGCGGCGAGTAGTATGGTTGCGATCGCAAATCCAATCATGCTCACAAGAGAAAAATTACGACGAAGCTGAAAGCGCTTTTGTGTATTTGATTTTTTACGTTGGCCAGAACGAAACGGCCAAAACGCATTTATTTGAGTCATGTAAGTAAATTATGCTATGTCGGTGTTTATTCTTATAAGCTAATTTTCCCGAAAAACCATCAAATATACCTGATGATATAGATCACAAGCCATTTACTGCTCACAGCTCGTAATTTCGTCTATTTTATGCTGCAATCTCGCCACGGCACTACAAGGGCTCCGACGAAACCGCTGGTGCGATTACCCTTTAACGAGGACTTAATCTACGGCGGTAAATAGTTTGGTATGTATTTCTTGTTACTTGCTAAAGGCACCAAAGATAATGGGATTAACGCTAAATCGGTCTCAAGCCAATCGCAATTTTCATGGATTCTGAGGCGCAAGGCCAGAATGTCAACACGCTGCGATTGCTAAGAATTTCAAACGCTTTGGGATTCTTTTCTTCTCAAGATGATCAGGCCAGGTGGCGTATACAGCCTAGCGAGTCGGAAGATTTTTGGTATTTGCAACAGGAGGGAGAAAGGTGGCTGCTAGTAGTAAATCAGGTTCCGCAGATTCTGTTGCGCTTAGCTGAAGCACTCGCTTTTCTTCAGCGTGAGGCTATTGGTAAGCCGCCTTAGTGTGGGGTTATCTGGTATTAAATCGCTACAATGCAAACGCGCTGTACAATTGTGTCGCTGAATAGGGCCTTACTATGCTCACTGCTATTCGTGGGTCTTTTGTAGATTTTATTGACGATCCTTTCTATCAACCTGAAGCAGCGTGTGTACGCTATTTTTCAGACGGCCTACTGGTGCTAGAAGGCGGTAAAGTAAGCGCGTTTGGTGATTACGATAGTTTGCAAGAAAACTATAGACAGGTGCCAACGACGCATTACATTGGCCAAATAATTGTGCCAGGGTTTATCGATACACATATTCACTATCCGCAAACCGAAATGATTGCGTCTTACGGTGAGCAGCTGTTGGAATGGCTAAATCGGTACGCATTTCCGACGGAGAAGAAGTTTCAAGACAAGGCCTACGCAGCAAAGGTGGCCGATGTTTTTTTGGATCAGCTTTTGCGAAATGGGACAACCACGGCGCTGGTGTTTGCGGCAGTATTTAGTGAGTCTGTTGATGCTTTTTTTGAGGCGGCAGAGCGGCGGAATCTTTGTATGATTGCGGGCAAGGTGATGATGGATCGCAATGCACCAGCAGATCTGTGTGATACGGCAGAGTCTGGGTATTTGCAGACGAAGGCTTTGATTGAGAAATGGCATAAGCGAAGGCGACTGCGCTACGCGGTGACGCCAAGGTTTGCCTTTACTTCTACCGATGAACAGCTGAAAAAGGCTGGTGAGCTACTGAGAGAGTTTCCTGATGTGTATTTGCATACGCATATTTCAGAAAATTTGGATGAGGTGGCGCTGGTACAACAGCTTTTTCCGGACTGTGAGGGGTATTTGGATGTGTATGACCGGGCCGGGCTGGTAAAGGAGCGGGCGGTGTTTGCGCATGGGGTACATTTGACAGATGCTGAATTTCGGCGGCTTTCGGACTGTGGGTGTGCGATCGCCTTTTGCCCTACTTCTAATCTCTTCCTAGGTAGCGGACTGTTTGATTTAGAGAAAGCCAAGTCAGCAGAGCACCCGGTCAAGGTAGGTCTCGGAACAGATGTTGGTGGAGGCACTAGCTTTTCGATGCTGCAAACAACAAATGAGGCCTACAAAGTAACGCAGATGCGACAGCAGAATTTGTCTCCTTTTAAGGCTCTGTATTTAGCAACGCTAGGCGGGGCAAGAACACTTTTCCTGGAAGATTCGTTAGGAAATTTTGAGGTAGGAAAAGAGGCAGACTTTGTTGTTCTTGACCCACGTGCTACGCCTTTGATGTCGTTTCGGAATAGTAAAGCGATACCTGAGACTTTAGATGAACTAGGTGACCTTGTATTTTCTCTAATAATGCTTGGTGACGACCGAGTAGTGGCAGCAACCTATGTAATGGGAGAGATTGTGTATAGATCTGTAGGGCCATAGCGTGCTATGGCCCACACGGAGAACTCAGCTATTGGCGTTTAGTTGCTATCCAAATCCAATCCAATTACGATTGGGTCATGATCTGATGTGCGGAATGGACTCTGACCATCGAAGAGAGCTGGATTTCGATTGAAGTCTAAGTTGTAGTCAATAGCGTCTGGTTCGTCGGCGTTGATATGCCATTCTGTCGCACCTGTGACTTGCGTGCGCAGTGACTCGTTGGCCATAGCATAGTCCAATGTGCCAAATTGGCCGTTGAAAACGAAAGAATAGGCTTTGTCGCCTAAGAACTGCCGAGCGAGGTCAGTATAGCCAATACCTTCAAGGGCCGTGATGGGATCTTCTTGTGCATAGGCGTTGAGATCGCCGATGATGAGGAAGTCTTCGTCATTGCTGCCGGTGGGGTCACTGGTGAGCCAGCTAGCGAGTGCCTGTGCCCCTCGTAGGCGGGTGCCATTGAAGTTTCCCTGGCCGTCGCCGATGTCGGCGTTGTCGCCTGTGCCGTTGCCGCCTTTAGATTTGAAGTGTGCGATCGCCACTGTAAATCGCTCCCCGCTACTGCTTTCTTCAAACGTAATGGCAAGCGGCGCACGGTTAGTACTAGACCCATCGAAAATAGCGCGATCGCTGTCTATGTCGTCATCGGTGAGTGTCTCTACAGTGGTACCAGGGGCTACCTGCACAGTATCTGTTTTGTAAATGGCCCCAACAGAAATCGCATCGCTCGTATCGACAAAAGATTGTTGTGGTTCAACAAAGGCATACGTTCCTGTGCCAACGCGCTCATTGAGTGCATCAATGAGTGTACCGATGGCAAAGCGCCCATCGCCGTTGGTGTCAGAAAATTCGTTCTCTAGCTCAACTAGAGCAACAATATCAGCATCCATTGTGGCGATTACGGTCACAAGCTTTTCCAGCTGCCGCTCAAATTCGGCAGCCGTATCTGCCCCGCGTGGCGGCAGATTGCTGGGACCGCTGCCAGGATTGTTCTCTTGGTCAAGCGTGGTGAAAAGGTTTAATACGTTCAGGCCAACAAGCTTGAGGGAGCCACCGACTTCATTTGGCGTGAGTGGGCGCGGGGTGGTGGGCTGAAAATCGATGCCTTGATTGGCGTGGATGCGGTAGCTGTTGAAGTCGAAACTGAGGACACCTGTAAGGTCAGTGATGCTGTCGCCGCCGCGCAGAGGGTTAGTCGCGCTGAGCGGTTGACCGCCTCGGCCAAAGAGAGAATCAGGATTCTGTTGTGCATTCCCATCGTCTAGAATAATTTGACGACGGGCGACTAGGTTTTGGTAGGCGCTGAAGCCGTCTGCACTGGGCTCGTTAAATTGAGTATATTGTTCAATTCGCCCATCGGTTCCTTCGGCATTTCCAGGGCCGTCAGAGGCAAGGCGGAGTTCTCCAAATCGGTCAAGGTTGAAGTATTCGGTGACATACAGCGTTTCGGGAATTGTGACCCGCATGCGCTCGGCCGCTGCTAGGCTTTCTCTCTCCGCTAAGGGATAGTTGACTGTAGCTGGTGTGGGCAATGCTCTATCGCTAGCGATGATGTTGACACTGCTGATGTTGGTAAGCGCAGTGAGCGCGTCAAACCGTTCTTCTACGGTGCCGCTGACGCGCACTTTATCGCCTACAGAAACGTCAATGCCTAGCGCCTCGTCAAAGATGAACAATCCTTCAGAAGTCGCTGTGTTATTGTCAGCATCACTATCTTCTTCTTGTACATAGAAGCCGCTGAGTCCGTTTTCTCCCTGAAAGTCTCCTATGACGATAGCTTCTACAGTGACTTGGCTATTTGCAAGTGGGCTGGTATTCCCCTCTCCTTGAATATCGCTAACAAATGTAACACTGGCTGTTTCTGGTGCTGTTTCTGGTGGCTCTGGCGTTGTTTCTGAAACTTCTTCTGAGACTTCTTCTGGGAGTTCCTCTAGTACGTCTACAGTCGGTGTTAGCGCAGGTGGAATGTTGAAGGAGCCTGTGGGGAAAGGGAAGGCAGACACTGTATTGTTGTCTGAACCGCTGAGGGCGCCAGGAAGGCTGAAATTCCACTGAGACCGGTTAAATGTGCCGTCGGCAGAAGTGAGTGACCGCCGGTAAGCCCAGCCATCTGTGTATTCCCAGGGCTGATTGGTCCCATCGACATTAGGCAAGCCAAAGACGTCGATAACAGAGCCAGACTGGAAAAGTTCGATCGCATCGTCACCGTTGATATTGGCCGCGCCAGCTGTATCGGTCGGTGCAAAGCCAAAAAAGCTAGTAAAGCCGTCTACTTCGCTAGAAATATATAAATAGTCTCCGGCCCTTGCAGAACCAGAAAAAGTATATTCTTGACCGCTAGAGCCGTTGCCATTGTTGGCAGAGCCAAAGCCATAAATGCTCAGATCGGGGATGTCGTTGACAACGTAAAACTCTACGGCCTTTGGCGTACCGCTAGCGAGAGGTCCGTCAATGACACCCGTCAAAATCAAATCAATCAAAATGCTGCACCCTCATGCATGAAATCAGTAGTCGGTAATCTCGAAGTTCCTATGTATTCAGCAGTTTAATGGGGGCGGTAAGGCTACTGAACGTTCACAAGCTAACATAGGCATTCACCATCCGGTTCAGTTCTCTATCAGCTAAATCTCGTACTTTTCTATACCGCCCCAATGAGCTGTTACTTAGAGTGGCGCAGATTTATACCAGGTCACTCGTTGCCACTAGCGCATCCTCAAACTGAATGAACTCCGTATTGATCAACGTATCTCGTCCAAAGCTGTTGCTTCTAACCGTCAGCCTATTTGCCTTACCAGAGAAACGGAAATCAGCCTGAGCCGCCTCGTAAACTACGGTATCTTTTCCAGAGCCACCATCGATAAGGTCACGGCCTCTGCCTCCAGTGAGCATGTCATCGCCACCTTTGCCAAAGAGCGAATCGCGGCCATCACCTCCATTTAAGATGTCATTATCTTGACCACCAAAGAGAGAGTCACGGCCTCTGCCTCCTGCGAGCGTGTTAACACCACCAACACCTACTAGCCTGTCATTACCGTTTCCGCCATCGAGCGTATCATTGCCCAATCCGCCGAAGAGTACGTCGTTTCCTTTGTCTCCATTGAGCTGGTCATCTCCTGCGCCACCAGAGAGGAGGTCGTTCCCTTTGCCGCCGAAGAGCAAATCATTGCCTCCTTTCCCAAGGAGCAAGTCGTGATCGCCAAGGCCGCTGATAGAATCATCCCCGTTTGTACCAAAGAGCTTATCTTTGCCCCTTGTCCCTAAGATTTCGTTGAGATCGGGGCCACTTTGCAAATCGAGACCAACAATGATGGGGTCGTGGTCAGAAGAGCGGAAGGGTGTGGGTGCGAACAAACCATCAGCTTGTTCCTGTGGCTTGAACTCAAGGTTGTAATCAAAGATGACTGACTCGTCAGCATTAATATGCCATTCTCTTGCGCCCGTAATCTGAGAAGCCAGTGAATCGTTCGCCAGTGCGTAGTCTAGCGCGCCAAAGGCCTGAACCTGGGGGCTGCTACTAAGATCAACAGGGAAGCCAAAGGAGTACTCTAGCTCACCATCTTCGAGGAATCGCTCTACTTGGTTGCTGTAGCCTTCATCAATGAGGAACTGAATAGGGTCTTCCATACCGTAGGCGTTTAGGTCGCCAACGATTAAGAAGTCTTCGTCGCCGGAGCCTGTGGGGTCAGTATTTAGCCAAGCGTTTACCGCTTGAGCCGCCTGCAAGCGGGCCTCATTGTTGTTGCCAGCACCATCGTCAATACCTTGGTTGTCACCGAACGGGCTGACAGACCCTTTTGACTTAAAGTGGTTTACTGCAATGGTGAAAGTTTCGCCGGTTTCAAGCTCTTCAAAGGTGGCGGCAAGTGGCGCGCGGCTGGTGCCTGGGCCATCGAATACTGGATTCCCAGGAGCGACTCCGAGTGCGGTGAGATCGCTGTCGGTGAGAGTCTCTACCGTGGTACCCGCAGCGATTTCTACGGTGTCGGCGTTGTAAATTAGCCCTACCGAGATGGCATCGCCAGTGTCAATAAAGCCCTGACCTGGATCAACAAACTGGTAGTTTGCGCCGGCAATCTCGCTATTGAGTTTGTTGACTAGGAAGTCTATGGCAAATTGACCATCGCCGTTTTGGTCGCCGAACTCATTTTCAAGCTCCACCAAGCTGAAGATATCAGCTTGAGTTTCACTCAAGGCAGCCACCAGTTTATCCACTTGGCGATTGAACTCGGCCATGGCGTCATTTTGAGATTGAGTTGAGCGAGCAACGCTTGAGGATGCGCCGGTTAAATCATTTGCGCCACGGGGTTCAAGGTTGTTTGGCCCAGCATTTGATGGGTTGTTGTTGCGGCTGCGGTCGTCATCTAGCGAGGTGAAGAAGTTGAGGACGTTGAAGGAGGCCACCGTAATGTCGCCGCCAACGTCTGGTGCTTCGGTAGGGCGAGGATTGTCGTTGATAAAGACCGCGTCATCATCGGCTGTTGTGTTGATGCGATATATCTCATCGCCAGAACCACCAGAACCGCGACTGTAGCGCACGACGCCAGTTAGGCCCGTTACGGTATCGCCGGAGCGGAGCTGATCGTTAGCATCGAGCTGGCTAGGCTGATCACCCGGTGCAGAGGCAATTTCAAAGGGGATTTTAGTTGGGTTCTGAATCGACTGGCCGTCATCTAGGATAACGGTGTTGCGTACGGCTAGATCTTGGAACGCCTGGAATCCAGAGACGCTGGGAGCGTTGCCTTGGGTGAAGGTTTCTAGGCGACCATCGGCATAGAGACCCATATCGCCAAAGCGACCGAGGGTAAAGAGGTCGGCAACTGTGAGTTCATCGGGGATGTTTACCAGCATGCCTTCGAAGGCGGCGAGGTCGGCGATGAGGTCACCATCGCTATTAGTGGTGGTGCTGGCGATGGGGAAGGTGATAGTTGCTGCTGTAACGGAATCGCTGTTGTCTGTGTTGTCAACAACTGTGATGTTGGTGATGTTAGAGAGTTGAGTTTCACCGAAGAACTCAGCGACGGTACCGGTTACTTGCACTTTGTCGCCAACGTTGAGGTCGGTAGCGGTGTCGCCGTCTTCAAAGACGAAGATGCCTTCGGAAGTAGCCGCATCTCCATCTGCGTCTGTGTCTTCTTCTTGCAGGTAAAAGCCGCGTAGGTTGCGACCGGTGTCGGCATCGCCGTCTTGGAAGTCACCCACTACAACAGCTTCGACAGTGACTGTTTGGTCTACGAGTTCGCTAGCCTCACCGCTGCCTTGAATCTCAGAAATGAGGGTAAGGGCAACGCCATCATCATTCTGAATCGTACCTTCAGCGGTCGCCGTGGCAATGGTTGCGTCACCTGACGGATTTGAGAGCGTGACGATGAGACTCTCATCTGCTTCAGGATCAGTATCACCTGCGACAGCAAAAGCGAGTCTTTTGCTCGTTTCCCCGGCAGAAAATTCTAATGTGCCAAAGGGAATGACGCTTTCTGAGTCTGTTCTATCAACATCTAAGAAGCCTCCAAAGTCTGCGGCATCAACGTCGCCACTGACTGCGAAATCCACTGTTCCATTACTACTTGTGTCGCCAGAGCGAGTGACGGTAAAGGAGAAGAATGTAGCGCCTTCGTCACCTTCTGGCTGAACGGCATTAGCAGGTGCGATCGCATAAGTTGTGCCACTGTTATTACCTGTATCTCCAGTAATAACAAACGAATCGACCGCAATGTCTTCATCACCTGCGTCTAGGCCTGCAATAGTAAGCCGCAAATCTAAGCTAGAGCCGGTGCCAGCGATTGCTTTAGTAAAATCTTGAGCAGCTGATGTTAGCGCTGTGCCGTCACCAGTACCGTCAAAATCTGTATCTTCAAGCGGCTCAGTATTAGTGCCACCTGCTGCCTCAAAAGCCAGCAAGTTCTGGAAGGCTCCCCCATCAATAGAATACTCAAGGAGCACAGAACTATCTGCGTCCCAGTCTTGATTGCTACCGTCATCATCTTCTGCGAACAGACCGCTGAAAGATAGATTGGTTAAACCTGCGATATTTAGGTTGGACCAAGTGGTTTGAACAGTGGTTGGTCCCTCTTCACCATCCAAGTCTTGCGCGGCTAGAAACTGGCCATCAAAACCGGTTAAATCTACAAAAGACCCGATATTAGAGCCGTCAGTCAAGGTGAAATAGTCTCCGAAGCCGTCGGTAAAGAAGCTCCCTTGAGTGACTGTAAACTGACTGTCATCTGTGAAAGGCTCATTGAGTACGACAGTGGGTCCAACAGTTGCAGTGTCACCCAAAATCTCGATATTGTCGATGGCAATGTCTTCGTCGCCGGAGTCGAGGTCGAAAGTGAAGCGAAGATCTAGTGTGGAGCCAGTGCTTGCGATCGCACTTGAAAAAGCTGAGAAAGACTCAGTAACTTCAATACCATCGCCCGTACCATCAAAATCCGTATCTTGAAAAGGTGCACTATTAAAAGTGTTACCGTCATTTTCAAACGCCAGAAGATTCTGAAACCCACCACCGTCAATTTCGTATTCGACTTTAACAAAGTCTGGTGCATCCCAGTCTTGGTTTGAGCCGTCGTCGTCTTCAGCAAAAAGCGCGCTAAAGCTTAGATTTGAAGCTCCAGAGATATCTATGCTAGAGAAGGTGAGAGTCTGTAAACTATCTGGCACTTCTCCGTCAATGTCTTGAGCGGCGAAGAAGAAGCTACCTTCTGCACCGGTAACATCGTAAAAGCTGCCAATATTGCTACCATCTGTGCGCGTGAAAAAATCACCGCTACCATCTGAAAATTCTGGAACTGAGGTCGTGTAGCGAGTACCGTTACCGTCGGTCTCAAAGCTTTCTGTAAAAATAGTTGCCATGGTGTGAGATAAAACTTCCAAAGATTAAAGAAACCCAACTAAACCCAAAAGAATGTTCTTTTGGTTCGCACCCAGATCAATATATTTATCGATTAGCCCGAGAGCTAAGCTATCAATTACTGACTTCGCTTGGGTAAAGAGGAGCTTATGGAATCATTAATGTCTTATCTTGTAGATCTCTTTTTGAAACGCTGAGGGTGAGCGCTAGAGACTATACGTGTGGGCTTATTCGGATCGTAAGCAGGCTTCTAGCGCAGGCAAAAAATGCTCTAGTTCTGGTGTTTCTAATGCTGGATCTTTCGCTAGGTCATCCCAAATGCGCAGCTGTACCGCATCCTTGGCGTGGGGCTGGTTAATAAATACTCGTGTTTCGTCTTCTGAGAAAGTGCCGCCCTGCAATTCTAGGCTCCGCTTTGAAGCGGGAGAGAGGGTGTCCCAATACTCCTCATCGATAGCGCAAAGGTAGCGTTTGGCGTTTACATGCAGCCGAACGGGTTCAGTGACAGACTTTGGAAAGATGCCTTTAAGGTAGGGGAGGGCTCTTTCTTCATGGCGGTCGTTAATTCCTCTCTCGGCAGCGTCTTCTCCTAGCGTATGCACAAGGTGCCCAAAGTCGTGTAGCAGGCAGGCTACAACCAATGAGGGCTCTGAGTAAGCGCTTTGTGCTAGGGTAGCGCACTGGAGAGCATGTTGTTTTTGGGTCACTGCTTCGCGACCGTATTGTGCATGGCCATGAGTAGAGAGCGTGTTGAGGATTTCTGTAATAGATGCCATGACGAATACGAGAAGTGAGGGCGATTTAATAAGAGTGGGCAGCAATCTTGGGTCAGGCTGTTGTTGACGGATGGGATTAGGCCACGCGCTGGCCTTGGCTAATAACGCGAGTGAGGCGGGGAATGTTGTTTTCGAGATGAACAGTGAGAATATCGGCCCGTTTGCCAACTTCTAGGGTGCCGCGATCGCTCTCCAGCCCAATCGCCTTCGCCGGATTCATCGTTACGGGCCGCATTGCCTCATACACAGGCTTTTCTGTTGCGGCGGCCATGATAAAAATAGAGAGCAGCAGGCTGTGAGGCACATAGTCAGAAGAGATGAGATCTACCAGATCTAGCTTGGCGAGTTCCATAGCGGAAACATTGCCAGAGTGGGAGCCACCTAGTACGAGATTGGGTGCACCCATGAGCACTTGCAAGCTGTTGGCGTGGGCCTCTTTTGCAGCGTCTAGCGTGGTAGGAAACTCTGAGATGGTGACGCCTTCTTCTACGGCCTGCTGCACATGTTCTACAGTGGCGTCGTCGTGGCTGGCCATGGCAAGACTATGCTTGCTGCCCAGCTTTACGAGTTCTGTTCGGCTTTTGATTGCGTAGGCTTTTTGGGCGGCAATGCGATCGCGAATAAAATCATCTACCTCGGCCTCGCTCATACCGTGCTTACCCCTGTAGTATTCTCGGAACTTTTCGAGCTTAGCGAACTGCCTTTGCCCTGGGGTGTGATCCATCAAGGAGAGGAGGGAAAGTAGAGGATGCTCGGCATACTCGCTGACAATATCAGCGACCGTTTCGTAGCCTAGTTCGCAGCGGAGGTGTAGGCGATGGTCGATAGAGAATTTGCCGTTTGCCTGTCTGTTGGAGATCTCGTTAATCATGGACTCGAACTCGGTCACGCGGAGGGAGCGGGGAGTGACATCTCCTACGGCGATCGCATCACAAACCGTTGTAATGCCAGCGGCGGCCAAGTCTCGATCGTGATGAGTCGCGGCGGCTTCTATGGGCCAGCGAACGCCAGGGCGCGGCGATACGCAGCGTTCTAAATTATCAGTATGTAGCTCGATGAGTCCAGGCAGCAGGTAGTCTCCCTCTCCATCGATACCGTGGTCTACAGTGCCGGGCTGGATATCAGAAATTTGGCCATCGCGCACGACTAAAGTTCCGACCACTTCTTGGTCTGACAATTGAAGGCGATAGTTGGTATAAACTTGCTCATTCATGGCGGATAAAGAGGTATTTCTACCTGGCGAAATTCAATAATGCGACCCGAAGGTTAAGGTTTGATTACAAACTCGAGATTTTACGTCGTGATCGTGAAAAATTCCGACTAACGCGCAGCCTTGAGCCTTTTTTTCTTCGATTAGCTCGATGACAGCTTCTCTATTTTCTTGATCTAAAGCGGCGGTTGGTTCATCGAGTAAAAGAATAGGCCGATCAACTGCGAAAGCTCTGGCAATGTTGACTCGCTGCTTTTCACCGCCGGAAAACGTTGTGGGAGAAAGAGACCATAGGCGTTCTGGAAGGTTAAGACGGATAAAGAGCGATCGCACTCTCTCTTCAGCGATGTCACTTTCTACACCAAGCTCCATTAGGGGTTCGGCAGCAACCTGTAGCGCGGGAACACGGGGAATGACTCGGAGAAATTGACTGACATAGCCAATAGTGCGGGCGCGAATTTCGATCAGTTCATGGGGCTCGCACTGGGTAAGATCGACCCAGTCACTGTTGTGATTCACCCAGATGGAACCGCTGTCTACGCGGTAGTTAGCGTAGAGCGATCGCATAAAGGTAGATTTGCCAGAGCCGGAAGCGCCCTGAAGGGCGACACAGTCTCCTTTATTGACGGTAAGAGAAACGCCTTGTAGGACGTTGAGCTGGCGGTTGCCCTGATTGTGGAGGGTGAAGGTTTTGGTGACTTCGACTGCGCTCAGCCACCGGGTTTCGTGGGCGTCTGGCACTTTTGGGCGTGTTTGGGATAGGGCTTCTTGGATCATGGGATCAATGTGGCACTAACGAGCTGTTGCGTGTAAGGATGCTGCGGATCGTCCAATACTTGGTCGGTAAGGCCTTGTTCTACGACTTGGCCACCTTGCATCACCATAAGGCGGTGGGCGAGAAGGCGGACAACGCCGATGTCGTGGGTGACAAGAATGACGCTGAGATTAAATGTGCGAACAAGAGAACGAAGAAGATCGAGTAAGCGGGCTTGTACGGAGACGTCTAAGCCGCCTGTAGGTTCATCCATGAGGACGAGTTTTGGCTGGGTGACGAGAACGCGGGCGAGCTGAAGGCGCTGCTGCATGCCCCCAGAGAAAGTGGTCGGTAAAGCGTCAATGCGATCGCTTGGAATTTCGACTTGGCTGAGCCAACGGTAGGCTTCGGTGCGAATGTTGCCATAGTGGCGCTGGCCAATGTCCATCAGGCGTTCGCCGATGTTAGCGCCGGCAGTGACGTTCATGCGAAGGCCATCGCGAGGATTCTGTTGAACAAAGCCCCATTCTGTTCGCATCAGGCGACGACGTTGAGGTTCAGGAAGTTGGCTGAGGTCGGTAGCAGTCGCTCCGTTGTGGGCGAAGTCGCTGTGGTAGAGGACCTGGCCAGCATCAAAGGGGAGTTGGTGGGCAATCGCATTCAACAGTGTAGTTTTCCCAGAGCCCGATTCACCGATGATGCCGAGGATTTGGCCGGGGTAAAGGGAGAGAGAAATGCGATCGCATGCTTGGATCTCTCCGTAGTTTTTAGTGAGATTGTTGACGGTGAGGATGGGTTGCATGAGCTATGAAGTAAGCGTGTGTTTTGAAAGAGAGATTGGCTATGAGGTCAGCGCCCTGTTGCCCTTATTCTCGACCTTTCTCTCTTATTCTTGTCTTGCATTTCCTGGCAATAGTCTGTATCAGAACAAATCCACATTCGTCCGCCCTCGTTATCAATCACCACTTCGTCTAAGTAGCTATCTGTGGCACCGCAAAATTCGCAGGGCTTGTCCCACGTTTCTACAGTAAAGGGATGATCTTCAAAATCCAGACTCTTGACCCTCGTGTAGGGTGGGACCGCATACAGTCTCTTTTCTCTTCCTGCGCCAAACAGCTGTAAGGCTGGGCTCATATGTAGCTTAGGATTATCGAATCGAGGAATAGGGCTGGGGCGCATCATGTAGCGGTCGTTCACCATCACTGGATAGTCGTAAGCAGTAGCGATGTGGCCGTAGCGCGTAATGTCCTCATACAGCTTCACGTACATCGATCCATATTCTTCTAACGCGTGCATTTTCCGCGTCTCGGGTTCGGAAGGCTCAATCCAGCGTAGAGGCTCAGGAATAGGAACTTGGTACACCATCACCTGACCTTCTTGCAAAGGCGTTTCGGGAATGCGATGCCGGGTTTGAATTAAGGTCGCTTCTGTTGTTTTTTCGGTAGTTTCTACGCCGCAAACGCGCTTGAAAAAACGACGAATATTGACTGCATTTGTCGTATCATCTGCACCCTGGTCGATAACTTTGAGCGTGTCGTCTGTCCCAATGACAGACGCTGTCACCTGAATGCCCCCCGTCCCCCAGCCATAAGCCATCGGCATTTCACGCGAGCTAAAGGGAATTTGATGTCCTGGAATTGCCACCGCTTTCAGCAAGCCGCGACGAATAGAGCGCTTTGTTTGTTCATCTAAGTAGGCAAAGTTGTAGGTAAATTCAGTCATGCAAAAAACTCCATCTCTTCATAAGCATCTACCTTCGTTGCCGCAATTCGCGATTGCCAATGACCCACATGTAGCTCCAGCTTGTATCTATCCGGATCAAGAACGTACAAGGACTTCGTCATTATCAGGACATATCTCGTTGCTGTTATCCTCCGTGGATTTTGTCGCCTTATGGTTGGATGTAGCGAGCGTTTCAGACTGCGAGGCTACATAATCCTCTCGCATTTTTCTCACTAGATTCAGCTCTGCTTGAAAGTCAATGTAGTGTGGGAGCTTCAGGTGCTGAACAAAGCCCTGGGCCTCTACGTTGTCTGAGTGATAGAGCACAAATTCTTCTTCTTGCGCTGGCCCCTGAATCTTTTCGTCGAATTCTTTCGCACGCAAAGATCGATCAACTAGGGCCATGGCCATGGCTTTGCGCTCGTTATAGCCAAAAGTGAGCCCATAGCCTCGGGTGAATTGGGGCGGTAGCGTTTTGTTGCCCTTGAACTGGTTCACCATTTGCACTTCGGTAACGGTGATATCTGCGATCGCAATCTCAAATCCCAGCTCTTCCGGGCAAATGCACACGTCTACCTCACCCATCCGAATCTCGCCTGCAAACGGATGACTGTTACCATAGCCGCGCTGTGTGGAATAAGCCAGCCCTAGCAAAAAGCCCTCATCTGCTCGCGCTAAGTTCTGTAATCTTGCATCTCGCCCAGCGGGCAGCTCTAAGGGTTGACGCGTCAGATCAAAGATCTCTTCCTCCTCTATTTTGGGTTCGGCTTGAACCAATCCTTCATGGTTCAGCGCGTCCACTGCTCTAGGAATAGTCTTTGAAGCGTCTGATTTATTTGGTTGACTAGCAGGGTACTGGGGCTGATTATCTTCTGCGGCAAGCTTAAAATCTAACAGTCGATGAATGTAGTCAAAGGTAGGGCCTAGCTGCTGACCGCCAGGGACATCTTTGTAGATAGAAGAAATTCGCCGCCCGATTTCCATTTGGCTGGTATCGAGTGGTTCGGCGTAGTAAAAACGAGGTAATGTCGTGCGATAGGCTCGCAATAAAAAAGTGGCTTCTACTAAATCTCCCCAAGATTGTTTAATAGCCAGTGCGGCCAAGTCCGGATCGTACAGGCTGCCTTCTGCCATTACGCGGGCAACGGCTAAGCCCATTTGCTGCTTGATCTGTTCAAGGCTAAGCTCTGGGAACTGCTGCTGACCTCTACGCTTGGCCTGAAGTAATTTTTCTGCATTGAAGATAGCTTTTTCGCCACCTTTTACCGCTACATAAGACATCTGCTACGCTGCCTCCCTAAGCTGAACGTGAGTGCTCCGAGGCAAACCCATTAACTGATGCTCGCCAAACAAAAAACAATCTACGCCCCTTGGATATGCTGCGTGATTCTGTTGCCACATTTTCCAAAAAGAGACCGATACAGCCGGTGAAACAGTACGTGACTCTATAATGCCAGGCCCAGAGAGTAGGACACTGTTGTTTGTTTGGCTGTCTGTTTGCAGCTGTTTAACCTGTATGAGCAATGTGGTGGACTCCTCTGGAGACTCTGCACTGCCCCGGCAAAACGGAGTGAGTGCCACGGCCTCCCAATCGCTGATAACAGCAAATGCACACTGTACTGGTTGGTCTGTGAAAGTACAGCCTGTGTGGAACCGCAGCCAGTCTTTTACTAGGCTAGGTAGCGTAGGCGATAGCCAAACGACAGTTTCAAAATCGATAAGCGTCAGGCAAGCTGCGCCACAAGCAGGCGTCAGACCATCGGGAACGGTTAGCCGTGCTGGCACCTCCAAAAGCTTTCCAGGTTCAGCTAGGGCGGTGAGCAAGGCTCGAAAGGTTTGTTGTGAGTCGCTAGTGAAGTCTGTGAAACCGGGGAGCGTGGTGGTAAGCATGGCGAGTTTTCATTCTCCTCGTAGCAGGGTGAAAAAGTCGACTTTGGTCGTGGCGGTCTGCTGCTGCTTTCGTGCTTTAGATTGCTGAGCGATCATCTGCAAAGGCTCAATGATGTTTTCTTGTACTTGAGCATGCCAGTTGGGATGCTGCATGAGCCCGTCGCATAGGGCGGCTAGCTCTGCATGGCGGTGCGATCGCCCCCCCACATAGCCAAATCCTGTAATTGTCTCTTCGCCTTCAGCTTCGCTTAACAGCTGCACGACACAGCGCGTCAGCGTCATTTCACCTAGGTTAAAGACCTGACCCACACCGCCTGCTCGCCCACGAACCATCGTTAGGCCAGTCTCAGGCGATCGCAAAAACTGATACTCAGGCACAGACTCTAGCTGACTCATCAGAGTCTCTAGCTCGGCCATAGGCGCTTTTGCCAACGTCCCCATCCATATTTGACGTGCCGACTGCTGTTTGTTCATGCTCACTTTTTTACTCTCAGCCGCCCTCATAAAGATTAAATGTCTAGATGAAGATTAAAAGTCTAGACGTCTAGATGTCTAGACTTTTAATACTATAACAGGATAATAAAGCTGGTTATTTTATATTTCAAGTGTTCTCTACTACATCTATTGACTAAATGAGCCAAATGCGTGAGCCAGACTCGCCTCGATATATTCAAATCGCTGACCAGCTACGTCGCCGCATTCAAAAGGGACAATACGCAGTGGGCGATCGCCTCCCGGCAGAAGGTCAGCTGGCTGAACAGTTTGGGGTAAATCGTCATACCCTACGGCAGGCGGTGGCGCTGCTACGGCAGGAAGGGACGCTGCGGGTAGAGCGAGGGAAAGGTACATTTGTCGCGGCTGCGCCGATTCGCTATGCCATTGGTAAGCGGGTGCGCTACAACGAGTCACTGAAGGCGCAGGGCCATACGATTCGGTATGAGTTGGTGCGATCGCTCGAAGTTCCTGCCGATGACGCGCTTGCTGAGATGCTGAATGTTGAACTCAATGCGGGTGTAGCCCTGATAGAACGGGTGAGCTTTGTCGATGAGCAGCCGCTGAGCGTAAGTTCTAGCTACTTTCCACTGACGCTATTTTCAGATTTACTGATGCCTGAAAGCCTTCAGCAATTTCAAGAGACGGGGTCAGTTTCTAGATGGTTGCGCGATCGCTACTCAGTCGATCATATTCGCCTGCGTACTAGCGTATCGGCTCGGCTAGTGCAGCCAAAGGATGCGAGCTTACTAGCGCTACCGCTAAATCAGCCGATTTTGCTCGCTGAGTCGGTGAACGTGGATCAGCATGGGCGAGCGATTGAGTATGGGGTAACCAGGCTAAGGGGCGATCGAATGGAAATGGTGTTTGAAAATACGTAGTGTTCTAAGCTTGAGAGAACACTCAATTGCTACTAAAAGCACGTAACAGCATGGTGCATAGAAATAGATTGCAGGCAGCAAAGCAGATTGAACAGTTGGATGCAGAGAAAGATGCGATCGCAATCTGCCACTTACTCACGGGCTACGAATTTCCCTGGGATATTACTCGTGCCTTGGAGCTAGCACTGCTCCGAACATTTTGTGTGCCTGCCATTTCAAAACTGTTGGATCAAACGGGTGAGTTTCATCACCATACCCAAAAGCGCTACGACGATACGGGGATTGTTGTTTCGGAACTATTTAAGTGGGGCTACGATCATCCTCGGGGGCAGGCGTTTTTGCAGCGGATGAACGCGATTCACGCTCGCTACCAGATAGCAAATGACGATTATTTGTATGTGCTGTCTACGTTTATTTATGAGCCAGTGCGGTGGTGCGATCGCTTTGGTTGGCGGCAGTTGAGCAACCACGAAAAGCAAGCGATGTATTGCTTTTGGCGAGAGGTTGGCCAGCGTATGGGCATTGAGTCGATTCCACCTTCATACGAGACTTTTGAAGCCTACAGCCGAGCATATGAAGAAACTCACTTTACCGACAAAGAGACGAACCGGCGAGTTGCAAATGCGACTAGAAAAATGCTGTTGAGCTGGTTTCCCAAAGGCCTACGATCTTTAGCGGATGAAGCTATTCCAGCTTTGCTAGATCCATCTCTGCTTCAGTCATTAGGTTGGCAGCCTGCGCCTAAACCACTTACCGTTTTACTGACCAAGACTCTCCAGTTTCGGAGTCGATTACTGCGACAGCAACCTCCTCGCAGACTGCCAGAATTTTTCGTTGATCAGTCTATTCGGAGCTACCCACAGGGTTATGAGGTTAACGATATTGGGCCCTCAAGTTTGCTAAATACTCTCAACACGCAGCGATTGCAATAGTTTTACGGATGCCACTACGAATGTTGCAGAAAGTGTTGAAATTCTGCCGCATTTCTACGGAACTTAGCGCATTTTTCCGGTTTCTCTCTTTTATGTCAGAAAAGCGGATTACTGTTTCTATCTACCTTTCATGCTTACCAATACCGAACTTGTAAAAGCCTTTATTGAAAGCTCTGTTCGTCAGCAAGAAGTTTTACTCGCCAACCCATCATTTAGAGCCGAAAGCCTCTGTGGTATCAACCAGCTGATTAGTAAAAAAGACGGTGTGCAAATAAAGGTCAATTCTCAAGAAAGTCCGCTACAGTTCTACCTGCGTCATAACTCTCCTCACACCCTTGCTCTGCGCAGTTTGCTCAATCGTCATCAGTTTTTATTGGCAGAAAGCGCAAGTGACAGTCGCTTCGAAGCCTATCGGTATTTTTCTGTTCGTCGCGGCTACGAGTTCAACTGCAACACAGGCAGAGCGCTTTGGAAAAACTGGCGAGCGATTAAAAGGCTTTCTTCAAATGCTTCTAAAGTGCTGGTAAAACAGGGTACTTCTTGGGCAGAGATTCAGCAGATCGGTGTCAGCAATGAGCTTATCTTTATTGAAACCGCAGACAAAAAAGAAGTCGTGCACAACTTCTCAGATTCTGTACTGTGGCTGAACAAAGTCGCCTAAAGAAATAGCCTAAAAGAACAACATTCGGGTGCCTATAGCAACCATCGCTACCCCAAAGACACGCCTCAGCACTACATCTGGCAGCCCAGTGGCTAGCTGCGCACCGACGAACCCGCCTAGCACAAACCCCAAGCAAATTAGTCCGGCTGCTGGAATATTGACATGTCCCTGCTGGTAGTAGGTCCATGCACCCAAAATACCAATCGGCGGTACGAGCATCGCTAGAGTAGTGCCCTGAGCCTGCTGCTGTGAAAAGCCAAATATAAAAATGAGCGCAGGTGTAACCAGTACACCGCCACCTATACCAATGAGGCCACTGAGCGCGCCAACACTTAGCCCAAGAACTAGAAACAACAGAATTTCCATGAATATGAAAAGATCTAAATGAAGCGTTTGCGTAATCTGGCCGAGAATACATCTAGTAAGCTGACAGCCACAATCAAAATCAACAGAATGGCGCAAACTTTCCCATAGTTGAATGAGCGAAAGCTTTGATATAGGGAAACGCCAATACCCCCCGCACCGACAATTCCCAGCACAGAGGCAGAGCGTACGTTCGCCTCAAACCGGTATAGCGTAAAGGAAATCCACAGGGGAATCACCTGCGGCAGAACTCCAAATAGTACTTCTTGTAGTTTGCTCGCTCCGCTTGCTCGTACGCCTTCGATAGGCCCGACTTCTATATTTTCGATGGCTTCTGAGAACAGTTTACCGAGCGTACCTGTGGTATGAACAAACAAAGCCAACACGCCTGCAAACGGACCTAGCCCTACTGCTACAACAAAGATGAGTGCAAACACCACTTCGTTGATGGCTCGCATCATGTCCATAAGTCGTCTAGTAGGCTGCACTATCCACACAGGACATAGATTCTCGGAGGCTAAAACAGACAGCGGTGCGGCTACGATGGCAGCAAGTAAGGTACCCCAAACACCCATGCCGATGGTTTCGATAATGTCTTGAAGGTAAAAGCGCCAGTCAGCAAAGTTTGGTGGGAAGTAGCGACTGATGTATTCGGCCATCGTGCTAGAGCCTTCAAGCAGTTCTACTAGGTCGATGTCGCTAACGATGGCGGAGTAAATGAGGATTGCGATCGCGCCGATCAAGTACAAGATTCGCAGCGCTGTAATTTTCTTCTCTTCCCGCTCCAGCATTTCCTGAACTTGGGGAGAAGTCTCTGCGATGGGGCGAGCGAGTGTGGATGTGGAAGACATACGGTATGGCCAGAGCAGCTAAACTGACAAGTGAAGCGGAAAATATAAGAAAAGGGTAGAAAGTGATAAGGCTGCACCTTTTCTTTCTACCCTGCTGGGTTGAACGCTTTAGGAACTTGCTACTTGTTTAGCCTAGCGCCTCTAGCTCTTTATTTAGTTCGTCGATTCTCTCTTGCTTAGCGCCATCATCTAGACTTTCGTCGTTTTCTACTTCGAGAATTTCTTTACCGATGTTAAGCTCACGAACGGTGTTCCACGTGGTGTCGTCTGCTTCGTCGAAGCCTTGCCACTCTAGGTCGCTCAGAACAGCCTCGTCTTTGTAATTGTAGAAGAAGTCTTTGATCTCTTCTTTGAGGCAATCTGGCAAGTCGTTGCGGTAAGCTAGCGGATCGCTAGGAATAACAGGTGACGTCCAGATAACTTGAATGTTTTCTAGCGCTGCGGGATCGCTCTTTGCGAGGTCAACCAAAGATTCGCTGTTGTTGGTGGCAACGTCCACTTGGTCATTGGCGACGGCTTGCGCAGTAGCCTCGTGACTACCGGCATAAACTAGCTCTGAGAAGGCCTGCTCTGGGTTGACGCCGTTGCTAGCGAAAACGTAGTAGCTAGGGACCAAGAAACCAGAAGTAGAGTTCGGGTCGTTGAATGCGAACGTTAGGCTATCTGCATTTTCAACAACAAACTGATCGCCATCACCCGCATCAACGTCAATATTCTCCAAAATTGGATTACCTTTGTTGGTAATGAGGTGAGAGTAGTAACCTTTACTGCCGTCGGAAGCTACCGTTTGCGCAAAAGCTTCTGCGTCGGAGCGCGCTGCAGCTTCGATGTAGGATTTACCACCGTACCAAGCCAACTGAATTTTGCCTGCGCCCATCGCTTCGATAACGCCAGCATAGTCAGTAGCAAAAAAGCCTTCTACAGGGCGACCAATACCTTCTTCCATAGCGGCCAAAAACGGTTCCCACTTAGGCTTGAGGTTATCTTGAGATTCTGTAGAGATGATGCCAAATTCTAAAGTGGCAACTTCAGGGGCACAAGTGCCGCCGTCTGTAATGACAGTATCACCCCCTGCATCTGCGGCCGTTTCTGCCTCTGGGGTACTACTACAGCCGATGAGTGTTCCTGCACTAATCAAAGAGACAGCTAGCAGTGCGGTCCATTTCTTGAAGTTTGTTTTGGCTGGGCTGATGTTGTTTAGCATGATGTTTCTTAGTATCAAAAAAAGGTAGGGAACAAAAGATGGGAGGATATGCCGCTACAGTTCTCTTCACAGATGCCTTGTAGCATGAGTAATCATGAGGGAGTACTCATTTCTAAAAACTCTGCTTCGGAGAATTCTTTGTGGCCACGGCGGACCAGTTCTTCGGCAGCTGCGCCATAGATGTTGCTGAGCCGTTCGTCGTCAAGCGCTGTTGTGGGTCCGTCAAATCTTATAGCGCCTTCTTTGAGTGCGATGGATCTTGGGAAGTAGGCTCTTACCATTTGCACTTGGTGCAGGGAAGTAATGACGGTAATATTTTGCTCACGGTTTAGCTCGGTGAGTAGCTTCATGACACGATGAGACGATTCAGGATCGAGAGAGGCGATGGGTTCATCGGCCAATATTATCTTTGCCCCTTGCATGAGGCAGCGGGCGATCGCAACTCTTTGCTGCTGCCCACCCGAGAGCACTGCCGCGCGCTTGTAGGCCTGTTCGATAATGCCAACACGTTCTAAGGCGGCTAGGGCTCTGGTTTTCTCCTCTGTGGTGAATAGGCGAAGGGCAGAGCGGATTAAGCCGGTTTGGGAAAGGTTACCTACCAGCACATTCTCTAGAACGCTGAGCCGGTTCACAAGATTAAACTGCTGAAAGATGAAGCCAATTTGGCTACGAAGGTGTCTGATTCTTGAATGCAGTTTGCCAGTGGATTGGAGTGTAGAACCAAAAATCTCGACAGTACCTTCATCTGCCTGGTGCAATCCATTAAGACATCTGAGCAACGTAGACTTACCAGAGCCAGAAGCACCTACAAGCGCTACCATTTCGCCAGGTACTACCTGAAAGCTTGCTTGGTCAACAGCAATTGTTCCTTTAAAGGACTTTGTGACGTCTTGAACCGTCACCGCAGGCTCTGCAGTGGACTCGCGGTTGGCCCAATTCTCTGTTACTTCAAATTGTGGTCTGCTTTCTATAGAGGTCACAGGTGCTGGCAGCGAAAAGCACTGCACTGGGTTACACTACGCCAGCATTACATCATAGAGACTATAGGCAGAATTTAAGCTTAAGTGGTGTTTGCATTAAAAAAAGGTAAACGATAGGTTAAGGGGGGTTTCTTGTTTTCAACGGAAGACAGTTACCTCTTATTATTTCAGCTCTCTGTTCTTTTTTGATTTCCTGTCTTTTCGACTCAGAATTCTCTTTCTCTTCTATCTCAACAAAAGGCGCTAGGAATGAACAAAGGTCGCTTGGATAATTTTACCGCTGTTCAATCTCGACAGGCCCGTTATTGCGCCGAACATAGCCAACAATGAGCGCCAAGCCAAATACGCCAAAGAGCGCAAAGAATAAGAGAATTTTCCCACCTTCTAGGACACTGGCCCCTAGGGCGACAATCGGTGGATTTGAAATGGCAATGCTGAGTACCAGCGCTGGCAAGAATTTTCGCCAGGGTGCGCGTGCCAAGCCTACGCCATAGGCAACAAAGTCAAAGAAGCTGGTCATCATGAAAGCGGTCATCAAAAAGAAGTTGCGCTCTAAATGACGTTGACTAAGCCGGTCGACACGGTCCATAAAGCGTTCGCCGATCAGCTTGCTGACCAGCCTCCGGCCATACCGCCGCGATAGCCAAAAGCTAAGCGAACAGGAGAAAAAGTCAGATAGGCAAACGACCAGAAGACCTTCTTGAAAGCCGAGCAGGCTACCTGCTGCGATGGAGTACGCCGTACCGGGAAGAGCAGGAATAACGACGCTGCTAAACCTAAGGGCAAATAGGCCGAGCGGAGCCCAAACGCCCATTTTATCTACATTAGCCCGTAGCTGGGCCATGCCGTATTTGTTTATGAGGATAACGATGATGACGAAGGTGAGTGCGATCGCGATGAACTTGATAATCTTCCCAGCACGCTTATTCACAAAATCATTCTCCACAGTCGTTATTGTCAGCATAGACACCCGTGCGCAAGATACCTTAGCCCCTGTCTAAATCGTAAACTACAGCTAAATCGTAAACTACCCCCCGCCGATTCGTCTCAATCCTTGCCACGTAGACTTTTTTATCGATTTAGTAATACGTTTTTTCCTATATATCGCAGGAATTGACATAAAATGGCTCTATTAAGCGGGTCGGCCCCTCATTAACTATCCATGAAGTACTTATCCATTCTATTTCTTAGCGTATTTTTCCTCGTGAGTTGCTCCGGAACTACAAAAGTGAGCGACAGCGAAGAAACTCCGACTGAGACAGTAGAGACCTCTGTTGAAATCGACCCTGCGAACCGAGAGGGCAATGCAGATATAGACGCCGTAGGCGCTGTAGATGAGGAAGGGATTGAAGATGATGATGACAGCGAAGAGAGCAACACCGAAGGCGTCAATCAAAAAAACGTCAAGCTGGTAGTCAAGAACCAAACGACAGCTGGACAAATCATCGTTGAGCAGGTGGCAACTTCGAGAGACGGCTGGCTTTCTATACACAGAGCCCAGGAAGATGGTGGTATTTTGCTCCCAGATAGTATCGGCGAGGCTCGTGTGGATTCGGGCGATAGTGAAGACATCGTGATAGACCTATGGGAAGCACCCGATATTGGCGAAAAGTTGTGGGTGCTGCTGCACATTGATGGCGGCGAACGAGGCTTATACGAGTTTCCTGGGAAAGACGCCGCCGTGAAGAAAAACGGCGAAACCATGGCGCGTTCTTTTGTAATACAGGATCCGAATTCGGAAGAGGGCGAAGAAGGCGAGTAGAAATGCGTAAAGCTTTGTAGCGCTCGTTATGGACAAAGCTCTATTCAGCGTTCATAATAAATCTTCTACTATTGTCAACTAAGTTTGATAAGTAGACATGCGGGTATAGCTCAGTGGTAGAGCGTTTGCTTCCCAAGCAAAATGTCGTGGGTTCGAATCCCATTACCCGCTTCCTTCCGAAAGCCCTTGAAACTCAATAGTTTCAGGGGCTTTCGCTTTTTGGCAGCGTAGCTGTTTTACACAGAAATGTTCATCACTCCAAACATGCGTTGGACGTTTTTGGGTGGTTTTAGACCTATAACTGGGGTAAAACTGGGGTAAATTATAGTAGTACTAAAAATAAATTAGTACTACTTGTATTGCGTGTATTAAAAGAAAGTGTGATGTCCTCAGCTTCAAAACGTCGTTTGGCTCCGAGGGGCAGTGTCTATTGCGCGACAGTGGAGATAGGCGAGTAAGCGACAGCGGTTGTCGGGAACAGC
>ERZ1740070.408-NODE-408-length-30299-cov-7.220639_pt1 | contig 30299 bp, 32 predicted proteins | sample MGYA00581734_ERZ1740070 | MGnify/ENA primary metagenome ERZ1740070 (study PRJEB43018, sample SAMN04849744) | marine metagenome | isolation source: floating plastic debris | place: Pacific Ocean | collected 2008-09-01 | study: EMG produced TPA metagenomics assembly...
AACTTGCCCGGTAAAATAAATCTATTGATAAATTAAACAACTTGGCAGTTAAACCGTTATGTTCTCAACAGATGATTTTGCACGCTACACTCAATGGTCTGGTATTGCCACATTAGTATTTGCTTTTATCACAATCTTAGGTTTTGTCTTTAAGTGGGGTATCCGGTTCCGATTAGCTGGTGCTACTGGATTTATGTTGGTATTAACGGGGGGTTTATTTCCTCTCTCTCTCACCCCTCTGACCCGCGCGGTTATCCCTGGTGCAGTTCGCTATAAGTTGGTTTACGACAATGGCTCATCTCAAGCTGTAATTGCAACACCACCACAAATTACCTCTTCAGAATTAGATGCAACTTTACGTCAAGCTGCTAGTGATTTATTTTCCTACGGTAGATTAGGTACACCCCAAGATAATCAATTAAAGATTCGCGCTCGCAGCATAGTACATCCCGAACCTGGACTTTCTCTACCACTGTATTTAGGAGAAGTTAAGCGCTCCCTTTCAGATCGCGATGACAACGCAATGCAAATTGATATTTATCAAGATAATTTAGCTAAGCTGACTACTTATCAGAGTTAGGAGTTATGAGTTAGAAGTTATGAGTTATGAGTTATGAATTATAGAAAATTGAAAATTCAAAGTTCTAACCTTTGACCTTTGACCTCCAACCTCTAACGAGGAATTTGGTTTAAAGCTTCCCAAGTCTCATCATTAATGATTCCAGTTATTGCGACTTTGCTTCGACGCTGAAAACTTTGGACTGCTGCTTCCATAACCCAACCAAAATCACCGTCTACATATCCTACGTAGTCGGAAGTTGTCTTTAGGATACGCTGTGCTTTCATTACCATTTCTCCTTTACTACCTTTGCTTAATTCTGGTAATGCAGTCGGTTCGTTTTGATTATTTTCTTGTTCAATGTCTTCGTTGGCAGCTTGCTCATTCACGAGAAATATATTTTGGTGAAAAATTTTAGCTTCAGCATCTTTTTGTAATTGCTGAAATTTACCATTTAATGGTTCCATTTGTTTCCCCTAATTATTCAAGGAGGTCTATTTGATTAGTCTTATACATTTATCGTGATAACTCAGCGAAATTATGAAATTGTTTCAAATCTTTTGCGCTAAGTACATCATGTAGCTGCTATCACTTGTGAATTTACTATCTCTATGTTAATTGATGAATGCTGCTTTTTGGACTTTCTAAGTAATTATTCGTCAACAATAATACTTAAGATAGACATCATACCGTATAAAATGTAGTGTGTATAACATAAATATGTAAATATATGTAAAATTTAGTTTCATAAATAACGATACAATTATTGTCTACCGGCTATTTGTTGGCAAAATTTTTCAGCCGAAATGTTAATTTATTTATATAAGTTATATGTTGAATCAATCAAAAAAAACTTTGTCTGCTAAAACATCCAATTCATTTTTAACTCTCTCAATAGCTCCTGCGAAAGTAATTCGCGGTTCCCAAATCCTTAATCAAGCAGTTTCATACATTTCTCGTTTGGGAAATCGTCCCTTAATTGTCAGTGGTAATAAGACTTTAGATATTGCTGATAATTATCTGGAATTATTGGAATCTGAGGGATTAGATTTTGTTAAGTCTTCTTATACTCCTGATTGCAGTGAAAGCAGTTTGGAAATTTTACGTGACAAAGCTCAAGCCCATGAAGCTGATGTGATTATCGGTATTGGTGGTGGTAAAGCTCTTGATACGGCGAAATTATTGGCGCATCATTTGGAAATACCAGTGGTCACAATTCCGACTTCGGCTGCTACTTGTGCTGCTTGGACTGCGCTTTCCAATGTGTATTCTGATGAAGGAGCATTTTTGTACGATGTAGCTTTGGATAGCTGCCCAGATTTACTGATATTAGACTATGATTTGATTCAAACTGCACCGCAAAGTACTTTGGTTGCGGGAATCGGCGATGCGATCGCAAAATGGTATGAAGCATCGGTAAGTAGTGGACATTCAGAACAAACTTTGATAATTTCAGCAGTTCAACAAGCGCGGATTTTGCGAGATATTTTACTGCAAAAGTCGGTAGCGGCTTTACAATCTCCCGGAAGCGAAGTTTGGCAAGAAGTTGTGGATGCTACGGTGTTACTTGCTGGAGTAATTGGTGGAATCGGTGGGGCACAATGTCGTACTGTAGCGGCTCATGCAGTACACAATGGCTTAACCCATGTTTGCGGAAGCGGTAGCATTCATGGTGAAAAAGTTGCCTATGGTATTTTGGTGCAGTTGCGTTTGGAAGAAATGCTCCAAGGAAATCAATTGGCTGCTACTGCTAGACAACAATTACTCAAATTCTATACAGAAATCGGATTACCCCAAAAGCTGGATGATTTGGGTTTAGGTAATATAACTCTTAAACAATTGCAAAAAGCAGCAGAATTTGCTTTACAACCCAATTCAGATATTCATAGGCTACCGTTTAAAGTTGCTCTGGAACAGTTAATGGCAGCGATGGTTTCTACCACAGCACCAGTAGAAGCAAGTGGAATTTCAAACAGTTTAAATTCCCCAAGCAATCAAACTAAAAAATTCTCTGGTTCCAAAAGCCAGAGAAAAGCCTAAAAGAATAATATTTTTAGCAGAACAGTTAAGTAAATTGATTTACGTAACTGTTCTATTGCCTGGTGTACTGATTTCTTGGTAATCTAACAGTTCAATCGCAAAATTTGAAAATGAGTTTAGACTGGATAATCCCAGCCCAAAGAATACAGAAACTACCCGCTTATCCATTTGCTCGATTAGATGAATTGAAGACAAAAGCGCGGGAGCAAGGTTTAGATTTGATTGATTTGGGTATGGGAAACCCCGATGGTGCAACCCCTGAAGCTGTAGTTAATGCAGCAATACAGGCTTTAAAAAATCCCGACAATCACGGTTATCCTCCTTTTGAAGGAACAGCTAATTTTCGCAACGCGATTACTAGTTGGTATCATCGTCGTTACGGAGTAAATTTAGACTCCGATAGTGAAGCTTTACCGTTATTAGGTTCCAAAGAAGGATTGGGACATCTTGCATTAGCTTACGTTAATCCCGGTGATGTGGTTTTAGTTCCTTCACCGTCTTATCCCGTTCATTTTCGAGGTCCGGTAATTGCTGGTGGTGAAATCTACAGTTTGATTCTGCAACCAGAAAATAATTGGTTAATTGATTTAACAAAAATACCCGATAAAGTAGCAGAACGGGCAAAAATACTTTATTTCAACTATCCTAATAATCCTACTGCTGCTACTGCACCTCGCGAATTTTTTGAAGAAATAGTTGCTTTTGCTCGCAAGCATGAAATTCTATTAGTACACGATTTGTGTTATGCGGAATTAGCTTTTGATGGCTATCAACCCACAAGTTTACTAGAAATACCTGGTGCTAAAGATATTGGTGTGGAGTTCCATACTATGTCTAAAACCTATAATATGGCTGGTTGGAGGGTTGGTTTTGTAGTTGGTAACCGTCGCATAATTCAAGGTTTACGAACGCTGAAAACAAACCTAGATTATGGTATTTTCTCAGCACTGCAAGCAGCAGCCCAAACTGCTTTAGAATTACCTGATAGCTATTTAGAGCAAGTTCAACAGCGCTATTCTAACCGTCGCGATTTCCTAGTTGAAGGTTTAAATGATTTGGGTTGGAATCTTTCTAAGACTAAAGCCACAATGTATTTATGGATTCCTTCTCCCATGGGTATGAATTCTACCGATTTTGCTTTAAAGTTATTACAGCAAACGGGTGTAGTAGTCACTCCCGGTAACGCTTTCGGCAATGGAGGGGAAAATTATGTACGTATTAGCTTGATTGCTGATACTAACCGCCTTAATGAAGCTTTGCATAGATTTAAGCAAGCTGGTATTCGCTATCACTCCGAGCCTGCTATTTTTAGTTCAAAATAAATACAGTCAATATATGTAGTTGATTTTTATTCAATATAAATTGATGCAATCTACTCCTGCTACGGTTCCAGATATTATTATTTCTGGCTTTCATGCTTTATCAGAACCCTTGAGGGTGAAAGTATTGCAACTACTAAAAAATCGTGAAATCTGTGTTTGCGATTTATGCGATATTTTAGATGTTAGTCAATCTAAGTTGTCTTTTCATCTTAAAACCCTTAAAGAAGCTAACTTAGTTTGCGCTCGTCAAGAAGGACGTTGGATTTACTATAGTCTCAACCAATATCAGTTTGAATTACTACAGCAGTATCTGGCAGATTTCAGTAAATCTAGTCCAATAGTTCCTGCATCTTGTTGCGAAGATTAACCTTCTTAACCCGAGCAGAGTCTTTATTGTTAGCTTGCAGGAGTTAGAAAAGCAAAAAAGAAAAAATTGATGCTTTCGCTATATTTCAGAATGAAAGTATATGGATTCTATTTTTTGGCTGCTACTTTCGAGCTTACAGTAAGGTACTGTATATGCCTATTTGCTTAGCTGCTTGACATATCAACTTTTTTTGAAATAACCTATTGATGTTGAAGTCTGTTTAAAATTTCAAGTACTGACGCACCACTAAAAGGTATGGATACAAGTGTAAAGCAGCATTCGCGCCTACGGTTATTGAGTGGCATTTGCAGAAGAGAAGCGTTGGCTGAAGGTATCGGTACCTTTACTTTAGTGTTTGCGGGTACTGGGGCAGTAATGGTAAATGCTATTAGTGACGGTAGCGTAACACATTTGGGTATCAGCTTTGTTTTTGGTGCAGTTGTTGCAGCAATGATTTATTGTTTGGGACATATTAGCGGGGCACACTTTAATCCAGCAGTGACCTTAGCGTTTTGGAGTAGTGGATTTTTTCCTAAACGTTTGGTTTTACCCTACATATTAGCCCAATTAATTGGTGCAGTATCGGCTTCAGCTTTACTTCTTATTAGCTTAGGAAAAGTAGCCAATTTAGGCGCAACTTTGCCGTTAAATGATGATTGGTTGCAATCTTTCGTATTAGAGTTAGTTCTCACTTTCATTTTGATGTTCGTAATTTTCGGCTCTGGACTTGACAGACGCGCACCAGTAGGATTCGCTGGAGTTGCAATTGGCTTGACTGTTTTTCTAGAAGCTGCTTTCATGGGACCGATTACTGGTGCAAGTATGAATCCAGCCCGTTCCTTTAGCCCAGCTTTGATAGCTGGAATTTGGCAACATCATTGGGTTTATTGGATAGCACCAATTGTCGGAGCGCAGTTAGCAATGATTGTTTATCGATATCTTTCTTGCGGGTTTCGAGATATGAAGTAAGTATTATCCAAAAGCATACAATTGCATTGACTTAGCTGCAAACAAAGAATAATTGATAATTAAATAAATGACAAATTTTGACCATAAACCAAGAATATTGTTTTTATATGGTTCGCTGCGAGAGCGTTCCTACAGTCGTTTATTAGCAGAAGAAGCAGCACGAATTATTGAAGGATTCGGTGCAGAAGTTAAATTTTTCGACCCGCGAGAATTACCGATTCGGGGTAGCGTTCCAGAGACACATTTCAAAGTACAAGAATTGCGGGAATTAAGTGAATGGTCTGAAGGTCAAGTTTGGTCATCTCCAGAAATGCACGGTAATATTACCGGGATTTTGAAAAATCAGATTGACTGGATTCCTTTAAACATAGGAGCAATTAGACCGACTCAAGGAAGAACTTTAGCAGTAATGCAAGTTAGTGGTGGTTCTCAGTCTTTTAATGCTGTTAATTCTATGAGGCTTTTGGGACGTTGGATGCGGATGTTTACTATTCCGAATCAATCTTCTGTTGCTAAAGCTTACCAAGAGTTTGATGAAGATGGAACAATGAAAGACTCTGCTTATCGGGATAGAGTAATTGATGTTATGGAAGAATTGTATAAATTTACCTTGCTCTTACGCGATAAAGTTGATTATCTTACAGACCGTCATAGCGAGAGGAAGCAAAAGGTTGGTAATGGGTAATAGGTAATAGGTAATATTTATTTAATATATAGCACCACCTAATTAGGTTAAGAAGTTAATTAAGACTAAAACTTATGATTATTAAACCTTAAACTTTAACCTTTAACCTTCTTGTAGCAACATATTTATTTAGTTTTTTTAAATGCAACTTTAATCGTTACCAGGGGAATAGAAATGAAAAAAGTAATGTTTGTTTGTAAAAAAAATTCTCGTCGTTCTCAAATGGCTGAAGCATTCGCTCGTAAATTTGGGGAAGGTAAAATTAGTGTTACCAGTTCGGGTTTAGAAGCGAGTTTTGTAGACCCCAAAACTGTTGAAATTATGTCCGAAATTGGCATGGATATTAGCAATCAGGAATCTAAAGCTTTGAGCGAATTCAATCCTGAAGATTACGATGCTGTTATTTCCTTGTGCGGTTGCGGTGTAAATTTACCTCCAGAATGGGTGACAAGAGAAGTATTTGAAGATTGGCAATTAGAAGACCCAGAAGGTGGAGAAATAGATACATATCGACGCATTCGCGAACAAGTAAAAGAAAGAGTGATGAAATTGATTGATGATTTAAGTTCGTAAAAAGTTAGGAATTAGAGTTAGGAGTGAGGAGTGAGTAGTTGGGAATTGCTAAAGATTATAAATTATAAGTTAATAATTTATCTTTGTCTCCTTATCTCCCCATCTCCCTCTCTCCCTATCTCTTTCCTATATGGGTGAAATCAACAACCCAATTCCACTTATATAAAGCAATAAAATAAGAACACTTTCAAAACCGATATTAGCAAAACCATATTTTTCGCGCTGTAAAAGCCCTAATAATAATACTCCCGTCATCAGAATAGTTAAAGAAATAACAAAAACCTGACGTTGAGAAATAACAGCATAAATAGAACCGCTACGAAAAGCAATATCAGAAAAAGCTAATAATAATAAATCAAAACAATTACCGCCAATAATACCACCAACAGCTAAGGTTAATGCTCCTCGTCTTACCGCTGCGACAGTAACTACTAATTCTGGTATAGATGTCGAGACTGCTGTAAATAAACCACCAACTAAAGATTCTGATAAACCAGTTTTAAATGCAATAAATACACCTGCTTGAGCAATTAAATAACCCGCTAGAGCAAGTATAAACGCGTATAATATGAATTCAAACCAAAGTCTTGTTAAACTAACATCAACTTTGCTCATTTCCGACGGTTCATCTAATTCAGTTTTCTCTGTGTATCGCGGTTTCCACATCGGCTTTTCTTCTGCTTGCGAAACCAAACGAAGACCAAACAAATAAGCTGCAATAATAAAAAGAGTTGCTGGATGAATTCCCCAAAAACTAACTTGAGGACTAGAGCTAGCAAGTAAAGGAATTGCCAACAAAGACATCAGCAAAGTTCCCTGGATTAAATTAGCTATCGAAGCAGCAGCATGTTCCAAATTAGCTTTGCGATAAAACATATCCGCAACTGCTAAAAAAGCTGTTTGTGCGGCTATACCCCCAACCGCATTACTGACCGCTAACTCAGCATGACCTCCCGAAGCAGCAGTCACGGAAGTCACAATCCCCGATAGAGAAGTACTACCACCTAGAAAAACAGCACCAACTACAGCTTCTCCCCAACCAGTAGCATCTGCTAATTGGTCGGCAACTTTGCACATTCTGGTACCAACTAAACCAATTACAATTGCAGCGATAACAAATAAGCTAATACCAACTGGCAGAGATTGAATCACTATTTATTCTCCAGACAGAAAAAATAATCAAAGTTTTGTCTACCCAGATTAGCAAAGTAATTTAATAAATATATCCCCTAGATGTTTATAACTTTAGGTAGTTGTAATTAGCAAGTAGTAAGTAGTGAGTAGTGAGTAGTAAGTAGCAAGTGAGGGTAAGCTTTTTATGGACTTAATTTGTATAAGTAAGTTGTCATAATTAAACCTAATTACAATAGAGAATTTTGCTATTTGATTAAGTTAATTTTGTCTGATACATGCTCCCTACTCCCCATCCCGACGCTGTATCTCACTCAAATTAAATTAGGTGTGTTTTCAAGCATGAGCTTATTATTCAATTCCGCTACCTATTAGCTTACAAAGATAAATAGTAACTGTTAACTGATAACTGATAACTGATAACTGATAACTGTTAACTGATTACTCAAAAACATATTTTTGAGCAACTTTCCAGTAACGAGAGAATCGCTTGAGGTCGATAAAACCGTCGTATTCAAAAAATGGGTCTACTTCAAATATTTCTAGTTCTTTTGATTCTTCAATTTCATCGCAAATCTTATCAAAATGCGGACTTGGACTATCTGCTGTGACGACTGTATTTGCATTATGTTCTTTTGCAAAAGCTAAAACCTCTTTCGCTACATTTCCACGACGAATTACAACGGGTAACTCTAGCAAGCATTCGTAAATAAAAGCGATTCGTTTGAGGCTAATTTGCCATTCTTCAAGTAAAGTATCATCCCAAACCCAGATAGCAGGAGTATTCGGATATTCATCAAGTGCGGGGTTTTGGGGACTGAGACAGTCTCCGTGTACCCAGATTATTCGATTAGTCATAGAATTTTAGATTTTAGATTTTAGATTTTAGATTTTGGATTGTGAATAAGTTAAAAGTCAATATTAGGATAGAGATAAAGCAGATAATTGATTATGACAGTAACATCAACTATTGTTAACGTGCCACCTCTTGAGAATGGCGACAGACTTACACGCTATGAGTTCGAGCGTCGCTACCAAGTCATGATACACATAAAAAAAGCAGAATTAATCGAAGGAGTTGTGTACGTGGGTTCACCTGTACGTGCGACAAAACATGGCAGACCTCATGCCAAAATTATGACTTGGCTAGGAACCTATTGTGCAGCAAGTCCAGGGGTCGATTTACAAGATAATGCTACTGTACGTTTGGATGCTGATAACGAACCCCAACCAGATGCTTTATTGAGAATAGAACCGGAAGTTGGTGGTAATTCTCGCATCAGTGAAGATGATTATATCGAAGGTTCACCAGAATTAATTGCAGAAATTGCAGCTAGCAGTGCTTCTTATGACTTAAATGATAAACTCAATGCTTATCGTCGTAACGGTGTCAAAGAATATATTGTTTGGCAAATGTATGAAAATCGTTTGGACTGGTTTATTTTAAAAGAAGGTCGTTACATTCTTTTAGAAGCTGATAAATCGGGTATTATTCGTAGCGAAACTTTTCCAGGTTTATGGTTAGCTGTTGATGCTTTACGAGAAGGAAATTTAGCTGAAGTTTTGACAGTTTTGTAGCAAGGATTGCAAACGAATGAACATCAAAACTATACTCGAACTTTGCAGCAGAGCTAATTTAAATCAAATTAATATTTATTTTAATATCTACTAACCAACAAAACCTGTATTTAACAACGGAAGTGCTATCAAGGCAAATATAATAAACACAATAGTTCCGGGGTCTATTTTGATAGTATTTTTATCTTCTTCTTGGCTCATGTCACAAATTAGGGGAAAATAAATCATGTAAATTCAGCTTACCTTTTTAGCTGCTACTTTCTCAATCCCCCTACAGGTAGTAATGTCAATCCAAGTTTACGGTATTCCCAATTGCGGTACTTGCAAAAAAGCTTTTACATGGCTACAGAATAACAATATTGAATACGAATTTATTAATACGAAAGAAAATCCACCCAGTAAAGAAATGATTGAAAACTGGGTAAACAGTTTAACTGCTAAACCGATGCGAAATACTTCGGGACTATCTTATCGAGCATTAGGTGAGGAAAAGAAAACTTGGAGCGACGAGCAATGGATAGAAGCTTTTGCTGAAGATGCTATGTTGCTCAAACGTCCTTTGTTTGTTAAAGATGGTGATGCTGTATTGGTAGGATTTCGGGAGAAAGAAGAGGTTATAAAAGAGAAGTTGAAGTAATTTATTTCAATATTTGTTCTGCTAATTCTTCTAAGGAATAAACAATTTCAATCTCTGGACGTACTAAACCGGTTTGAATTTCTACGTCTTGTCTTCTGGGATAATTGGGATGAACTCCTACAAATAAAGGTTTATCTGTCATTGACCAAGCACCGAGTTCGTAGAGTGTTATGGGACAAAGTGTTTCTTGAGGAAACCAAAATAAAATCGCTGAAGCAAGTCTCAAATGTCTGTATTCCCATGCTATTTGTTGTTGAGAAGCATCGGGATTATCAATTGGAAAATTAGCACGACGGGGATTTAAAATTATCCAAGGTGAAGGCTTTAATAATTCCACTATTTGCGATTGCCAATCTGGACAATTACTTATACCACCAGCACAAAATATCGCGTCACCTTTTCCGTCAAATTCGGTTAGCGCTTCTATATATTTACTCATGTCAGTAGCAATAATCTACACTAATAGTAACCTCAGACTGTAAGTCTGGGGCTACACAAACAAAGCCCATCTGCATGGGCTAATAATTGAATTGTGAAATAGTTTTTATTTCTTCTTCTTCCTTAAACACGTGATACAAATCCCAATTTTGTTAGAGATTTAACCAAAAATTGGAGCTATTTCCAAAGAATTTTGATAACCTGATTGCGGTACTAGAAGTAATATCAATATCCCGCTTTTGATTCAGAAGCTCATTTATTAGCTGATACGGTACGTGAAGTGTATCAGCTAATTGTGGTTGGGTTATTCCCATTGGTTCGAGAAAATCTTTGAGTAGCCAAGTACCGGGATGAGTGGGGAAGCTATATTTTGGGATTTTCATATTTTGTAGGGTGCTGTGACGGTTAAGATAATTTATCACTCATAACAAAATAATTTGAAATTGCCGTCACGCACAGTAAACCTGTATTTGAATTAAATTATTTGAATTAAATTATTTCAAATGATTCTATGGGTCATTCTCCCCGTAATATTCAATCAGGATATTCTTACTACATTACCACTCCTTGTAATAAACACGAGTTTCGTCTCATTAGGTTTGAGTGTCATAACCCAACATCACCATTGCGGATAAATATTATTATTAGAATACAGAATTTTCAGAAGTACCAATAAGCGTCATGTTAGGTTACGGCACAATTTCAATTAATTGTTGAAAAATAGCATATTCGTGCGTCTAACCCAACCTACATTTACTAATTACTAATTATCTTTTCCCTCTTCTCTTCCCCTTCTGAAAACTTTGACTATTAGGTTTATTACTAAACTCTTTTTTAGGAAACAATTTCTCTTCTAACTGTTCGTAACTACCTTCAAAATCACAATTTCCATATAAAGGACATCGCTTACAATAAACTCCGTCGGTATAACGTTCCAAGTTTTGACGGTTGAAGAAATAAGGTTTATGGCTAAAGGTACTCGCTACCCATTGCCATGACATATTATTACTCGCTGGGTCGCCATCTAATAAATGCTCTAGAAACCATTTTGCCCCAGCTTGCCAGCGAATCCTCCGCCAATGTACGATATAGGCTGCTGTCCACATCCGCATATGATTGTGTAAATAACCAGTTTCCCGCAATTGTTGACTGAAGTTATCAACACAAACTAATCCCGTCGTACCTTCTCTTATTTCTTCGGGTAATTCCGGTGCATATTGCGCTACGCTATAACCGGTTTTATATTCTTCTCTATCTTCCCAAATTCCACCACCGTATTTAACATACAGTCTTTGCCAATAATCTCGCCAACCTAATTCATTAACTAGTTTTGCTGCATCGTCATCATTACTAACTCTATTTAAAGCAAATTCTTTTACTTCTTTCAAACTAAGAACACCGTAACGTAAATAAGCGGAAAGTCTGGTTACTTCTCCATTTAAAAAGTTGCGTGTTTTCGCGTATCTCTTTGGGTCTACTTTTTTTAACGCTTTTTCGGCAGCTTTACGTCCACCGATTGTTTCGCTGGTGTGTTCATCTCTTTTTGCTGCTTCGGGAAATTCTTGTTTGAGGTAAGCTATCAAGTCTTCGCGGTTAGAGAATTCGCGACGCATTTCGTTAGTCATAGAATTTGGAGATTGGGTATTTACACCCCTCTCCTTAATAAGGAAAGGGAAGGGGGGGTGAGGTTCCTCAGAATGTTAAGGTTGATTTATTTAAACAATGTAATTATTCTTGCTTTGAATCAAGTGAATTTAAAATATAAAAATCAAATTAAAATAATTTTGCTTTTAATTTTTAGCACATTTGCACTATATTTTCTACTAACTCGCTTGGGATTTATTTTTCCTCTCAGGGATGTTGCGGAAGTTTTATGTTTGGGTGAATGTGAATCACTCCAAGCAATTCATTCTCCTATTCCTGGAAATCAATTACTTAATTACAGTCAAACGGTTGAGGATTTAATTGGAGAAAATATAGATATAGATAAAACCTCGGTTTTAATTGAAAAATCAAAGCATAGAATCACGCTGTATTACAATCAAAAGCCAATAAAGTCTTATCCTGTTGTTTTTGGTAGTAGTCCCAAAGGTGATAAGTTTCGAGAAGGTGACAGAAGAACTCCGGAAGGTGTTTTTCGTATAAAAGATTTATATCCCCATCCTTCATGGAGTAAATTTATCTGGTTGGATTATCCCAATGCTGAATCTTGGAGGAAACATTTTCAAGCTAAAACCACGGGTAAAATTTCTTGGTTGGATTCGGTTGGAAGTGAAGTCGGTATTCACGGAGTACCCCAAGGAAGTGATGAAATCATAGATAATCAAGAAAATTGGACTTGGGGTTGTCCATCATTAAAAAATCAAGATGTGGATGAGTTATATAAGGTCGTAAAAATAGGTACATTAGTAGAAATAATTCCATAATCCTTGGGCAATAGTATGAAGTATTCTACTATGCCCAATGCCCAATTCCCCATGCCCAAATATTATGAGTCTTTGTATAAATCCTCACTGTCCAAAACCCGATGATAATCCCGATAAGATAATGTTTTGTCTTGGTTGTGGTTCGGAATTACTGCTGCAAGGACGTTATAAGGTTGTAAAGTATTTGGGAGGTGGGGGTTTTGGTAAGACTTATGAAATTAAAGAGCGCGATAATAATCTAAAAGTTCTTAAAATTCTCCACAATAATTTTCCCAAAGCGATTGAATTGTTTCAACGGGAAGCTGAAGTTTTATCTCAGCTAAATTATCCCGGAATTCCCCAAGTTGAAGCTGACGGATATTTTGTTTATCATCCCCGTAACAGTCAGGAACCTTTGCACTGTTTGGTGATGGAAAAAATTGAGGGGATGGATTTATATGAATACATTAAACAGCGGGAATATCGTCCTATTGATGAAAGAATGGCAATGCAATGGTTGCAAGAATTGACAACTATTTTGCAGCAGGTTCACAATCAAAACTTTTTTCATCGCGATATCAAACCACCTAACATAATGTTGCGGGCTGAAGGTGGTTTAGCACTGATTGATTTTGGTACCGCACGAGTGGTTACAGATACTTACTGGCAAGCACAAGCGCAAGGGCAGGTAACGGGGATAGTTTCCGCTGGATATACCCCACCGGAACAAATGAACGGTCAAGCTATGCAGCAATCTGATTTTTTTGCTTTGGGACGCACGTTCGTTTATTTACTCACCGCAAAAGACCCCAATCAATTTTATAATCCCCAAACTGATGAATTATTATGGCGCGATGCAGTACCGAATCTTTCGCAACAGTTTGCAGACTTTCTTGACTGGATGATGAAACGTTCCCCAAGCAAACGTCCAGCAAATACTGAAGAAATTTTACAACGGTTATTGGATATCAAGCCAATTTCATTTTTACCCACGCTTCAAAGTAATATACCTGCTAATACTAATAATCCTGAGATTTTTAACGTCACTAATCCACCGAGAACAGACAAAATTAATACTCCAGCAATTCCAATAACAACTATTAACGCTGGCTTTTTCTATCAATGGATGTTATCGAATATTGTCGGTATTGGAATTGGTTTATTTATACGCAGTATTTTTAGTGGAGCGGTATATTCTATTTTTGGTCAGGATGTAGGTTATCGCTACGCTATGCTAGCAGCAATTGTCACTTTGGTTCCAGTGGAAATTATGCAATGGTTAGTATTAAGACAGCGAATTATATTTAATTTGTGGTCTTTAATAGAAACTTTGTTCGGTTTTCTAATCGGTTTATTTATAGGAACTTTTACAGGGAGAATATTATTCGGTTCTGAGGGAGAATTACTATGTGCGGTGATAGGAGTAATCGGAGGAACATCTATAGCTAAATGGCTAACTATACGCCGACAAATAGACAATTCCTTCGGATGGTTAATGCTATCTTTAATCGGTATTTTTGCCAGCATGTTTTTAGGTTCTTTTACAGGTTTAATTGCTAACTTTTTCTTATCTAAAGTTTGGAATGCAAAAGACATTGCTTGGATTGTTAGCTTTGTAATTGGAGTGATAACAACTACTATCTTATCTAGTTTAATTACTGGGATAGCATTTTTAAGATTGTTTCGACGTGTAAAAACGTAGCACTGCTAATTCTTCTCTACATTAAATATTCAGAGATAATATTCCCTCCAAAATGCGCTGCAAGGGTTTCAATTAAAGATAGAGGTATGGGAATCCCATTTTGTAAACGTTGTTCGCGAGTAATTTTTTCTAATTCACCGGGATAATAAATTGGTTCTTCTGCTTCTAATCGGGGAGTTTCTTTCAGAGAATTAATTGCTTTTTGTACCTCTTGATAAAATTTTTCTATATCAGTCCAAGCAGCTACATCTAAAACTAAAAATAAATGTCCGGTTCCATTTTCTGCATCGTGAATTGCTTTGTTTTTAAACATTGCTGTTGCAGTTCCGAGTAGTGGCCCGCATAACAAATCTGAGATAAATGCTAAACCAGAACCTTTATAAGAAGCGGGTATATTAACAGCTACTTCCTCGGGATTTAAGGTCGGTTTACCTTCTGCTGTTAATCCCCAACCCAAGGGAATTTCTAAACCTTGATAAGCAAAATGTTTTACTTTTCCACCGCTGACCGCTCCGGTGGCCATATCAATAATTACCGGTTGATTACCTGTAGGAACTCCCCAGGAAATTGCGTTGTTTCCCAATTTTGCAACCTTTCCACCAAAGGGTGCTAAATCGACAACATTAGTATCTGTAGTCGCAAAACCAATCATCCCTGCTTCGGTAGCCATCCGCGTATAATATCCCGCAACACCAAAGTGATTGCTGTTAGTCACACCAACAACCGCTATCCCAGTTTTACCAGCTTTGACAATTGCCATTTCCATTGCAACTTTTGCAGCATATTGTCCCGGTGCAGCATCTGCATCGATACGAATCAAACTAGGACGTTCGGAAATTACTTTTATCTCTGGTTTGGGGTTTATCCGTCCGCTTTTAAGGCTTTTGTCATAACCGATAATTTGCTGTACACCGTGAGAATCTATACCCCATAAATTCGCTTCTACTAAATGATTAATTAATGCTGTTTGTGCTTCTGATGATAGTAAATGCGGTTTAAATACTTGTGTTAGAAAGCTGTGTAATGTCGATGGTTGGACTAAGAGGGTTTTCATGGGATAATTATTTTACAGTCAGAGAAATATGAATACAATTTTACATGTTTAGTCAGGGTAAATAAAGATGGAAGATTTCCAAGAAACTTTGGTAGAAACAAATGTTAAGTACAATATCGAATTTAAAGGTAAACATATTGTGATTGAGAATTTGCCAGTTCATATGAACGAAGCAAGAGACGAATATTATGTTTCTTCAACCGTGATGCAGTATTTAATAAACGTCGTTTTAGAAAAATTTACAGAAGGGTCAGAAGATGAATTGAATGATTGAATCGAGATTATAAAGACAACTAAATAAAAGTCGCAATGACTATTGTAGATTGTATAAATTCTGAATGATATAAATTTTAAGCTGCAACTGCTGGAATAAAAGGTTTATAAATATCAATATTTTGATAATTGCTTTCCCATTCTGAATTTATATCCACTCTCTCTTTATTTAAAATAAACCTTTTAGTTTCAACTTCCCAACCAGACATTCCACCATCAGATAATATTAATTCTTGTAAAATTTTTGATTTAACTTTTACATCAAATGGTATTGCTTCATGACCCCAGATACTGGCTGTAACTTCAGCTTTTTCTGGAAAGACTTGCAGCCTTAATAACAAAGGTATATTACTAACGTTTCTGACAATCAAATCTTTATAGCCATAAGCTACAGTCGCATCTTGGCCTAATGTAAAAAATCGCTTTTCCCCATGAGCATCAATACTGTGGTTATAGCGTTCTAAAACTTCAAAATTACCCCAAAGCAATGCATTAAACAATGTTGTAGAAATCTGACATAAACCACCACCGACATCATTAATCAATTTACCTTTAACCAACATTGGACCGGAACGAAATCCGTTTCTTTCAATAGGACGAGGAACGCTATTCCAAAAACCAAAAATTTGCTGCGGCTGAATAATTAATCTGTCTATCCTGTCAGCCGCTAGCTGCATGTTATGAATGCGATTTTCGTTTATATTAGCTAATCCAGAACGTTTTTTAATCGGAGTAGTAAAGCTGCTCCATTGATATTTATAAGTGGAAATATCTAGGTTATTTTTTTTGCTAGCGTAATCAAAAGCATAGCCTTTCAAAAGATTTGTACTAGATTTTTGTAAATGTTTTGAATAAGCTTTCCAACTACGTAAAGAGTTTTTCATAACCGTATAAAACCCTAAATTTATATTTTGACAAAGTGCTAATTAAAAATCATTCTACAAATTATCTGCTCCTATACCAGGATAAAATTGACAATTTATAGTAGTAAAACTACTTATGTTTTTACATCTGTTGAAATATATATTTTTTGTTTGATTGGATTTTTGATGGCATTATTAAAACTTAAAACCAAAACATCACGAATCCTGTAATCTTAAAGTTGAGTAGATATGCTGGGAGCAACAACGGATGAGAGAATTAGTTTGCGAGAAAATTCCACAGGCTAAAAATTGGCGAGATGAATTAATCGAAAGTCTTAAATTATCTAGTTCTGCTGAAGATTGGTTGTCTCTCAATGATTCGGATAAACAGCGTGTTAATAGTGCAAAGCAGCGTTTTCCGGTAATGGTTCCTGTAGGTTACGCTGATTTAGTTAACTGGGAAAACCCATCAGACCCTTTGCGTCAATTACTAATTCCATCCGATGACGAAGAAAGCGATATCGGTTCGTTAGATACCAGTGGAGAAGAATTTTCTACAGTAATTCCAGGTTTACAACACAAATACGAGCAAACAGCAGTATTAATAGTTACTCAGGCTTGTGCGGGTCACTGTCGCTACTGTTTTCGACGACGGTTGATGAGCAAGGATGTGATGGTGAAAGAAACTATCGAGGATTTACAGGAAGCTATATCCTACATTAAACAGCATCCTGAAATTGATAACGTATTGCTGTCTGGTGGTGACCCAATGGTTTGCAGTACCCGTCGCTTAGCTAATCTCTTAGCAGCACTATCTCAAATTCCTCATATTTGGCAAATCCGTATTAGCAGCAAGCTACCAGCTTTTCTTCCTTCTCGTTTCACCACAGATTCAGAATTATTATCAGTTTTAAATCAGTATAATTCCAGATTCCAAATAGTCTTTCAATGTCATTTTGACCACCCCCGCGAAATCACACCTTTAGCAGAAAAAGCATTGTTTAATTTACGAAAAGCAGGTTGTTTATTAACCTCACAAATTGCATTGATGAGAGGAGTTAATGCAGAAGTCGATACAATGACTGAACTATACAAACGCTTGCATCGTATGGGTGTAATTCCTCAATATTTATTCCATCCCCGACCCGTAAAACACGCGACTCATTTCCAATTACCGATAATCGAAGCGATGAACCTAGTAGAAGCAATACGTCAAAATTGCAACGGTTCGGTAAAACGCTTTCGCTATATTTTGACTCACTCTGACGGGAAGCTAGAATTAGTCGGTTTAATGGAAGGTTTACCCATGCAGTTAGTTGCTAGATGGCATCAGGTTAGAAGAGGATTAGATAAGTCTGGTTTGATGGTGGTTGATATTGATCAGAATAGCGTTTGGTTGGGAGAGGGTAATGGGTAATACAGCACCTTGCAGGTAAATGAGGTACAAAAAAATTTTATAAAACTCTTGTGGTACGGGCATCCCTGCCCGTTAGAACGTACCTCATAAAGATGAAATATGCTGTAGGTAAGAAAACTAAAACAGCCTTACTAATTATGAAAAGCTTTACGTTACTCTAAGCTTATCTTTGTGTCCTTCTGGGTTCAAAAATATATAACAATGCTTAAAATTGGAATCCTATTCGAGAACCAATCTGACATCATGTCAAACCCTAGCGCTAGGGAAGAAACTCATTACCACTGGAGAGAAAACGAAGAAGTTGAAGCTGTAGCGACTCATTTAAAAGCTTTGGGTCACGATGTCGATTTAATTGGTACGCTAGATGATTTATTAGAAAGATGGCAAAATAATCAGCTACCAGAATTCATTTGGAATCTTTCAGTCAGAACAACATCGCGCAATCGTACCGCTTTAGCACCCGCAATTTTGGAACAGTTGGGAATACCTTACACTGGTGGAGATGCAACGGTAAAAAGTCTGACGCTGAATAAAGATTTTCTCAAACCGGTTTTATTGTGGAGGGGAATTTCAACTCCACCTTGGTTTCGTTATGGAGTTGGTGAGCAGATAACACAACCACCTTGGGAAAAATGTATTCTAAAACCTGCTTGTGAAGGTTATTCTTTGGGTTTACAGTTTTGGGAAGCATCTACGGGTTTAACGGAATTACAGCACAAAGTTCAGCAATTACATCAACAGTTTCAAGCTGCTGTATTATGCGAGCAATTTATAGAAGGTCGTGAAATTACTGTCGGTGTTGTGGGAAATGATAAACCCGTATTTATTGGAGCGGTAGAAACAGTAACTAAGGAAGGTAAATCGTTAGAACAGCAAGTTTTAGATTTACAAGCAAAAAGACATGGTGGTTTTCAGAAAATAAATATAGATTTGTATATTCCACAGTTGCGGAAGTTGCGAGAAATAAGTTTAGATTTAATCGAGTTACTCAAGCCATTGGATTATGCTACCTTTGATTTCCGAGTTTCTGCTGGTAATCAAGCTTATTTATTGGATATTAACGCCGACGCTACATTACATCCACAGCGTTCTTTTGCTCAAATTGCTCGCAATAATGGTTTATCCTACGGGCAATTAATTGAAGTAATTTTAGAAACAGCAAGGTTAAAGGGCATTGGGGATAGGGCATAGGAAATTGTATTTTCTTTTACTTTTAACTCATCATTTCTACTCTTATTCCTCTTTACATTTTTACTACTTTCTAACAAACGCATCCACTATTAGAATACAAATCCTTTAACTTTTAATAATCCCCAATGCCCAATTTCCCATGCCCAAATCATTAAAAAACATCGCTGGAATAGTAGCAGTTGCAACTCTCCTCAGCAAGCTGTTCGGGTTGTTGCGTTCGACTTGTATTGCTGCGGCTTTTGGTGTGGGTGCTGTAGTAAATGCTTTTAATTTTGCCTATATTATTCCTGGATTTTTACTTGTTGTTGTGGGTGGTTTAAATGGCCCTTTACATACTGCTTTGGTCAGCGTTTTAGCAAGAAGAGATGAGGAAGACAGCGCTAATTTGGTTGCGACTATTGCGACTTTATTAACCTTAATTTTGATTCCCGTTACTATATTAATCATTGTTTTCGCGCCTTTTTTAATTGATTTAGTAGCACCGGGATTAAATTATCAGGTCAGGGAGATTGCCATTTTACAATTACAGATTATGGCTCCTCTGGCTTTATTTGCGGGGTTAATTGGGGTCGGGATTGCTAGTTTGAATTCAGCAGATTTATACTGGCTACCTTCCGTAAGTCCGATGCTATCAAGTATTGCTGTTATATCCAGCTTGGGTATTTTAGCTTGGCAATTAGGAGATAATATCAACGCACCGCAAAATCTGGCTTTGGGTGGAATGGTTTTGGCTGTGGGAACTTTAGCTGGTGCTATATTGCAGTGGGTCGTGCAGTTAATTGTCCAATCACGTAAAAGTGTATTGATAATTCGTCCCAGATTTAATTTTCGTTCTCCGGGAGTTAGGGAAGTATTGCGATTAATGGCTCCTGCTACGCTTTCGGCCGGGATGTCAAATATCAACCTTTACGTTGATTTGCGATTTGCTTCTTTTATTCCTCAAGCTGCTGCAACTCTTAGCTATGCTGAATTACTATCGCAAACTCCTAGGGGACTTTTATCCAGTATCTTGTTGGTTCCCTTATTACCGAGATTTTCGAGATTAGCTGCAAATCAAGAATGGAATCAGTTAAAGGAACAGGTTCGTCAAAGTATTGTAGTTACAGCTTTAATTATTTTACCTTTGAGTGCTTTGATGATGGCTTTATCAATTCCCATCGTCAAAATAGTTTACCAGCGTCAAGCTTTTGATAGTAAAGCTGTAGAAATGGTAGCTTCGGTTTTGATTGCTTATAGTTTGGGAATGTTCCCCAGTGTTGGAAGAAAAATATTAACTCGGGTATGTTATGCATTGAATGATGCTAAAACTCCGTTTCGTATCAGCATTTTCAATATTTTACTCAATGTAATTTTAGATTACGTTTTGGTAAATAGTTTTGGAATGACGGGTTTGGTCTTTGCTTCGATGGGAGTGAATTTAATTGCTGGGGGAATGTTATTAATTTATCTGCATCGTCAACTTGAAGGTTTACCTTGGAAAGATTGGATTTTACCGATTTTTAGTTTAACTGGAGCAAGTACAATTGCGGGTTTAACAGCTTGGGTTACAAGCTGGGGAATTGAAATTATTTGGAAAGCTGAAGGATTAATATTTGATTTAGTTCAATTGAGTGTTTCCGGAATAATTGGTTTGATAGTTTTTAGTTTAATTTTGATGATTTTGCGGATAAATGAAGTTGATTTACTATTAGCAAAATTGCGGAAGTAGATTATTTGATATTTAAAAGTTTTCTCATGAATCGAGAAGAGATTGAAAGAGTAATCCGTAGATTGGGTTAAGAGGATACTTTTCAAAACATCCTTTAAGGAACGAAACTCAACATAACTTGGAAAGCCAAACAATTCAACAATTATAAAGTTGGATTACATTGCTTCTGCACTCTTGGTAAACCAAAAAATAACTCTTGCGTTTCTAACTCAAGCTAAGTCGATATTCTATAAGTCCAGGCTATATACAATACGGCGCAGTTAAGTTTTACTTATATAAAATAAATGTTTTTTATATCTGGATAGTATTTACATTTACTTAGCTTATGCTTAGACTACAGGTATAGTTTGTTACTAAAACATATTTGGATAGAGCAATGTTTAACCTAATCAGACGTACTCCTCAAACAACTTTAAATTCAACTAAGCCTAAAATGCCTTTGTTTGATGGCTTATATCCTATACGTCAGTGGCTAAATAATCTTGAGATTCAAGACATTGCATTAGCCCATTTTATTTGTCGGATGATTCCCACACAATGTCCTTTTGAGCGAGATATTAGTTTATTTGGACGCACTATTGTAAGTATTCCACCTTTATGTAAACTTAATCCCCTATATGAAGAATTAATTGGTTTGCGTTTCCGAGCGCTTTGTTATTTAGCCGATGATTGTGAGGAAGATATTGGCTGTTATTGCTAAGAATAGAATATTAATTTAAATGATATGTAATTCAACATCACGAGTGAAATAAAAAATTATCAAAATCAAGCTTTCTTATTACTTTTACCTCTTCCACTCTTATCTTGAGGCTGAAAATAGAGAATTACTGGAATATGCTTGATTCTGAAATCTTGACCAGAAGCTTCATGTTTATGGGTTGAGAAAAAAGAAAGTTCTCTATTCTCACACGCTTCAGAGTTGAAGTCAGATAATTCTTTACTCAGCAGATGATTCTTCCACTTCTCAATAATTGCACTAACATTCTTCTGACGAATGTAGATGAAAATTCCACCATCTCTTTGATTGAAATCACCAGTCGAATAACGAGTAGTCAGCTGTAAGAAACCTTCCCATAAGTAACTATAGGAGCTATGGATTTTAGCTTCTCCAATCCATGTGAAATTACCTTTTTTAACTAAAAGGTCAGCATGACCACCAAATTTTGTATCGTGGGAAGCATCGTATCCCAAACGTCGCAGTTGGTCTCTAATATCTATGGTTAATCTATCTTCGCTATCGTTTTGACGCAGTTCTGGGTTTTCTTGGATTTGATAGATTATATCGTCAATATCATCGTAGAGAATTTCAATGAATTTATTGTAATTAGTAACTGCAAACCTGGATGGAAAGCGACCCAATCCCGGTATGTATTGTTCTAAATTCTGTAGTTCACGTAAACTTAAATTTTCAATATCCATTATTGTTAAGCAAGGTTTTTGACTACAGAACTCGGTTGAAAATATATAAAAACTTTGTCTTCAAAATTACGGATTAATTTCCCTGTTTCTGGATGAAGAAGCTGTCCGGTTTCGCGAGCTTCAGTCATTTCATCATCAGAAATTTCAAAATAATTATCGTTATCAATTAATTCAAATTTTGCTTCCAGTAAATGCGTTCTATCACCGCATAAATATTGAACTGCGGTTAATAAATCTCGATTATCGTAAGATTTTCCTACAACTTTTCGTAAACTACCGTATGTAATATGTGAAAGATTTTGGAAATTACTACAAATTAGATAATCAAATATTGCAATACAAATTTGTGACTGAGGCTGTTGTAACCAGTCTTGATGAATTTGTTCTACAATTTGTTGCTTGCTAATTACAATCATTCTAGATAATCAAATATTTTCTCAACAACAAATTCATAATCATCCAAACTGCTACAGTTTAGTATATAAACTTCATCAAGATATTGAGTTTGATTGCTCAAGATTTGAGCGCGACCCGGTAACAATAATTCTGGTTGACTGTTTATTCTTTGGCAAATTTTTATATTCCAAGAAATTGCCAGTCGATAAGAAGTTATATGTTCTACTGCTTGTTTACCTGCATAGTGGTAAGTTTCAGTCCTCAAATCTACCGAACCTTTACGCATCTTTTCAGATTTAGTCGAGCCTTCATCGGTGATAAAAGCAAGTTCTACTACTTTTCCTTCATCGGATTCATATAGATTATCTATCAGTGGAAAAAAGTTAATGCTTTCTTGCAGCGGTGTTTTAACTATTGCTATATTTTCGGATAAATTATTAAATTGTTGTATCGTTTGAAAGAAAGCTTTACTTTTATCTTCTGAAGATAAACTACCAGTAATATCAACTCTAACTTCTATATTATTTCGCTGCTTTGACAGTACGACAACATCAAAAAACTGACGGTAATGTTCTTTAACCCCAATTATTTTATCATAACCAGCTAAATCTTTTCTAGTATCTTCATTCAATTCTTCGGTATCTATTTGACTTCGTTCGATAAATAAACGCTTTGTACAGAAGATTGCTACTAAACTATCTTTTGTATCTCTTATTTCAACAAGTTTTTGAGAGAAATCAACTTCTTTTAAATTATCATCAGATAGCGGAAATGGATATGTTTGATGAAATGCTGTATTTTCAGGTTTGTATTTTTTAAATGCAGCGATTAACTTATCAATATTTTTTCTTTCAAGTTGATAAATTTTCAATGCTTTATCATTTACTAATAAGTGATTGTCATAACATTTTTTTAGCTGCTCGATTTTATCGCTAATATCATCTCGAACGCTTTCTTCATCTGTCAACTTTTGAATTGTTTGTTCCCATCCACGTCTTACAGGTAAGTCACATATTTTTAAAATGACTCTCATCGTAGACCAGGAAATTCTTTGACTAAAAGCTTCAAGTATTTGAGCAGTAAGCATTAATTTATTAATAATAAAAAGGATGAGTAATTATAATAAGACTTACGCAACCAAGCACATTTTTCTTGTAAGGTACTGTGATACTTTGAGAAACTATGAACGCAGTAACAATTTTTTTTAATGTCACGCACCAACCGGATATTATGATAACTGCCTAAGTCCTGTATAACTGTTCTTTCTCAGGGATAACATTTAAAGTTTTTTTATTGAGCATACATAATAATGCATTGAAAACTCCATCCTGATTTCTTCTTATTCTTAAGAGAAGGATGTCCTGTTTATTATAAATAAAAGTTTCTAAAGATAGAGGAATAAATGTAAAGTGAATTACAATAAATTTGTAAATTGAATTAAATTACGTTGCTAAATTTTAAATGGATAAAAAATTAAAGCAAAAAATACTTAAGTTTTACAAACAAGAAATTATAAATCGTCCAGATGAATCAATAATTGATTTCAAATATAAATATCAAATAGGTTATGAAGCTTATGAACCTGAATATAATTTGAATGATGAAGGAAAATATGAAAAATTATCTCCTAGTCCCTTAAGTATAGCTATTAGCAAACGTGAAAAGGTTCCGCAAAATCTTTTAGATGCTTGTGATAGAATTTCTTGGTATTTAAAGCATAATATGGGAGAAATGACTGTTGTCAAAGTTCCCGTTGAGGAAACTATAACTTTTTCTATTTGTATACAAGGTTATGTGGATGATACATGGGATAATTCTGGTATTTTCATCGAAATTTATAGTAGTGAAGGAGAATTATTTGGAGTTATGGTAATTAGTGATATAGATAATTCTTCTACTTGGAAATGGATGAATCGTCCGATTCAAAGTTTTGATTTTCATTCTGATGCTCCTTCATGGTCAGAAAAGGAGGAAGAAGAAAAAATTATTTTTGAACAAGAACAACGAGAATCTAGTCTTAAAAGATTAAAACAATTAAGACGTGAAAATACAATAAGTAAGTTTGATTGGGGCTAACTGAATTTATTTACTAGAAGGCAATCTAACTTAATATAATCTATATTAATAAATCACTATTCTACTCATTTATCTTCAAATCAACCCACCTAATTATCTTCTATTTTAATTATTCTTAGCAGATAGCTTTGCATTTGTTCCTCTCCATAAAATTCTTAAAAAAAGGCAACCAATAAGTAAAACTGGTAATAGCATAATCAAAGCGGTAGGAAATCCAGAAGTAATCAAATCAGAGACAATTGGAATCACAATCACAAAAACTATAAATCCAAAAATAAACCAACCAGTAATTAAAACCCACCAAGCAGTTCTTCCTCCTGCTAAACCTCGATAAGCTCTCCCATCTAGCTGTATCTTCTGCATCGGTTCATATGCTGATGGTATTCTTTCCTGAGAAGGAGGTTCGGCTTCGCTAGGAACTTCGTAAACAAACTGCTCTCGTTTAAATTCTTCATCGGGAAGAAATTTCTTAAATTCATCATTTTCGCTCATCTTTGCTACTCCTAAATGCGGTAGTGCTTTGAAAAATGAATGCTATCAATATTGAGTATCTACATTTTCATGCAAATACTTTTCGTAAAACATTTTATGACTTTCTCCAGATATCACAAAGCAGTATTTTGAATGTTTGAAAATGTTAAATATTGTTTACAAGCCTTTATTCATTAATCAAACAAAACTGGTACTTCAGATTATCCTGTGGCTGACATTTCTGCTGTACTTTCACTAAAACCCCTAATTGATTATCGTCTGCTTGGTCTACTTGACGGTCGTGGAATCTATTAAATTGAATGGTTCCCGTAGCACCTGATGCTTTAAAATAAGGGCTTTTTAATTGTTCGTACAAACCTTGACGAGTCGGATTTTTTTCTATTTTTTGTAATGCTGCAATAATCGCTTGAGTAGCATCATAAGCTGTAGCTGCTCTCCAACCAACGTATTGAGTTCCCCAAAGTTTGATTGATGTGTTTCTAAAAGTATCTGTAGTCCTTTGAACGTGGGTCGGAACTGAAAGGACTAGATTTTCAGCTTGATTACCGAATGTAGACGATACGTTATCGGCATTATAAAGAGAATCTCCACCCAATAGAAGCTGATTTGTGTATCTAGAAATAATTAACGAAGCTGTTGCTGCTTCTCCCGTATCGATAGATAGCATTAATAATTTGATATTTTCATCTATCTGACAATTATCAATGCTAGAATTCGCTAAATCGCATTCCGCTAATTTTCCTATAGAAGCATATTTTTTCTCAAATGATTCTTTTAAAGAAGTACTATAGGATTTTTTAGAATTATAGAAAATAGCTGCATTTCCAGAACCAATATTTTGTTTGACATACTCAATTAAATCCGCCGCTGCAACCGCATCATTAGGAGTTGTACGGAAAACATAATCGCTTAAATCATATTTATATCCGGATTTTTCGCTTGGTTCAGACTGTCTGACAGCAGTACTTGTTGGAGAAATAGCCACCAGTTTTTCTTTTCCATAAACTTCTGCTGCTGCTAAAGTTGCATCGCTAGTAAAATGACCAACTACACCTAATATTTGTCCACTGAATCCGCTATCTCCGGGAATCTGATTTCTTGCTAATTGTTCAGCTACTTTCGGAGATGTATTTTCTACATCTGGGTCGGAATTATTCTCATCTCTAGCTATTACAACCTGTAATAATCTTCCTTCAATACCATCTTGATTATTTAATGTTTCTTGAACCGAAGCTACACCACGTAATATTTGTTCTGATATTTTTGTATTTCTTTCTTTATTTTTACCAGGAATCGCAGCAGCAATTGTGACGGGATTACCTTTAATATTAGCCTTAGCATTGTTAAGAAAAATCAGCGTTTCTGGGTCAACAGCACAATTACTAGTTGCTTGTTTAAATAGACTTATAGCTGTTTGGAAATTACTTTGTGCATCTTCATACCTTTGATTTTCAAAGGCTTTCATTCCTTCTTCTTTTTCTCCCAAAGCTTGTTTGCATAACGTGCTATCAAATCTCTTTTCTCTTAGTAAAGATTCTTCTCCTCTACTAAAAAAATTATCAGCAAGTAACGCTGGTTCCGAACTTTTCATCACTGCGTATACTGCTGTCCCTAGTAATAATGCACCGATACCTCCAGCTAATACCAACAATTTTTTATTTACTTTTTTTAGAGGATTGCTTGGTAACTCTGATTCAGTAACTGTTGGTGTAACAGATTTTGGTATACCAGACAAATGTGGTGGTATTGGTTGAGGCTGAGGGTGAGTGGGGAGTGGTGATGGTTGGGTAATTGGAGGAGCTTGGGGCTGAAGATTAGCAAGAACAGTCATAACTTCCCGAGCAGACTGATACCTATCATCTGGCTGATGGGACAGCATTTTGTCTAAAATATCTGCTAATTGAGGGTTGACATTAGCGTAGTTTCGCCAGTGCCAGGTATGATATTCACGAATCTCTTGAGCCTCTTTACCTGCGAGTAAAGAGACACAAGTTGCAGCCAAAGAATATAAGTCTGACGAAGCTGACACCGGTTTACCCGTCATCTGTTCCGGTGGAGCGAAATCTGGAGTACCGATAACAACTGATTGAGCGGTGGGAACTCCCGTAACTACTACTTGCTTGACAGCACCAAAATCTATCAGATGAAGAGAATTAGATTTCGACACTCGCATTATATTGGAAGGTTTGATGTCTCTATGTATCACTCCCTGAGCGTGAACATAATTAAGAACATCAAGCATTTGCATCATTATTTCGACAATTTTCGCTTCTGGAAATTGTGCTTTTTGCTTTAATTCTTGCGCTAAATTCTGACCTGCAATAAAGTCTTGCACCAAGTAAAAAAAAGTTTGTTTTTGATAGAGTTGTGCCGTAGATTCCTGGAGGTCTGGAGGTGCTTCTAACTGAGCAAAAGCCCATGCACGCGGAATTTGCGAGTGTGTTAGTTTTCCTAAAACGCTTGCTTCTGAGCGAAATAATCTTTCTATATCTGCTAGTTGAGATTCTGAAGGAGAAACTCTCGGATGTAACTGCTTGATAACTCTTAAAGGTAAATCTGGAAACTTCAAATCTCTACCTAAAAAAGTTCGACCAAACCCACCCCTTTCTGATTCTGGAACCAACGGTCTGAGAGTTACAAAACACCCTTCTAAAAATAAAGGCATTCCGCAATTAGCGCAAAATCTTTGTTTGATTGGTTTCGTATAAAGATATTTTTCAGGAATTGTATTAACTGGGTCTTGACAACTAGGACGAGTACAATAAACTTCAACTAGAGGATTAGTACTAACCATTGATTAACCTTAAAAATACTGTGTTTTAGTTTTTATATTTTTATTAGGCTTTTTTGCTAAGCCATTCTCAAAAGTTATGTATAACGAGATACTTTCTTATCCGAAAATATAAAACTTTCGGCATTGCTGAATTGAAATATGAATTTATTGTTGCTATCTAACAGTAGCCCCCTAAATCCCCCAAAATTAGGGGGACTTTAAATTATATTTCTCCCTCAGAATTGGGGGTTGGGGGGCTAAACAGAATTTTTAATCAGCAACGCCAAACTTTCTATTTCATCTGCCTTTATCGACTATATTTTCGCATCAAAAATCAGACCCTTAAAGCTTGCTTCAGCAAGGAGAAATGCAGAATAAACTAGACAACTCTAGACCGTAATGATTTTTGAAGAAAGCGATTCTAAGGGTAGTTAATATGATTATTTATACTACCTTATGGGCTAATGATTTTTTCCAGAACTTAACAAACATAAATGTATATAATTTATACGTCCTTAATAAATAGCATTTACGTAAATGTAGCACTTTGACAGTGGTTTTGTACTTCATTTTTCTGCAATGTCTTGCATGTATTAGAAAAAAATCAACATTTAATTTCTTCCAAAACAGCTTTCACTTTTTCTACTACATGTAGGGAGCGAGATGCTCCCACTACATAACTCTCAATTATTAATTCCTCACTATTAACTGATAACTGATTACTGATTTCCGCAGAGTTTTTCGTCTAATTTAGTTACACAAGCAGCTTTTTCATCTGCTTTTAAATCTTGATATTCTACATCTCGACGTAAAACTATACCGTTATGACCTTTTAAAAATCGAGGAAGTTGCTTGTAGTTGATGAGTTCCAAAGTTTTCATATCGTAGGTGGTATAAGTGGTTAATTGCGGAGAATCAAAATTAATATCAAGAACTGTAATTGCTTTGAATGGAGTAATTTCACTATCAATTAACTGACGAGGACCGCTACCGACGATTCCCGTATGAAGTAGCTGTAATTTACCGCGATGACCGGGATAATAAGCGTGCTGATGTCCGCTAATATACGTATGAACGTTGTATTTTTCTAAGATTGCTCGTAATTCTTCGGGATTTGCCATCACAGCACCAAACTTGTTACGACTACCTTCAGCAACAGCATATAAAGGTAAATGACCGATTAAAATCCGCATTTTGGCTTGTTGAGCTTCGGGACTAGCTAGTGCTTTTTCTACCCAAGTCAATTTTTCTGGTGGGATTCTATGAGTTGAAGCATCCCAAGACATGAAGAAGATATCTTGATATTTAAAACTGTAGAAAAATGGGAACTCGTTTTTATCTATAAATTCAACTCCGGGGTCGTGTTCTGGGTCGTTCCAATATTCCGAAGCTAAATCTCTTTCTTGTTGAAACTTGAAATCTCCTGTTTCCCCTTTAGCACCAGAAGCATCATGATTACCGATAGTCAAACCGAAAGGTATATTAGCTTGACGTAAGGGTGCAGCAACATGGTCATCAAAAGCAGCCCACATTGCTTTAATTTGTGGTTCTGTCAGCGACGTTTTCTGACCAGCCACCATATCACCGCTACAAACTACCATATCGGGTTTCCAAAAAGGTAATAAATCGATTGTTTTATCAACTTCTGGGTCGTAGTCGGTAGAACCATATGCAGAATTTAAGTCACTGATAACCACCAGACGTACATCTCCACGAGGGGGATAAAATAAATCATCCCTACTTTGAACAATTTCCTGAGTCTGCTGAGGTAAACTTGATATTGCAGGTTTATCGCTATTTTGAGTAGTTGCTGTCTGAGGTGTTTGTGTCGTTCCTCGATTTAGGTTTGTACAAGCAAAGCTAAATATAGTCAGCGTAAACCCTAAGATTATAAGAAAAGAAAACCGTCGCCAAGAAAGCATTATTTGAGTCTCTATTCAACTACACCGTAAATATAGCGGATAGTTCAGTATTTTATTTTTATACCAGAATACAAATTTGAATTGGGAATTGAGAATTGGTAATTGGTAATTGGTAATTGTGTAATTGGTAATAGAATAACAAATATAATTCCTAACTCTTAATTCCTAACTCCTAACTCCTAATTCCTAACTCCTAACTCCTAATACCATTTCTTTATAAAGATGCGCCGAATTAAGCCAACGTAGGTTGGCTTTGTTGTTATAGCCCCAGCCTTCTAGGCTGCGGGTGATTGAGTGCAGCCTCATACA
>ERZ1740070.409-NODE-409-length-30229-cov-6.464174_pt1 | contig 30229 bp, 28 predicted proteins | sample MGYA00581734_ERZ1740070 | MGnify/ENA primary metagenome ERZ1740070 (study PRJEB43018, sample SAMN04849744) | marine metagenome | isolation source: floating plastic debris | place: Pacific Ocean | collected 2008-09-01 | study: EMG produced TPA metagenomics assembly...
TTACCGCAACACTCTCAGTAACCCTAATTTTTAGTCTTGACGCTGCACTAGTTTTTTTCTGATGCTTGAGTCATGGAAAACTGTTGTTCATTGCCCTGGGAGCTGCCTGTTGCAGCACCTTCGACGTAGAGAGTTTGAGTGGGGTAGGCGAATTCAATCGACTTTGCTTCAAAGGTTTCTTTGATGGCTAAATAGATAGACTGCTGCACATCCATGTAAATAGCGTAGTCGCTAGTTTCGACAAAATAGACCACCTCATAGTTGAGGCTAAAGTCGCCGTAGGAAGAAAAGTGGGCGCGGTCAAATGTGACAGAATTTACGTTTTCAACAATTCCCTGAAGAATGCCGGGAATTTGCTTCATTTGTTCTGCCGTGGTCTCGTACGTAACCCCCAGGTTAAAGGCTATGCGCCGACGTGCCATCCGCTTAAAGTTCTGAATACGGGAGCTGGTAATATCTGTATTAGCTATAATCAGTTCTTCCCCAGTCAGACTGCGGAGTCGAGTTGTCTTTAGCCCAATGTGCTCGACTGTCCCCACCAGATCGCCAACGACGATAAAGTCCCCTAGTTCAAAGGGGCGGTCAAACAAGATTGAGACATAGCTAAACAAATCGCCTAAGACTCCCTGGGCCGCCAGGGCAACAGCGATACCCCCGATGCCTAAACCTGCCACTACAGCAGAGATATCAAACCCAAGATTGTCTAGCAAAAAGACTATGCCAATTGCCCAAACAATAACCTTGATGGCGGGCACTATGGCATTGACCGTCTGTTCTACAGCCAGGTCGTTACCCCGTCTTAACAAATATAGCCTGGCTCCATACTCCACCAGAGAGCCTAAAAGTTGAATAACGAGAACAGTCCCGACAGCGACGCAAACCACGTTAACTGACTGTTGCAAAATCGAATGTAGAGATAAGTTGCTTACGGATATATAAAACGAGCCCAGGCACAGCAGCAGTAGTACAGGCCGTTCAATGATACGTATGAGCCGGTTATCTAGATCAGTTGCTGTATACCGAGACCATTTTTTGATGCGAGCTACTACAACAGCCTTAATAACACGAATCGTTAACAGCGCTACCAGAAACGTTGCGATCGCAATTAAATAATCTCTAACTGTATTATTCAGAACTTCTGTACTTAAAAAACCGTCCAACACGTATTCCTCCGTTAAAACCTCAGGTGCTAAAATCAAAAATTTGCACTTGAAATTCCATTCAAATAAAAAAACGGCTGATAGTAATCCCTCTGTGGGTATAAAAAGTGTCTGAGCGCTGGTGCTCGAAAATATTCAAAATTTTCACTTGTCACACTGTGCGACCCTATGCCGCAGAGACGTTGTGCAGCGCGTCTAAAATTGACAACAGTTCTACAACAACACCGTTGGTCCAGCCAAACCCTATTTCGTTAGTGCTGTAGCCAAATTGAATCTCGTCTGAGACATTGCCTGAACAACGCTCTAGATCATATTTTTCTAACAGATAGCCGCAGCGCTCAAAGTCACTGAGGGCAAGGGTCACAAAATTCTCGGCAATCCGTTTGGCTTCGGCCTGATAGCCGTAGCGCAGCAGCCTGCGGACTGCAATTAGCTGCAACGGTGCCCAGCCAAAGGGGGCGTCCCACTGATTGCCTGAAGTATAGTTACTGGTGCGAATACCGCCTGGGGCTTCAAACTTAGAGAGATTGTCGACCACTTGCTGAGCCTGTTCAACGGTGGCGATGTCGGCCCAGAGCAGATAAAAGGTAGTAGCAAATTCATAGTAGCGCCGCCGCTCGTCGCGAAAGTTGTAGTCAAGATAGAGCCCGCTATGGCTGTCCCAGAGATACTCATTGATCAGCTTGGCCCGCTCGTCTGCTTTATCTTGCCAGCGCTGGGCTAAGTCGGGGTACTTAAGCGTTTCATTTATATAGACCAGGTCGCACTTCATAATATACAGCAACACGTTTAGACACACAGGAGCATAGTGGATAATGTCAACACTAAATGGTCCAAAGCGGTTGGTTGGGTCTAGACCCGATTCACGCCTGGAGCGATCGCATTTGTAAAATAGATCCGTTAACCGGTCGCCCATGCTGTCGTAATAAAGCGTTAGGTCATAGTCAATAACAGACTGGGTTCGATAGTAGTCTTTGATCCGCTCAAAGTGGGTACGACCGCCCTCGTCACGCTCAGAAAAGATAACTTCGGGGGCGGGGCCATCACCAATGGCATAGTAGTGAGACAACCCTATGTTGGCATCTAGGTGGGGTGGGACATTCCAGTAATAGTAGTAGCTTTCGAGCTGGGGAATGGTGGAGCGTAGCCAGTCGATATCTTGACTGTGGGAAAACCAACCCAACACCATTCTCCAGGACTAGATGAACAATGGGAGAAATAAATTCACATAATGAACTCTATCAAAAGCAAAACCAAGTAAATGACTCGTCTGCACCTCTCCTAAGCGTGCTTTGGACGCTTTGATTTAAAAACTGGTGCGTAATGAAGAGAAAATTTGATCAGATATCGTCATCGGATCGTAAGGTTTAGTAATAATCGATGAGACATCTAACTTGCCAAAGAATTCTTTCTCGTGAGACTGAGCTTTGGCTGTCAAGATAATGACCGGGATCTTTTGTGTTTTGGGGTTATTTTTTAAACGTTTCAAAATTGTTAGCCCATCCATACCCGGCATCATCATATCTAACAAGATGACGTCGAGTGTCTCTGACTGTGCGATCTCAATTCCCTCAGGCCCATTACTGGCTTTTAACACATCCCAGTGACCCGTAATCTCTAAGCAAAGCTGTGTTGCTTCTCGAATGTCGGCATCATCGTCAATAATGAGAATACGCCTAGTCGTCATCGGTGGAGGTCTCCTGTTGAAAAAATGGAGCGGAAGTGTCTTCTCTAGAAACTCTGGGTAATATGGGCAGGGTAAAGTAGAAGGTACTCCCGGCCCCAACAGCGCTCTGGGCCCAAATTTTCCCCTCGTGCTTTTGCACAATGCTGCGGCAGATGGCAAGTCCCAAACCCGTTCCCCCCTGGTGACCAACGTCGGACCCATCTAGTTGCTCAAAGCGATCAAAAATAACCTCGACTTTATCTTTGGGAATTCCCTGCCCGTAATCTTTAACGGCGATTAGCAACAGTGACTCAGCAATCGCTAAACCAGCCTGTATCGCATCTCTCCCGTTATTATCTAAGCTTTTTTCGATAAATGATACATTCTTGACATGAATCTGCTGAGCATTGACCTCAACAACGGTGCCAGCAGGAGAGAACTTGATCGCATTACTCAGTAAGTTAGTCAGAGTTTGAATGATCCTATCCGGTGCGACCCATAGCTGAACTGAAAGCGGAGAAACAATCAGTTGAATATCGTGCTTCTCGGCCATAGCCCGCATTTCATCTGCAGCTTGAGACATAATACTAGACAGATTACAGGTTCTTTTATTAAGGTCTACCTTGCCGAGCTTAATACGCTCAACATCTAAAATATCGTTGATTAATCGTACAAGTCTGTTGGTATTTGAAAACGCGATTTCGACCATGCGCTGGCGTTTGGCATCTGAGATATCGATTGTTTCTTGGGCCAATAGCCCCAACGCTGCTCGGATGGAGGTTAACGGCGTTCGTAATTCATGACTGACAACGGCAATAAATTCATCTTTCATCGATTCAATCACTTGCCGTTCGGTAATATCCTTAAAGATAACAACTGCACCAACAATCGTATCATTCTCATAAATCGGGGTGCTGACGTATTCTGTAGGAAATTCAAATCTCCCCTGCCGTTGAAAGATGTCACCAGCGACATGACAGGTTTGACCCTGTTTTAAGGTCTTAAAGATAGGGTTCTGTTGCCAACTGTAGGGTATTTTTTCTGACGATGCATGATTTACCAACCTGTGCATAAATTGACCGATGAGTTTCTCTTTTGCATAACCCAATAATCTTGCAGCGGCGGGGTTGACAAACACCGTTTTACCGTCAGGATCTAGACCATAAATACCCTCACCTGCAGAATTAAGAATCAGTTCATTTTGATGACTAAGACGCTTGAGTGAATCCCGAGCCTGCTGCAGTTCTCTCAGGGTACGCTCTCGTTCTTCAATTTCTTGTTTTAGGTCTTCATTGAGCTGCTGCAGTTCGAGGGTGCGCTGTAGTACCCGCGACTCCAAGTCAGCATTTAATAATTGAACTTCTCGATATAGCTGAGTTTGATAGATAATTGAGGCAAATCGGTCGGACAGCTCATGAAAAAGACCAACTTCATGGGCTGTCCAAGGATTGGCCTGATCCTGCTTTAGCTCTCGCCAAGTTTCAAAAGATTGACGTGGGCGCTGCTGACGTGGGTCAGAGGTGTCTAGTTTGCCTGCCCAAATAGTTTCATAATCAATAGACTGACGAAACAGGCTCAGATATCCGAGAATACGATTGTGATGGGTTAGCTTAGCAATCATTACACTTCGAATACCGCCACCGATTAGGGCAGACGTCAGTGTCCATGAAAGCTGAGTCTGTTTGATATCAGACATAACCCACAGTTGACCAACTGACTGATTAGGGGATTCAGTCTCAAGCCAGCGTTGCCAGTCTGGGAGCTGCTCTAAGATTTGCTGGTGGCGTTTAGGTAAAACAATCTTGGTTAGCTCAGGTTGAAGACCATTAAGCACGAGCTGACCCTTGGATTCTGCATCGTTTTTTGTAATATAGAGTCTGCCACCTACACTTTGTAAGTCTCTAACTGTCTGGTCAAGAGCCTTTTGCAAAGAATCTTGGGGTGTAGAATGCAGACGTGAGACAACTTGATTGATAATTGCCTCATGTCGTCCTTGTAGGCGGGTCAGGCGCAGTAGATTAGCATGGCCAATCGCCACTGCAACTTGATCGGCAATTAGCTGAACCACCTCTAATTCTTTACGACTAAACCTGCGGGGGGCACTATTGTGGGCCACTAACAGCCCCCAAAGCTGATGGCGGTGAAAAATGGGTACAGCCAAAGACGCTTGTACTCCCATTGCCATTAAATAGTCAACATGACAGGGGTCAACCGGACGAACCCACAGGTTAGTTTTTAGAGGCTCCTGAGTTGTTTTATTAATCAGTGGACTGATGCCGATTTCTCGTTTTTTAACGTTAACAATCGTGCGCTGTCGGGCCTTGATAAACATCTCACGAGCGTGCTCTGGAATATCACCTGCTGGAAACCGATGGCCTAGTAGTGAGGGCAACCGTTCGTTTCGAATGGCCTCTGCAATCACTTCGCCACTATTGTCGTCATCAAACCGATAAACTTTGACCCGATCGGTTCCTAAGAACCCTCTCATTTCGTTGACAGTAGCGCTTAAAATTTCAGGTAGCTCAATCGACTGACGAATGCGGTCGGTCATTCGATGCAACAGTTCCTCAGGGGTTTTAATTGCTCGAATAGATTGGAGAGTCATGAGAAAAGCAGGGGTATAACGGTTTCTAAAATTGAGCTGGTTTCTTGAGCTATGCCTGCATTGTTCAATTCTCTTTGGAAGTGCAAACGTCTCCAAGATGTAAAATAGAGGGTTGAGCCCTGGCGCGATCAACTAATTAAAGACGCTGTGCTCAGTTAGCGTAGCCATGGCCTGCTGAAGCTGAGATCGCCTCAGCTGATTACAGAGACGGATCAGCAGATCTGAGTCAGCCGATGATTTTTCGACTAAATCATCAGCCCCAGCTCTAAGAGCCGCCGCTTTTGAATCAGCATCGCTACGGGCTGTAAAGAAAATGATGGGTAGCTGATGCCAAATAGGGGCCTGACGGACGGCCTGGCAAAGTTCCATACCCGTAAAGTCCGGCATTTCCATATCTAGTAAAAGCAGGTCTGGGCATGCTGTTTGTAGCGTGACCCAAAAATCAAGTGGTTGACTGAGGGTCACCAGCCGCAGTCCTTTGGGTTCTAAGAGAACCCGCAGCGCTGCCAAGACTTGTGGATCATCATCGACGGCTAATACGGTGGGTCGTTGGCGATGCGATCGCACCTCTAACACACTCTTGAGCATGGTAGAAACATCTGGGCTATGGAGAAAAGAGTGGCTGCCTAGCTGAGCGGCTTTAACGCGACTGGCGAGACTGCCATCGACACTACCGATTAACACTGGCAGCGGCGGCAGCTGATTGATTAAATTCGACAGTCGCTCTAAATCACCCTGATCTAGAGTGGCCAAACAGACATTGAATAACACTACATCCGGTAGCTCAGCTTTGAATTCAGCTGCGTCTGGTGAGCTATCTGCTTGCACTTCATGGCGCTGGGTGACCTTGATTGCTTGCCGTACCGCTTCTAATGCCGATTCGCTCAGCGCCACCTGCACAGTCAGGTTTTTTGCTTGAAGGGCTTTAATCAGCTGATCAAATAAGTCTGAATTGTTATCAATCAAAACCAATAGAGGAGCAGCTAGCCCGGTTTTTGACTGCTCTATTTGATCACAGGTTTGAATGAGTTGTTCTTCTAATGAGTTAACTAGCTCAGTCAGCTGTTGTTGATCATAGGGGTTAGTCAGCGTATCCTGCCGGAGAATTGTTTCAATCGCTCGGGCCAAATCAGAGCCCAAGCGAAGACCAAATATACCCAGCGCCCCGGTTAGACTATGGGCAGCCCGAACCGAAGCCTGTTGCAAATCATGAGTAAGACAATTATTCTGTAGTGCTTGATTGGTTTGCTTTAATAGCTCAAGTCGTTCCAGCTGCTGAGGCTTGACCGTTGGCCAGAGCGTCACCAAAGCGGCTCTGGTCTTTTGATAATACATCACAGGATTGCTGCTGCCTAGAGCCGGTTGAGCGGGTGCTTCAGATGTATCAGTCGATTTAAGGCGATAGCCAACACCATATACGGTTTTAATCAGATCGCCCGGTGCCCCCGCTTCAGTTAGCTTGCGGCGTAATCCTTTCACATGGGACGTGACCGTATCTTCACCGGGGGCGTCACTGCAGCTCCAGAGATTATCTAAAATAGCACCTCGGCTAAACACCTGAGATGGGTTTCTCATAAATAACTCCAGCAGCCCATATTCTTTTGGCGTCAGCTGTAGAGTAATCTCTCCATAGTTAACGTCTCGACTATTGAGATCTAACCGTAGCTTACCCCACTCAAGTGTCGATAAAACTGGTGTGTGAACGCGTCGTAAAAGAACTCGCACCCGTGCTAACAGTTCTTCAAGTTCTAGAGGCTTGATCAGATAGTCGTCAGCTCCTGCATTCAGTCCGGCAATTTTTTTGGTGTTAGAATCTAGGGCTGTCACCAACAGCACAGGCATATTGTAAGAACGCTCTCGTAGACGACGACAAAACTGCAGGCCATCTAACTCAGGCAACACAATATCTAAGACGACCAAGTCATAGCTAAAGGTGCTAACAAGATGCCAGCCAGTCTGACCATCATTGGCAACATCTACAGCATAATTTTCATCAGTCAAAACTTTCTGGAGAGCTTTGGCAACTGATTCATCATCCTCAACGAGTAGAATCCTCATAATTGATTGCCTGTATTAAACAGTTTTTTATTAGTGAAATTGAGTTAAATCGGTGATGTTGTCTGAATGTATGGTCCATTTTTTTATTTAAATAAATATTAATGAATTCTCCCTTAACTTATCACTGAGTTTACAAAAGTTATATTTGTTATTAATCTAAAATTCAGCGGTGTGAGGCTCAAAAGCTTTTCTACTTCTTGATACATTCTCGATATAGAAGGCTGTTTATAAAAATCTTCTGTGGATAAAAGTAGTGAATAGCTAGAGGGGAAGATGTCTTACCCAAATTTTTGGTGTCTCGTTAAGTCTCCCCTCTGGATGCTTACTCAAGGTGTGCCATGAAAATAGGTGCCATACTGTAAGCCGGGAAAAATGCGATTTAGTTCAATCATCACTCCAGATAAAATAACCAGAGTGGCTGCGGCCATGATGGGGGCACTGGTCAAATATTTGATGAAATATTGCATAGAATTCTCCTGGTTAAAACATTGATATTGCTGTTCCTCGGGACGGTTTTGGTTGTGGCAGTTAAATAGCCACGGCTCTCGACTCATGCCCTCAGCGATCGCAACCCATCTATCGAGGGGATACCGACAGCTCAGAATCTTTTGTTGTGAGTTCTCCGGAAAGCAATTCTTTGACCGCTAGTAGAGGCCACAGTAGTCCTTGTGCAAAGGAACGAATGGCTAATGGGATATCGATAAAGATTTCAAACTCCTCTGGTTTAGACGATTGCTTAGCGTCAATTAGGTAGGCTCGACCCGACCAGCCGACAAAGCCTGCAAAGTAAAAGAAAATAACAAAGGGAATAATCACATCTAGGGCTCGGTCAAGTCTGAGCTGTAGATGCGGTAACCCATCGTCTCCACACAGCAGATTAGAGGCATAAAGCTGATAGGGTTGCTCAAAGTAATAGCTCTGGGGCGCATTATACATACGTTCTTGAAATGCCCCTGAGGTTTGGCAAGGAACAAGATGGGTGCCTGTATCTGCCACGGCAGGTGAAGCAATGCTTGTCCAAAGCATTGTCGTCAACAAAATTGCAAAAAGCTTTTGCATAACACTGTCTCCTATTAGATTAAACCAAACTAAACCGGCCTACAGCGGTGTACTTTCGATAAAATCACCTTTCATGACGGGCTGAGATTCAGATGGTAACGATGTTGACTCTTCTCCCATTATTTGCTCGCTATTGCTTTCTTTTTCAATCCAGAGAAAGATAATAGCGAAGATAGGAAACGGCAGAATATAAAAAATCAGCGGGATCATAATCCAGGGTAGCCATGAAATGGCATAGTCTCCGGTCAGTTGAGTCATATCGGTCATGGGGCTCCTTTAGATGTCTAAACAGCAATTCAATTGTTGTTGGGTCCGCGTTTAACCCAGACCACCTGACATAACGGCGTGGCTAACATTGACGGCACCGCGCAAAATAGCATCCAGCTCGTCAAAGTTTTCTAGCAACATGTAGGCAAAAATGGCTCCCCCTGTGGAGCCTAGCAAAATACCTCCGCTGAGCTGAAACCAGTCTTCTTTTTTACGCATAGGGCGCAGCGGGTCTCGGGAGTACGAGCCATAAGCCCCCTGGGGGTTACCTTGGAACGTACTCAAAGCAAAAATGGAAATCCCTAGACAGGCGGATACAGTGATGTAAATTGCCGTGATTAGGCCACTTAGATTGGCCCCGTGGGCAGTCTCGCGCAGCGGTCCTACCACCACTTCTGGGCCTACCAGGAAATACCCGTGGGCCATGCCGATCTCTAACCCTCTTAAAAAGGGTGTGAGCCCAGCACGATAGGCTGGAAGATTGTTGATGTAGGCCTTTGCTAATTTAGAGCTATTGATGGGAGTTGCTAGATTTCCCAGCCAAGGGTTGTTCCGATAGGGCTGAATTGGATCATCCTTGGAATAGGCATCTGACCAAGTGGGTGTGGTTGACATTAGTAGTCTCCTCTGTAGCTTAGCTGGTAACTCTGTCGTCAGTAAGAAAAGTCTTGACCGCTGACCAACGGCCAAGACTCGTGTACGCAAATGAGGAGTTCGCGTAGTTAAACTCGTGCTGGCCAATAGGGTGGTGTACTCAGATCACGGAAATCGGCTCGCTGTCGACGCAATTAAAAATGCGCCATAGGTAGCAATGTAGCCAACGGTAAAATGGGTCAGCCCCACTAGCCGGGCCTGTACGATTGATAGGGCAACCGGTTTATCTTTGGGATATCCAAAGGATAACGGTGTATGTTCATGGGCCCACAAGAGTGTTTCAATCAGTTCTTGCCAATAGCCCCGCCAGGTAATTAGGAACATAAAGCTCACAGCCCAAGCCAGGTGGCCAAAGAGAAACATCCAGGCCCAAACGGCCAGATTATTGGTGCCATAGACGTTATATCCATTGATCAGCTGGGATGAATTGAGCCATAGATAGTCACGGAACCAGCCCATCAGATATGTGGAGCTTTCGTTAAACTGGGCAACATTACCACTCCAAATGGCTAAATGTTTCCAATGCCAGTAAAAGGTGATCCACCCCAGGGTATTGAGCATCCAAAACATGGCTAAATAGAATGTATCCCAGGCGGAAATATCACAGGTGCCGCCACGGCCTGGCCCATCGCAGGGAAAGCTGTAGCCAAAATCTTTTTTATCTGGCATTAGCTTAGAACCACGGGCATCCAATGCGCCTTTGACTAAAATCAAGGTGGTGACATGGAGAACAAGTGCGATCGCAAGGTGAACCAAGAAATCGCCAGGACCAATGGTGAGAAATAGCGAATTAGTACCGCTGTTAATGGCGTCTAGCCACCCTGGCAACCAGACATCGCCATGGTTAGGCCAGGCGGTGGTGGCAATACTATCCGAGTTCGATAGCAGGCTATTGATACCGTATAGGGTTTTGCCGTGAAACGCCTGAATCCACTGGGCAAAAACAGGTTCCACCAGAATCTGTTTTTCAGGTGCACCAAACGCCACCTCACAGTCGTTGTGCACATAGAGACCCAGGGTATGGAAGCCTAAAAACAGAGAGACCCAGCTCAAGTGAGAGATAATGGCCTCTTTATGGTTTAGCACCCGAGACAGCACATTATCTTCGTTCGCCTGTGGATCATAGTCACGGATTAAGAAAATAGCACCGTGGGCAAAGGCCCCCACCATCAAGAACCCAGCAATATACTGGTGGTGAGTATACAAAGCCGACATGGTGGTGTAATCACGCGCCAAAAAGGCATAAGGGGGCATGGAGTACATGTGCTGAGCGACCAATGAGCACACCACCCCTAAACACGCCAGGTGCCACCCGAGTTGAAAGTGAAGAGAATTGTTGTAGTCATCATAGATGCCCTTATGGCCACGACCGGTACGCGGTGCAATAAAGAAACCACTCCATCCAGGCCCTTGGAGAGACTCGGTCATTTCTTTAATGCTGTGACCAATACCAAAGTTGGTGCGATACATGTGACCAGCAATGATAAAGATAACGGCAATGGCAAGATGATGATGGGCCATGTCCGTTAGCCACAGAGACTCGGTTTGAGGATGAAAGCCTCCCAAAAAGGTGAGAATGGCCGTGCCTGCTCCCTGAGCGCTGTTAAATAGGTGGTCTGCGGTATCAGGATTTTGAGCATAAACACCCCAGTTGCCTGTAAAGAATGGCGTTAGTCCGGCGGGGTGGGGCGGCGATGCCAGCAGGTTGTCCCAGCCGACGTGCCGACCGCGTGATTCAGGGATGGCTACATGAATTAAATGCCCGGCCCACGCCAGGGAGCTGACGCCAAACAAACCTGCCAAATGGTGGTTCAGGCGCGATTCAGCATTCTTAAACCAGGCCAGACTTGGACGAAACCGAGGCTGCAGGTGTAAAAACCCTGCATAGAGCATCACCGCTGCTAGCACCAACAAAAATATTGACCCCACAAACAGGTCGCTGTTGGTGCGCATGCCAATGGTGTACCACCAGTGATAAACGCCGGAGTAGCAAATATCGACGGGGTTGTTGGCCCCGGCCTGGGTATAAGCCTCAATCGCAGCTGGTCCAAACTGGGCATCCCAAATAGCGTGGGCAATGGGTGACGTATTTAAAGGATCTTGAATCCATCTTTCAAAATTGCCCTGCCAGGCCACATGAAACAAAATGCCTGATATCCATAAAAAGATAATGGCGAGATGCCCAAAATGGGAGGCGAAAATCCTTTGATAAAGACTTTCCTCCGTCATCCCGTCATGGCTTTCAAAGTCATGGGCCGTGGCGATGGAATAAAAGAGTCGACGCGTGGTCGGGTCTCTCTGTAGATCCTGACTAAATTTTGGAAATTTTGTCGCCATGGTTCTAAATTGAGCTTTCAGTAACGCATTTGAGAAAATTAAACAGTGAGAGTTAAACAGCTGCTACCCGACAGCAGCCATGCGAGCTAGGAAAAAGGCCCAGGTGGTGACAATCCCCCCTAGAAGATAGTGGGCAACGCCCACGGCTCTTCCCTGGGTAATGCTTAGGGCCCGAGGTTGAATAGCGGTGGTAATTTTGAGTTTGTTATGGGCCCACACGATAGACTCGATTAGCTCTTGCCAATAGCCTCGACCACTAAACAAAAACATTAGACTAAAGCCAAAGACAAAATGCCCAGCTAAGAACATCACCCCGTAGGCAGACAGCGATGACCCATAGGAGTTAATCACCTGAGAAGCCTGTGCCCACAGGAAATCTCGTAGCCAACCGTTGTTGGTAATCGATGATAAAGCAAAGTTACCCCCGGTGATGTGGGAAATCGTGCCGTCGGCGTCTATCGTGCCCCAAACATCTGACTGCATTTTCCAAAAGAAGTGGAAAATAACAATCGAAAGAGAGTTATACATCCAAAATAACCCTAAGAAGACATGATCCCAGGCAGATACCTGACAGGTGCCGCCTCGCCCAGGTCCATCGCAGGGGAAACGGAAGCCTAAATCAGCCTTATCGGGAACTAAACGAGAGCTACGGGCAAACAACACCCCCTTGAGCAGCACCAGCACAGTTACGTGGATGGTAAAGGCATGAATGTGGTGAATCAGAAAATCAGCCGTCCCTAACGGTATGGGCATCATGGCAATCTTGCCACCCACGGCGATAATATCTCCTCCAAAGGCATGGCTCACTGGCTCGGTAAGGTTAGGAACTGTGTTCCCTATTCCCGATAGTTGAATGTTGCGCAAACCCCCAAATACATTTCCTAACGGTTCAGCCACCTGGGAGTTACCCACAGCCATGGTGTGAATATGTTGAACCCACTGGGCAAAGATTGGCTGCAGCTGAATGCCTGTGTCTGAGAACATATCTTGGGGGCGACCAAAGGCTCGCATGGTGTCGTTGTGACAATACATGGCAAAGCTGTGGAACCCTAAAAACTGGCAGACCCAAGCCAGGTGAGAAATAATCACATCTCGGTGACGCAGCACCCGGTCAAGAACATTGTTGACGTTTTGAGCTGGGTCGTAGTCTCGCACCATATAGATAGCGGCGTGGGCCGCTGCACCCACAATTAGAAAGCCACCAATCCACACATGGTGGGTAAACAGCGATGTTACGGTGGCATAGTCCGTGGCTAGAAACGGATAGGGCGGCATGGCATACATGTGGTGGGCCACAATAATGCTCAAGGACCCTAGCATGGCCAAATTCAGCGAGAGCTGTGCATGCCAGGATGTGGTCAATACCTCAAATAGTCCCCTGTGCCCCACAGGCCCAATAAAGCTGAGAAATGACAACATTTTGGGAGTGCCAGCATCCTCTAGCATGACCTTAATGTCGTGGCCAATGCCCCAGTTGGTGCGGTACATGTGTCCGGCAATGATAAACAGAACTGCGATCGCAATATGGTGATGGGCAATATCTGTCATCCATAGCCCCCCTGTGGCTGGGTTTAACCCCCCCCGAAAGGTCAGAAAATCAGCATAAGCGGACCAGTTTAGGGTAAAAAAGGGCTTAATGCCTTGGGCAAAGCTGGGATACAGCTCTGCCATCAGACTTTTATTGAGAATAAACTCATGGGGAAGCGGAATATCTTGTAATGAGACACCTGCATCCAACAGCTTGTTTGTTGGCAGAGCAACATGAATTAAATGTCCCGCCCAGCCTAAGCTACCTAAACCCAGCAGCCCAGCTAAATGATGGTTGAGCATCGACTGCACATTCTGAAACCACTCTAGCTTGGGGGCTCGTACATGATAGTGAAACCAGCCTGCAAACAGCATTAGCACTGCCATCACTAGTGCTCCCATGGCGGTCCAGTAGAGCTGAAACTCGTGGGTAAAGCCCTCACCGCGCCACATCTGAAACAGTCCAGACGTAATTTGAATGCCGCGAAAACCACCGCCGACATCAGCATTGAGAATATCTTGACCAACAATCGGCCAAACTACCTGAGCGCTGGGTTTTATATTGGTTGGATCACTCATCCAGGCAGAAAAATTGGAAAAGCGAGCACCGTGAAAATACATGCCACTCAGCCAAACAAAGATGACGGCCAGATGACCAAAATGGGCCGAGAAGATTCTACGGGAGATATCTTCTAAATCAGTCGTATGACTATCAAAATCATGGGCATCCGCATGGAGATCCCAAATCCAGGTAGTAGACTTGGGTCCGCGTGTCAGAGACCGCTTGAAATGCCCCGGCTTGGACCATGGCTCAAACGATGTAGGCACCGGATTATTATCAACAGCAACCTGCTGCTTCTGATCCGGAGGACTTGTGGTCATTGAAACACTCCTTTTGCTATACGAACTGCGCGCGAACTAGCCCAATTGGCTAGTTCGCCACTCCGGTTGATGTGTCTGCAGCGTTAATAAACTCAGCGTCTTCTCCAAGAAAGATAGGAAATGTTGTTTTACGGGTATCTTTGACCGCATAAATACCCAAGTTTGCCTGTACGACAACATCAGACCATGTCGGCACAACTGTCTTTTGAAAAGACTGTCCTAGCGGCAACCGATCAAACCCCAAAGCTGCCATATCTACGCCTATAGCCGCTGACCAAATGCCTGCTACCGGTAAAGCGGCAAGTAAAAAATGGACAGCGCGAGATGTCTCAAACGTTGCCCCTCGCCATAGTAGTTTCTGTTGATAGGCCTGAGTATGCTCAAAGCTATAGGTGCGATTGCTCTTTTTTGGCCGTTCTGCTAAAACAGAATGCTGCTCCGAGTGACGCACCAGCGCAGACGTGACCAAAGCCCCATGCAATGAGCAGAGTAACGCCCCACCAAACACGCCGATTACCCCCAGCTGGTGAAAGGGGTTAGCAAGAATATTATGGTCAGCCTGAAATTCCAGCATAAAGGTAAATGTTCCGGAAATTCCGAGAGGCATACCCGAAGCAAAACCGCCTTGACCGATAGGGTAGATCAACAACACTGAGACCGCTGCCGCAACTGGGGCTGTAAACGCTAGCGAAATCCAGGGACGCATGCCCAAACGATAGCTCAGTTCCCATTCTCGATCTTGATAGCTAATGATACCAATGATAAAGTGCAGCACAATTAGCTGATATGGACCCCCGTTAACCAGCCATTCGTCTAAAGAGGCCGCCTCCCAAATTGGATAAAAATGAAGTCCAATTGCTGCTGATGTCGGCACAACGGCGGCCGTAATCACATTATTACCGTCCAATAGAGCACCGGAAATAACTCTCCCTGTACCCTCTATATCAACAGCAGGGGCGGCTATAAACGCCAGTATGAAGACAATGGCGGCCGTAGACAGAGTGGGAAACATAATCATCCCAAACCAGCCCACATAGATTCGATTTTCGGTACTGGTCACCCACCGGCAGAAACGCTCCCAGGGAGAAATTGGCGCAGCCGCATCCACGCAAATAGCACGTCTCGATGGAGGGTCTACATTGGAGTGACCACTACCAGATAGGGTAGGCGACTCCAACTGTTTTAGAGATGATTTAGTAGTAATCACTTTGCTAAGCTGTGTCATCTAAAGCCTTGCAGTAAAGTTGTTATTTGAAGCAGTTTGACGTGACCGGGTTTTCTATTTGCTTCCACTGGAAGTCAGATAGAAAAATCTCTTGAAGGCACGAGCCGATTTCGACTCTCACTTCTCGACTAATTAACAAGCGCCTTTCAATCACCGTTCACGAAACCAAAGATAGTTGAATTAACAGTAGGGAAACTATAGAAACAAAAGATGGAAAACTAATGAAGATAAAAATCCCCTATAGAAAAAGTTACAGTTTAGATACAGATACGTTATTGGGTACTGTCAAGCGCCTATGTTCTCTTTAAAGGATTTAGCCTGACTAACGTATAAGAAAAGGGTATGATATCTTCAGGCTGTAGCATACAAAGCCTGAGTCAATCGATTCGATATTGATTCAAGTAAGTTGCTGTGCGAGATTTTTTGAAAAAGTTATCTATGCCAGCATAGAAATCTCGCATTAATGTTCTGCATTTGAGGGTCTAGAACTATTAAAACCCTGATGAGCCAAGGAGAATTTTCTCCTGACTTAAAAAATCTAAACTAAGATTTTTTGACCGACGCTGTACAGGGTACTTCAAGGATAACGCACTGAGTTAGTGGGTGTTGAGGCGTTAGCAAAACAATTTTAGGAGAAAATCATAATGCATTTCCATCTCAAAAAAATCTCAATCAAGCCTATCATCTCTACGATTTTTACACTGTTGCTCTCGTCCATTTTATGGATAACTGTTGGGGATGACGTGGCCGGAGCGGTTGAAATTAATCAGGCTACTCGTACCGTACCGCTAAATGATGCAGGCGATCAAGTCACAGTAAGTGTTAAGCAGTTTACTACGGGGCAGCGAAAGTTTAATAGCAACTGTGCCCAGTGCCACTTAGATGGAGGTACCAAAACCAATCCTGATGTCGATCTGGGTGCCGAACGGTTGTTACTGGCAACGCCCTCACGCAATAATATTAAGAGCATGATCGAGTATCTAGAAAATCCCACGACCTATGATGGATTAACGTCCCTAGAAGAGCTACATCCCTCACTCGCTCGTTCTGATCTCTTTCCTAAAATGCGAGAGCTAACGGAGGAGGATTTAATTGCGATTTCAAGCTACATACTAATCCAGCCAAAAATTGTCGGTGAGCAGTGGGCTGGTGGTAAACCAAACCGGTAGCTGTAGACAAGCAAAAAGCCAGATTAGACTGGCTTTTTGCTTGTCTACAGCTTGAGAGATTTAAGGATTTCTGATTAAATGCTTAACCAAATTCTCTCTCATCATCATTAGCTGCATGATGTCTATGATATATTCTTGAGCTTGAATAACTGTCAGCCCCTTGACCTGCTCTCTTAAAATTTGTATCTCAAACTGTTGCTCTAAGGTCAAATCTCCTGGCATTCCCATAATAATTGCTCCTCCATCGATTAAATGTGGCCTTAGCGCTGAACAAACTGCATCGCTGCGATCGCACCTAAGAAAAATACTGTCGGAATCCCCAGAGCATGTACTGCCAGCCATCTGATAGTAAAAATAGGATACCGAATCTCCTGGTCACGGTTGATATTAGCCATCGGAAAAACCTCTTATTTACAATTAAGCAACTGCTTGGTCGATCCGACCATAGAACTGACCTTGAATTCTGACATCCATCGGCTCTTTAGCACCAAAATCAGTATCAGAAGGTTGATTGCTTTCAAATAACCCAGCAATTTCTCCTGTTTTTCGATTGACTCGAGTGATTTGTAGAGAAATCTCCCCTTCACCCACCTCAAAGGACTTGCTGTTTTGACGGGAAAATTTCTCCCGATCTGCCTGAATTGGGAATCCTACTGCTGCATCATATCCTGATGATAATCCCCGTCCTTTTGGATCAATAAAATTGGATGTGCGATAGGGAGGTACCTGGAATGTTCCCACTAGTCGGGTTGTTGGGCTTAGCTTATTTGAGACATCTTGATTTTTAGCCACAAGTCCTTTAATCGTAAATAGCAGAGCAATCCGCTCACCATTGGGAGGCTGTACCGTTACGGGCTGAAAGTCAAATCCCCCCTGCTCAGCAAAAGTGATGTTGCCATCAGAATCGACTTGTAAAGAACCACTTACTTGATCAAGACTAAAACTCTCGCGGGTGAGGGGTTTTGAAACTACGAAATCATTCTCCTGACTCTTGACCATAGAAGAGCCTTTTACTAGAAATGTCTCAGGTTGTAAACACAACCCATTAAGTTGATACGACTGATTAGCATCTATAGCAATTGCATCCCGACTGCTGCGTGACAGTTGAGGACAGTTATTGGCTAGACCACTACCCTTGATGTCATCGTAGCTTAGTGAGCTAGCCTGTGGGCCGCCACTGCAGGCGGTAATTAGTCCAAAGCACAAGACTAATAAACCAGTTATTAACGTACGATATTTCATTTTTTGTTCTCTCATTAATGGCGTAGGCGCGTAACCAGACGAAAGCGCACTCGCAAATTTGTGAAAAGATGATAGTCCACACGATAAATTCAACCAAAAAAAAATGGAGAACCTATGAAGAGAGAGTTTATGTATCGCTGATTATTAACTTATGTAAAGCGATTTTCATATTTTCATAAGTTCTCCATTTTTTTTTCCTATTCTTCTTGCAAGCTTTAGTAAAACAAGTCTTCCTTACTGCTCAGGTGAGCATCTAGCTTTTTTAGCCAGATGTTTTCTAAAGAGTAAGACTCTAAATCTTGTTGGCCTGATGCAAGCGATAAATGCCTTCAATCAGCTATGTAGTCTAACGGAGAATGAATCACGATGAGCCTGGTTACAGAACTCATTCTGGGTGCAGATAGTGAAGCTCGCTATTTAGCTCCAAAGGAACTGCGGATTTTTCAAGACTTTGCCAAAACTGGAGAACAGCGTATTCGGATCGCCAGAGCGCTGGCAGAAAATGAACAGCGTATTGTGCAAAACGGTAGTCAGAAATTTTGGGAACGTTGTCCAAATACGCCAAGCAATAGCGGAAACGATCGTAAAACAGCCTCTTGTCAACGAGATCAAGGCTGGTATGTTCGTTTAATTGCTTATTCTATTTTGGCCGGGAGCGAACGCCCGTTAGAAGAGATTGGTACAGTCGGTATCAAAGCAATGTACAACAATCTAGAAATTCCGATTCGCAATATTGCAGAATGCATGCGCTGTCTTAAAGAAGAGGCAATGGCTCTTCTAAGTGAAGAAGATGCTCAAGAAGTAGCTCCATACTTTGATTTGATCATTCATTCACTTTTGTAAATCGCCGACTTAAATATTGTTGGGACCGTTAAATCATTTTCTAAATTCAAGGAGAATATCCATGCAAGATGCAATTACCACCTTAATTAATTCTTCTGATGCCCAGGGTAGATATTTAGACGATTCGTCGTTAGACAATTTACAAAACTATTTTCGCAGTGGTGATTTGCGGGCGCGGGCGGCTATGTCCATCAGTGCCAATACCTCCATAATTGTGACTAAGACAGTGGCTAAAGCACTGCTCTACACAGACATCACGGCTCCCGGTGGCAACATGTATACCTGTCGTCGCTATGCAGCCTGTGTTCGCGATATGGAAATTTTCCTACGTTACGCAACCTACGCCATGCTAGCGGGCGATCCATCAATTCTAGATGAGCGAGTACTCAATGGATTAAAAGAGACCTATAACTCGTTGGGGGTTCCTGTCGGCGCGACAGTGCGGGCCGTACAGTCGATGAAGGAAGTCGTCAATGAGATGTTAGGTGCAGAAGCTGGGCGAGAGATGGGAGTGTGTTTTGACCATATTTGCTCGGGCTTAAGCTAGCTCAATAAAATAACCCACTCCACAATCTCTTTATTAGAGACTTGTCCATAGCTAACTCTATTGTGTATTGGGACCATCCATCATGAGTATCATCACTCAGGCGATCGCCAATGCTGATCGTGAGACCCGCTATCTCAGCCAGGGAGAATTAGATAGTATTCGCCTCTTTTTTCAAGATGGGCAACAGCGTCTGCGGATTGCCTATATTTTGACTCAGAATGTGCAAACAATTGTAGAGAAAGGTAGTCAACGATTTTGGCAGCGTCATCCTATAACACCCAGTAATAGCGGCAATCCCACATTTCGGAGTTCCTGTCTGCGAGATCAAAGCTGGTTTATTCGTCTGATTTCCTATGCGGTTGTAGTGGGTGATATCGACCCCATTCAACTCAGCGGAGTGAGAGGGGTCAAAGAGATGTACCTGTCTCTAGAAGTCCCTCTTCGAAACGTCGCCGAATGTATGCGCTGCCTTAAAGAAGTAACCTTGGATCTATTGAGTTTAGAGGATGCGGCAGAGGTTGCCCCCTACTTTGACTATCTGATTCAAGGATTAATGCCCTAATAACGTTTTAGATTTGGAGCTTTTGAAATGCCCGATCAGATTAATGGGGGTAGCCCAGTCATTCATCCACAGCTGTATCACACTGTCCCAACGGCTGTTATTACCGAAGCACAACAGCGAGATCGTTATCTAAACCGGAGTGAAGCCACAGAACTCTCTACCTTTTTTGATTCTGGGTTAAAACGATTAGAGATTGCCAAAAATCTCACTCAGCATGCCGACAAAATCATTGCCGCTGGTGCTAATCGTATTTTTGTTGGCGGCAATTCAATGGCTTATCTAGAGCGTCCTAAAGACCCTCTAGGATTGCCAGGCTCAGGTTACTATGTAGGAGAAGATTATCTTTCTGCAGCCCGTAAGCAAAAAGAGAACTCTTCACGGATTCTTCCTCGTTCTGTAGATCCTACCAATAACTTAGCTGAATGGTTTAAGGGGCTCATGGCTGGGGGTAAACCTAGCCTTCCCAGCCGCTTTCGTGCTATTGATGTATCTCGTTATGGCGTTGTTCGGATGAAACGCTCTCTACGAGATTTAAGCTGGTTTTTGCGATATGTAACCTATGCAATTGTGGCAGGCGATACCAGCATTCTCAGTGTCAACACCCGAGGACTTCGAGGGGTTATTCCAGAAGATGTAACGTTGGCCACTGTTGTAGCCTTACGAGAAATGCAGTGGAAAGCGCTCACGTATTTCCCATCTGAGTCTGCAGCCGCGTCACTGGTCAAGCGATATTTTGATGTGTTGATCGCCGATTATTTAATCGAAAAACCCTCGCCTCAGCTGCGTGCTGGTGTTTCAAAACATCATCCGGGGCTACAGCTGCCCCAGAGCTATAGCGACAGTGCTAACCCTCAACCCCGGTGGGTAATCAAGCCCAATCTGCCCGATATTGAAAAAAATGAGGTGTTGCAGGCGGCCTATCGACAGATCTTTGAGCGCGATATTACTCCGCTGTACGGTGAGACTTTACTAGAGCTGGCTTCACAGCTTAAAAGCGGTCTCTGGTCAATGAAAGAGTTTATTCGCCAGTTAGGCAAATCGAGACTCTATCGACAGCTATATTATGAACCCTACACCCTCAGCCGCAGTATCGAACTGGCCTGTCGGCATTTCTTAGGGCGAGGGCTAAGCTGCCTAGAAGAGTTTCAGGGCTATTTTGAAGTCGTCTCTAACCAGGGTTTTTCGGCGTTGGTCGACACCTTGATCAACTCACAAGAATATGCTGATTATTTTGGTGAGGAGACTGTTCCCTACATTAGAGGGTTGGGGTTAGAAGCTCAGGAATGCAGGAATTGGGGACCGCAGCTAGATCTGTTCAAATACAGTACGCCGGTACGTAAGGTGTGTCAGTTTGTCACCACCTTTGCTGGATATCAACAGCCTTTACCCAACCAGCATCCCTATGGTGTCGGTAATGATCCACTAGAAATCCAGTTCGGGGCCATTTTTCCCCAAGAAACTCGTAATCCTAGAATGCAGCCCGCCCACTTTAGCGAGGACAGTCGACGGATTTTAATTAGCAATGGGGCCGGTAATGGACATAGCGGCTTGAGCGACCTAATGCATCTGGGTAGGGCACCGGGTTCTCCCCAGCATCATCTCCTGAGATGGGAGTCTGTAGGCCGTCCCTTAAAACAGAGGTCAAACCATGCTAATGGTGCTTCACCTAGCATGAATCTTACCCATCACTCCCATGATGCCGTCATTCATGCTGCCTATCGTCAAGTATTTGGCCATGAAATATTTGATGGCCAACGTCAGTCTGTGGTCGAAATGCAGCTCAAAGCAGGCAAGATCACCTTACGAGAGTTTATCCGCCAGCTTGCCAAGTCTCGCCTATTTCGCGAGATGTCTTGGGAAAAGCTTTATGTTACCAAGGCCATTGAATATATCCATCGCAGATTACTAGGACGGCCCACCTATGGACGTCGAGAAATGGCTCAGTTTTATGATATCTGTGCCTACGACGGGTTTTATGCCCTTGTTGATGCTTTGATAGACAGTGATGAGTATATTCGGGTCTTTGGCGAAACCATAGTCCCTTACGAGCGCTATCTTACTCCGCGTGGGTTTGCGCTACGCTCACCGCAGGGACCTGTGGCATGGTCAAAACCTAGAGACAATCCACCCACTGTCGGTGAGTGGATGCGCAGTCATCCTGCTCCTGTTGCGTCGATGGTGTCTAATTTTGAGGCTGGCGTGACAACGCTTACAACGAACTCACGTCAACAAGCTCCCACCTTGAATGATGCCCAATTAGCGCAACCTCAGACAACAGAATTATCTCAAAAGAATTTGGCTATCCATCCCAATAGCGGTGATACCTATGCAGAAAGTACGGTTAGACAGGCTGTCTCTGTTGCTGAGCCGCAGCCTGAGGCGACGGGACAACAAGAGGGCGAAAGTGAGCAGTAGGTCCCTTTTCCGCCTTAGAATCTGGTTTCAAAAAACTCTGACGAGTCTGAAACTGCTTTATTGGCAGCTTAACCCTTTGAACTATCACATTTATGTTGGTTGGTTTGGGGGTGTGTGTATCTATCCCAAACATCAATATTCCAAACTCCAAAACCATGAGTATCGTTAAACAGGTCATTCTCAATGCCGATGAAGAACTTCGCTATCCTACTCCTGGTGAGCTACGGATGATTCGCACTTTCTACAAAACAGGACCAGAGCGCATTCGGCTAGCTAAAACGTTAGAAGAAAAAGCTCAGGCGATCGTAGATAGAGGCACTCGAAAATTTTGGCAGCTTTGTCCGAGGACACCGAGCAACAGTGGTGATCGCCGCAAAACCGAAGCAGCTAAGCGAGATGTCGGTTGGTATATCCGTTTAATTAGCTACTGTTTGTTAGCTGGCAACAATCGTCCATTAAGAGAGATTGGCTTAGTTGGAATGAAAGAGCTATATACCAATATTGGTATTCCGCTCACTAACATTTTGCAGTATATCCGGTGTCTCAAAGCGGAGGCTATTGCTTTGCTAGATGAGACCGATGCAGCCGCTGTCATTCCCTACTTTGATGAAATCATTCAGGAATTGGCTCTGCCAGGGCCACCCTATTTTATGAACGATGGTATCGGTGAGAGTGAATCAGTCGTTTAATCGTTTTTGAAAACCCACATTCAACAGCAGTCTGATCAAGGAGACTATTATGACAATTTCAATGGGTGCGTTAAAACCAGCTAGAAGCTGGATAGGGGGACTAGACGACTGGTTAAAACGAGACCGCTTTGTGTTTGTTGGCTGGTCAGGATTACTCTTGTTTCCCTGTGCGTACTTGGCTATAGGGGCCTGGTTTACCGGCACCTCATTTGTTACATCTTGGTATACTCATGGTCTTGTCAGCTCTTATTTAGAAGGCTGTAATGTTCTCACCACTGCTGTGTCTACCCCGGCTGAAAGCATGGGGCATTCACTTTTGTTTCTATGGGGACCAGAGGCCGGTGGGGATTTTACCCGCTGGTGTCAGATTGGTGGGCTGTGGAATTTTACTGCTCTTCACGGTGCACTCGGGCTGATGGGCTTTATGCTGAGGCAGATTGAGCTTGCCCGGTTAGTGGGTATTCGTCCCTACAACGCTATTGCTTTTTCGGCTCCAATTGCAGTTTTTGTGGCAACGTTTTTAATCTATCCCCTGGGTCAGTCCAGCTGGTTTTTTGGGCCTAGTTTTGGAGTGGCCGCCATCTTTCGATTTCTTCTATTTTTCCAGGGATTTCATAACTACACCCTAAATCCCTTTCACATGATGGGTGTAGCAGGGGTATTAGGCGCTGCATTGCTCTGTGCCATCCATGGAGCAACCGTACAAAATACCCTTTTCAAGGACTCGGAAGGTAAAAACACATTTAGAGGGTTCTCGACAACTCAAGCGGAGGAAACCTACTCTATGGTGACGGCTAATCGCTTTTGGTCTCAGATCTTTGGTATTGCATTTTCCAATAAGCGCTGGCTTCACTTCTTTATGCTGTTTGTGCCAGTAACGGGCTTGTGGATGAGTGCAATTGGCATGATTGGTCTGGCCTTTAATTTGCGGGCCTATGACTTTGTGAGTCAGGAAATCCGAGCAGCGGAAGACCCTGAATATGAGACGTTTTACACCAAAAATGTCTTGCTCAATGAAGGGGTACGGGCCTGGGTATCAGAGCTTGATCAACCAGCGAAAAAGTTTGTCTTTCCAGAGGAGGTGTTACCTCGTGGCTTTGCTGAATAAAGCAGGCAGCTCTCACTTTAATTCTGTTGGGTATCGGTGCAAAGTTCTAACAATCGCTGACCAACAACTGCACAACTACTCACATTTTGAGGAGGTCTAATTCTGTGGAAACACCCATTGAAACTACTCCAGATCTATCTGTTACGCTTCCCACCGAAGCTGGCGCATTGTTCGCTCCAAGCGGACCAGGCTATAATGAAGAATCCAGTGGCTACGCTTGGTGGGCGGGTAATGCCCGATTTATTACCCCTGAGCTCACGGGTCGATTCTTAGGGGCCCATGTTGCCCATGCTGGGCTGATCGCTCTATGGGCTGGCGGTATGCTGCTGTTTGAGGTGTCTCATTACAACCTCTCTCAACCAATGTATGAACAGGGGTGCATTTTAATGCCTCACATTGCCAGTCTTGGCATCGGTGTGGGGCAGGGGGGAACAATCACAACTATTTTTCCCTTTTTTGCAATTGGGGTTGCCCACCTGCTGGGTTCAGCCGTGCTCGGTTTTGGTGGGATGTATCACGCCATACGAGGACCAGAAAAGCTATCTGGCTTCTTCCAGTTTGATTGGACAGATAAGGCTAAAGTGGCTCAGATTCTTGGATTTCATATTATGTTGCTGGGTATTTTTGCCCTGCTGTTTGCTTGCAAAGCGATGTTTTGGGGAGGACTTTATGATCCCTGGGCCTCGGGTGGTGGCGATGTTCGTCTGATTACTAACCCCACGTTAGATCCTCGAATAATTTTTGGATATCTGCTGAGAAATCCTTTTGGCGGTAGCGGTTGGATTGTTGGCGTTGATAATTTGGAAGATGTTATCGGTGGTCACATCTGGATTGGCGCTATTTTAATCTTGGGAGGCATTTGGCATATTCTAGTACCGCCTTTGCGTTGGACTTATAATCTCTTTCCCTGGACAGGTGAAACTTACCTGTCACAAAGTCTGGGTAATGTTGCTGGACAAGCATTTATTGCCACCGCATTTATTTGGTTTAACAATACGGCTTACCCCAGTGTTTTTTATGGTCCGACCATACCAGAAGCCTCTCAGGCTCAGTCTTTGGTCTTTTTGATGCGAGATCAAAATCTGGGGGCAGATGTGGCCTCTGCTCAAGGTCCAACGGGTCTAGGCAAGTATTTGCAACGCTCACCTACCGGTGAAATTATCTTTGGAGGTGAAACAATGCGGTTCTGGGATGCTCGTGCCCCATGGTTAGAGCCGTTGCGGGGGACTAACGGACTTGATTTGGATAAGCTCAAGCATGATGTGCAGCCCTGGCAGGTTCGACGGGCTTCTGAATATATGACCCATGCACCTCTGGGGTCCCTTAATTCTGTTGCTGGGCTAGCAACGGAAACCAATGCGTTTAATTTTGTTTCCCCCAGAACCTGGCTAGCAACCGCTCACTTTATTTTTGCGTTCTTTTTCTTGGTGGGGCATCTTTGGCATGCTGGGCGAGCTAGAGCAACGGCTGCTGGGTTTGAAACTGGCATCGATCGAGAGAATGAGCCTGTGCTCTCAATGCCTCCCATTGATCCGAGTTTACGTTCAGACTGAATGGCCCTTAGCCCCAAAGTCTGAATCGGGTGTACACCCCTGCTAAACACACATAAGGAGAAGTATTCATGGGACTGCCTTGGTATCGCGTCCACACATCTGTCTTGAACGATCCGGGACGACTAATTGCAGTGCATTTAATGCACAATGCTCTTTGTGCTGGGTTTGCTGGTTCAATGTTGTTATTTGAATTAGCTCGCTATGATCCCAGCGATCCGATTTTAAATCCAATGTGGCGGCAGGGATGTTTCTTAATGCCATTTGTCGCTCGCTTGGGGGTTACTAATTCTTGGCAAGGCTGGAGTATTACGGGAGACACATTTATAGATCCAGGATTTTGGACATTTGAGACGGTTGCGATCGCACATATTCTTTTTTCGGGTTTAGAATTTCTTGCCGCCTGCTGGCACTGGGTTTATTGGGATGTCGCCACCTTTTTTGATCCTAAAACCGATGAGCCCATCATTGATCTTCCCAAGGTCTTTGGTATCCATTTACTATTAGCAGGGCTGCTATGTTTTGGCTTTGGGGCGTTCCATCTAACAGGCGTCTTAGGTCCCGGTATGTGGGTTTCTGACCCCTATGGACTGACCGGTCACATCCAAGGAGTGGCTCCCGATTGGGGACCCTCTGGGTTCGACCCCCACAATCCAGGGGGTGTGGTAGCTCATCACATTGCCCTGGGCATTGTTGTGATTATTGGTGGGTTATTTCATATACTGGTACGGCCACCTGAATATCTCTACAAAGCTCTGAGGATGGGGAACATTGAGGGGGCGCTTGCCAGTAGCTTAGCTGTCTTTTTTGCAGGAGGCTTTATTGCGGCTGGCACCATGTGGTACGGCACAGCTACTACTCCCATTGAGCTTTGGGGACCGACTCGTCACCAGTGGGATCAGGGGTACTTTCAACAAGAGATCAATCGTCGAGTTCAAGATAATCTAGACGACGGAAAAAGTCTCTCAGCAGCTTGGTCCGCTGTGCCCACTAGACTCGCCTTTTACGACTACGTTGGTAATAGCCCGGCAAAAGGCGGACTGTTCCGAGTCGGACGCATGGTAGACGGAGATGGGCTTCCCACCGGCTGGTTAGGTCATCCTATCTTTAAGGATCGAGAGAACCGAGAACTGAGCGTCCGCCGGATGCCCAACTTCTTTGAAAACTTTCCTGTTGTCCTGTCCGATAAAGATGGCATTGTTCGAGCCGACATTCCTTTCCGGCGTTCGGAAAGTAAGTACAGCTTTGAGCAAACCGGTTTAACGGTAGGTTTCTATGGTGGAAAACTCGATGGACAAACCTTTAGTGATCCAAAGGATGTCAAAAAATACGCCCGCAAAGCCCAGCTCGGTCAATCTTTTGAGTTTGACCGTACCGTCTATAACTCCGACGGAGCCTTTAGAACGAGCAATCGCGGATTCTTTGCTTTTTTCCATACCTGTTTTGCCCTAGTCTGGTTCTTTGGTCATATTTGGCACGGTCTGCGAGCACTCTTCCAAGATGTCTTCTCTGGTGTTGACCCAGACTTGAATGCTGAACAAGTGGAATGGGGGTATTTTACAAAAGTAGGCGATCCGACCACCCGTCAAACAACCGCTTGATTGACAGACTCAAGATTAAAACCCGATAGATTCATGTAGAGATTATTGAGTCTCTACATGAATTCTTTTTTCCAACTTCATCAAGAAATATCTATCTTTTAACTGGAGAACACCTATGCAACAGAAATACGTCTCTAGAAAAACCGCTCCAATTCAGTATGCCTTGAGGAAACTAAACTCTGAAGCCGGTCGGGTTACCCCTGGTTGGGGCACAACCCCCTTCATGGCAGCGCTGTTGGTTTTATTGATTATCTTCATATTGACAATCTTGCAGCTCTACAACGGCACGATCTTGATACAGGACATCAACTAGAAATCAGCGGAGTCAAACAATGTCTTATCTATTTTATCTGGCCTATGGAGAGGGTCAGTTTAGCACAACAGCAAACGGAGTTTTCTTGGGACTGGCGCTGTTTGTGATTGGTTGTGTTAGCTTTGGAATCCTTGCCTACAGAACCTATCCCATTGATCGAGAATAACAAACTCAATTTGAAGTACATCCACTAGATTGGAGCTTTAAGCTATGTCCCACTTTAGTCATATTAAAACCCGCATCTGTGATCTAAACGCCCTAAAGTCATCGCTAACAGATCTAGATATCAAATGGAAGCCTGGTCCAGCTCAGGTCAGGGGATATCAAGGTCAAACTCACGATGCCAATGTTGTCATTGAACAATCCAACGATCACGATATCGGCTTTGCCTGGAATGGTAATGAGTATTCTCTAATAGCAGATGTACAATTTTGGCAGCAATCGCTATCTGTTGAAGGCTTCTTACAGAAAGTTACCCAACGCTATGCTTATCATAAAATTATTGGCGAAACTGCCCTACAAGGATTTAAGCTGACCGAACAACAGCAGCAAAAAGACGGCTCTATTCGTCTGGTGGTACAACGCTGGCGTCATTAAAGTCCCAACTGCAGTGCCAACAACCTCTAAGCCACCCTCTTATCTCTGATAAGAGGGTGGCTTAGAGGTTGTGTGAAAGGTGTCCAGGATTCTGGCTGACCCTTAAATTCCCCAACTTTGGGAGGTTCCCAATATGCCTGGTTGAGAGAGAGTTTGAGCGATTCCAAGAGCCTATTTAGTAATGAGTGCTGCTGACCTACAGTTCTCCAAGAGAGCTAGCGAGGCTAGCCATAAAAAAGCGCCTCCCTCTCAAAGAAGCGCTGTTGTTCGATGCTTGCGGCATAGGAACGTTCAAACGTTAAGCTGGAATATTAGGGGCCTGCATTGCTAAGGGGATAGCCTCTTCACCAGCCAAATCTAGAGGGAAATTATGGGCATTGCGCTCATGCAAAACCTCAAAACCTAGGCTGGCTCGGTTAACCACATCCGCCCAGCTGGGCAGTACTCGACCCTGGGAGTCAAGAATAGAATGGTTAAAGTTGAACCCATTAAGGTTAAAGGCCATGGTACTAATCCCTAAGGCTGTAAACCAAATGCAAACTACCGGCCATGCGGCTAGAAAAAAGTGCAGCGAGCGGGAGTTGTTGAAGCTAGCATATTGGAATATCAAGCGTCCGAAATACCCATGGGCGGCAAGAATATTATACGTTTCAGTTTCTTGCCCAAACTTGTAGCCATAGTTTTGAGACTCAGACTCGGAGGTTTCACTAATTAGACTAGAGGTTACTAGCGATCCATGCATTGCGGAAAACAAAGACCCTCCGAAAACGCCTGCGACTCCTAACATATGAAACGGATGCATCAAAATATTATGCTCTGCCTGAAAGACAAACATAAAGTTGAATGTGCCGCTAATCCCCATCGGTAAGCCATCAGAAAAGCTGCCTTGACCAATTGGATAAATTAGAAATACAGAGATTGTAGCCGCGACAGGAGCTGAATAAGCAATACATATCCAAGGACGCATACCTAAACGATAGCTTAGCTCCCATTCTCGACCTAAATAGCAGAGAAGTGCCGGAATATAGTGAAAGGCAATCATTTGATAAGGGCCGCCGTTGTAGAGCCACTCATCTAGGGTTGCTGCTTCCCAAATTGGATAAAAATGTAGACCAATCGCATTTGACGAGGGAACAACAGCCGCAGTAATAATGTTGTTTCCATAGAGTAATGAACCAGCCAGCGGTTCACGAATGCCATCAATATCTACTGGTGGTGCTGCGATAAAAGCGATGACAAAAACCGATACAGAGACTCCCAGCAGTGGCAGCATCAAGACGCCAAACCAGCCTATGTATAATCGGTTTTCAATGCTTGTGACCCAATTACAAAATTTATCCCAAAAGGAGATTTCTCGACGTTGAAGAACGGTAGTCATTGGACTTCAAAATGAATTGATATAAGTAAGCAAGACTATTAAAACAAAATAATATGGAAATCTTATGGAGATGATCTAAGTGATATCTATTTCAATGCTGACCGGTGCTGAGGTAAATATGAAATCATCCCCGAGCGTGTTAGCACGACACTCGCAGGGATGATTATTGATCGCTTTATGAACGAGTTGTTGAGAGATGCTGTTGCAGTTCTTGCTTCTATGGCTAAGAGACTCTCTCTAGCTGATGTTTGCTGTGCTCATTTTTCTTTTTAGAAAAGCATCAAATAGTCTGGTTGGCCCCCTAAATCCCCCAAGATTGGGGGCCGGGGGGCCTATTCAGTAATACATGCTGTTTTTCAAAATCCTCTTAAGTAAGCTTGGTTAAGCGGGTTACCTGATATTGTCGAACGGGCTGTAGCTCAATCGGCTGACTAGTTTCAGTAGCAGAACGGTTAGCGCTAATAATTTCACCGCTGTCTTTAACAGTAATCTTATATGTGCCCCTGTTAGAGGGGGTGTCATAACTTACGGTCATGTTGACCCAGGTAGCCTGATTCGTCCACTGTTCTAACCACAGCTGTAATACTTTAATGGGAATAAGTCTGAGAATTTGATAGGCAAATCGCTTAAATCCTCTCACTCCCTTATCTGTGGTCTTAGCTGTTCTGAGGTAATCAAACCAGTCCCATCCCTCTTCTTGCCAGGCCGCACGCTCAGCCATCTTCTCATACTGGCTAACTCCGGCCCAACCTCGGTAAAACTTTGCTAGCTGGCG
>ERZ1740070.410-NODE-410-length-30204-cov-6.160271_pt1 | contig 30204 bp, 25 predicted proteins | sample MGYA00581734_ERZ1740070 | MGnify/ENA primary metagenome ERZ1740070 (study PRJEB43018, sample SAMN04849744) | marine metagenome | isolation source: floating plastic debris | place: Pacific Ocean | collected 2008-09-01 | study: EMG produced TPA metagenomics assembly...
TTCACCGTCTGTTTAGGAAATGTCAGGGTAACGCGCTTTTTCATTCCGTTAGACTAAAGAAGATGCTGTGATAACGCTGCGTGCGCTTTTTTATTCTATGTCGGTTAACTCCCCTGAATCGGTTGGCCTAGAGCAACGGTTACGAAATTTTGTGGTGGTCACTGTGGCTATTTTACTGAGTGTAGCTGTGGTTTTGGGTCTGCAGACCCGTACGCCTTCAGCCTCTCTCTCAGATATGGCCGAAGCATCAGTACCTTTAGAACAGGCAGTGACAAACGGTAAACCAACTCTAGTAGAGTTTTATGCCAACTGGTGTACTAGCTGTCAGGCGATGGCTGGTGACCTGCAACAGCTAAAAAATGAGTATCAGCAAGACGTTAACTTTGTCATGCTAAATGTGGATAATACTAAGTGGCTGCCAGAAATGCTGCACTACCGGGTGGATGGGATCCCCCACTTTGCCTTTTTGAACCAGACTGGTGATGACATTGGCGCTGCGATTGGAGAGATCCCTCGAGCTGTCCTTGCAGAAAATTTAACTGCACTGGTAGCCGGAGAAAATCTGCCGTATGCTCAGGCTGAGGGACAGGCTTCAGAGGTAGAGACCGCTCTAGAACCGGCAGGCTCGGCAGATGATCCGCGCAGCCACGGTGCGCAGGTAGTGCAGTAGTTTTTTACTCAACTACAATTTCTCGCAGTGCTGGCTCAACCTTTGGATACGCAAAGGAAAATCCAGTGGACTGGGTGCGCTCTGGTAGAACTTTCTGACCTTCAAGCACAACGCCAGCTCCATCCCCCAAAAGGGTCTCAATTACTATATCTGGCTCGGGCAACCAAGAAGGCCGATTCATGACTTTACCTAGAGCATCACACAGCTCGGACATGCGCACAGGATGGGGAGCAGTGCCGTTGTATGTGCCAGACATGTTGCTGTCGGTTAACCCCTGCATAAATAGACTCACCAGATCATCCCGGTGCACCCAGGAAAACCATTGTTTGCCACTGCCAATGGGGCCACCTGCATAAAGCCTGAACGGGGTGACCATCTTTGCGATCGCACCACCCATCCCCAGTACGATACCAATCCGCACTATCACTAGCCGCGTACCGTAGGCCGTCACCTTATCGGCCGCCTTTTCCCATGACTGACAAACCTGGGATAAAAAGTCCTGCTTGATTGGCTCGCTGGTTTCGTAAAATTCTGCTGTTTCACTGGTGCCGTAGAAACCAATGGCCGAAGCGCTTATCAATGTTTTGGGTTTAACATCAGCCTTGCCAATCGCTTCCACAATTTTCTCGGTGCCCACCACACGGCTATTCATAATCTCCCGCTTACGCTCAGGGGTCCACCGTTCCGAAATTGCCTCCCCTGCCAGGTTAATCACACCATCACAGCCAGAAATTTCAGCTTGCCAATCGCCAGATTCCTGGGGAGTGTAGCCAACCACATCGACCCGATTAAAAGCAGACTCTGGAAATACTTTTCTGGCTCGCTCAGGGTTACGCGTAAATACCTTGACTTGATGCCCCGCATCATGGAGTCGCTGTACCAAGCGAGATCCAACAAATCCGGTTGCCCCAGTCACTGCTACTTTCATTGTCAATTACTCCCCTGGATCAGCTACACGGCTGGTTTTTCTTCCATGGTAGCGGCATTCGATCCCCGTTCATACCGTGGTGCAATCCAATCAAAGTCAATTTCATTTAAGTAGTCGACAGCCCAGGTCGCACAGCGTTGAATCATATGATAGGGGTAGATCTGAGCTACACCCACAACGGGAATCTTCGCGGCTTTAGCAGCTTCGATACCAGCAAAACAGGACTCAATGGCCAAACAGTTTTGAGGAGTCAACGCCAGCTCAGGATTGCGTAAATTTAACTGATCAATCGCGGCTAGGTAGCTATCTGGGGCAGGCTTGCTAGCAGACACTGGCATATCGCTAGCAGACACTATCAAAGAAAACTGCTCGACCAGCTTTGCGGTTGCTAACACATGCTCCACATCGACACGCTGCCCACCAGTCACAATCGCTGTCACATATTGTTTAGCACGAATGCGATATAGCAAATCATCTAGCCCTGCGTAGAGGGAAAGCTTAGATTGCGATCGCAGCCATTCTTGATACCCCTCGGCCTTTTTGCGCAACAGATCATCTAAATACTCATCTCGCACAAAACGCCCCCTCGTTTGCAAAATCGCCGTCAGCTTAGCGCGATCGCTACGCCCCAGATACATCTGCTGATATTCATCAGAGTCAAACCGTAAGTTTTCTTCCAACAGCAGCTGGGAGAGCAGCTGTGGATGAATGTCATCGTCATTGATGATGACACCGTGAAAACCAAAAAAAATTGCCTTGAGCATTGTGCCAAATTACGCGATTAGTGATCTTGACAAACGTCCCAAACAAAGAGTCTTTAAAGCTCTAAACAAAGCCAAGGAAACAATAACAAAGATGTCCGTAGATAAGACACCAAGTGTGCCAATAACGCTTTAGTATTAAATATTACCCCTTCGGGAATTAGCTTCAACCTTCCGGGTTAGTCCATGAGGTTTGTAACTATGCATCTACTTTCAAAAAAGACTTTGATCAGCCAAACATCTATCCCCGTAATCTTACAGTGGTGGTTACGACGAAAACGTCGTGCCAACGCAAGGGATGTACTGAGCAATCCTGTTATCAATAATGGAGACTCTAATTACTTAGATAAGTACCAGCGGCTTATGGATGTCTATTCTGTCGTTAAATCTGGGGGTGCTGAAGCCCAGATTCAAGCCATCCATGAGCATTGGGAACGTGAACGTGAAGCGCTCACCCGTCGTCTTAACCAGATCAGTAATCAGCCTGGTGCCACAGACGAATACTTGCGTTTGCAACAGGAAGCACGAGAGCTAGAAAGTTCTAATCAGTGGCGTATTAATCATCTAAAAGATATCCATCCAGATGAAGAAATCGCTGTACGTGAATGTTTACCTGAGATTGAGCAGGCTTTAATTCGATAGGTGACCATACGTAGAGTCGTTCCATGGAACGACTCTACGTATGTATAAGAAATGCCCATGGACTCCTATGACGTTGTTGTAATCGGGAGCGGCATCGGTGGCTTGGTAGCCGCAGGTTTGCTCGCTCGCTATGGTCGACGGGTATTGGTGTGTGAGAGCCATACCTTACCAGGTGGTGCAGCCCATGCATTCAAGCGTCAAGGATTCACGTTTGATTCGGGTCCTTCGTTCTACTGTGGTTTAGCCGATCCAACGTCGTGCAACCCGCTGCGAGAGGTGTTGGACGCCCTAGGCGAATCAATTGAAGCCGTTACCTACGACCCGCTCGGACACTATCACTTTCCCGATAAAACTCTAGCAATCTATGGTGATGCCACACAGTACCAGGCATCGCTGGCCAAATTTAGCCCTCAAGCGGCCCAAGAGCTACAGGCACTGACAGAGGAAATGCTGGCTATCTACCGGCCTTTGGGGGCAATTCCCACCCTGGCTCTACGGGCAGATGGATGGCTATTTCCACTGCTCGTAAAGCGTTTTCCACAGGCTATGCTGCAGCTTTTGCCTCAGCTACGCGGACTGGGGCGCTCCATGGGTAACTTTGTGGATACGACGGTTCGCGATCCATGGCTTAAACAGTTGATTGATTTAGAGTGCTTTTTACTCTCAGGCATGAAGGCCCATGAGACCGTCGCGCCTGAAATGGCCTTTATGTTTGGAGAGCGCGCCGAATCAGTGATTGATTACCCGATGGGCGGTAGTGGCGCCATCGTCGACGCCCTAATTCGGGGGTTAAACCGCTGGGGTGGCCAGCTACGCTTAGGCACCCACGTCAGCAAAATCTGGGTCGAGAATAATCAGGTACAGGGAATTGTACTTAAAACTGGAGAACGGATTCGGGCAACCACAGTGATCTCCAATGCCACTCTTTGGGATACGTATAATCACTTACTTGATGAGGCTGAGTTACCTAAACGCTACCGTCAAAAATTATTAGATACTCCGGCTGTCGATAGCTTTATGCATTTGCATTTAGGTATCCGCGCTGAAGGATTAGAGAATTTAACCGTTCACCATGTCGTGGTACATGATACGGACCAAGATATTACGACACCAGGCAACACCTGCATGATTTCTATTCCGTCAGTCCTCGACCCGTCTCTAGCGCCGGCGGGTCACCATGTGGTTCATGCCTACACCCTAGAGCCCTGGCAAGACTGGCAGCGGGATGCAGACTACGGAGCGAAAAAAGAGGCTAAGTCACAACCCTTGATGCGGGCACTGCAAAGGGTGATCCCAGATATTTGCGATCGCATCGTTCTTAAACTCATCGGCACCCCCCTGACCCATCAGCGTTTTCTACGACGGCACCAGGGCACCTATGGCCCCGCCATCGCTGCAGGGCAAGGACTATTCCCTGGCTGTAACACTCCTATCAAGGGGTTATATCGAGTCGGTGACAGCACGCTACCTGGCATTGGTGTTCCGGCTGTCGCGGCCTCGGGCATTCTCTGCGCCAACAGCCTGGTCAGCCCGAGAGAATCAGCGGCTTTATTGGACCTCCAACGGGCCAAATCATCTAATCGATAAACAAAAGGGGGTATCCCAATTGCGTTAGATCCACGGTAGACCCATCGGCCAATAAAGCACCGTAATCGATACCTGCTCCTGACGTAGATAGGCCATCATCCGACGATGCACATTGCCAATGGACTTTCGAGTTTCAAAGGTTCTCAAATGGACCCAGGAACGTAGGGTTTCTCCCTGGGCACGGGCTTGCTCAGGCGCCACCGTTCTCAGCCAGCTTTGTACACTGTCGGGCAGCGTTTGAGTCATGCGTATAGGTAACGCTCCTGTAGAAAACTGCTGTGCGTAAGCGGGTTTTAAAAACACGCTGTAAGTCTCTGCCTCGTCTGTGTACTGCATCACCACACTTAGAGAGAGTGCCCTCAGATACTCACGCAGGTCAATGGTTTGTTCACCTGCAAGTTCTGGCATAAATGGGATTTGAGTCAGCGCTTCATTAACATTATCCGGATCGCCCACACTCAAATGGGTACCCCCAATCACGGCAACCAAATGATTATTGGAGCCAGTGAGCTGATTAAACGGCTCTAGCTGCTGAGCTAAGGTTGGGGTCACCCCATCTTTGGTCCCCGTCAAAATAATGCTGGGTACGTCTATATCCGCTAACCCTTTGCGACCAAACAGTCGACCCACCAAGGGGTTCATGGCAATAACTTGAACAATCCGAGAATCGCTCAAATCGGCGGTGACCTCGGGCAATTCCGTAGCTGCGCACTGTAGCCAATCAGCAGGTGAAAGACCGACAGGTGTAAGACTTTCACAAAAAGGCGGTAGCGCTGATAAATCTAGCTGCGCACCCGCCAAAGCAAAGCCAGTGTAGCCACCAAGTGAGTGGCCAATCATTACCACCCTGTCAGTATCAAATTTGCCTTCCAGCATCGGAGATACTTGCTCCATCCACACCAAACGGTCTAGGACATAGGAAACATCACGGGGTCGATCAAGAAACTCACTCGCTGGCAAAATACGGCTGGGGTCTTCAACCGCAGACGGGTCCAAGGGCGTATTATTAAGAGCTTCAACGTTACTGCCCACATGCTCTACCGCCACCACGGTAAATCCATAGGACGCCACATGTTCAGCGATATAAGTCAGAAAACGACGATCGGCCGCAAACCCATGGGATAGAACGACTAAGGGGGCATCATCTACCGCAGCCCGGTCAGGGACATAGATATCGAGGGGAATTAACCGATTGCGATCGCTATCTACAAACTTAAACGACCGCTGAGTCACATCCATTGGTCCAGGCGTTGTGGGATCAATGCCAGCCGGTAGCTCAATATCGTTGCTTACTAGAAGTTCTTGTTCAAGAACGCTACTTAATGCATCGCCTTCAAGCCGCGAAAGGTTCAGCTGTGAAACCAACGCTAACGCCGCTGTTAAATCCACATCTAGTGTGTCCTGGGGCACAGCTCGCAATACCCCCAGCATGTTGAGACCGTTGGTTTGTTTAGCCGCTAATCGAATCGCCCCACGGATCTGCTCCACTGTAAGATCTGGCGCTACACGAGCTAAAGAATCTAACAGTAGCTCACCATTAGGCGAAGCTAGCAGATCTGCCACCATCCGATCTGCCATCGCTGGATCGAGAGCAACCCGATTGTTGAGCATACTCCGCAGCTCAGGGGTCAGAAACGATTCATAGAGTCTTAGCCGAGGCGGTACTTGGCCAGTTCTGGCAAATTCTTCAAGATCGCTAACATAGAGCGTCTGCTGAATGGGGCCAACTTGAATATTGACTCGTTCTGCCGCCTGCACTGGGCTAACCATGGCTATACCCAACGCCATTGAACTCCCCCACAAGACTGACCGCCATCGATTCAACTGTGTCAGCTTTGGGCCAGACGACATAAACTGGGCAAGTCGAAGCGCTTGAGCCGCCGAACGAGCAAGATGAATCATAGTTGAACGGAAAGGTGGATAAGCGGACGATTCGAGAGTTAGCTCCTAGTCACGAGGGCGCACCCCTTATCAACAGCTATAAAAATCGCTAAATCACTAACTAACATAGCAATCAAAACTGGATGTTAGCGGTTGCTAATGTAGCGAACTGAAAAGCGTTGATCAGGAACTAATACGTTACTTCATAAGAGACAGTCATCATGCCGGACACTATCATGGCTAGATTGATAGGCCTGCGTCTGTTTATTATGTTGACCAGCAAATAGCATTTCACACCCCAAAGATGTCAACATCAACAACGTTCCAAGGATCTTAGAATGACCCCCCAAAGCATCATTGGCATCATGGGGCCAGGGGATAATGCTCTGGAGTCTGAACGACAGTTGGCTCATGCTCTAGGCAAAGCTGTCGCTCAACAAAGTTGGGTTGTGCTTACAGGAGGTCGTCCAGCAGGGGTAATGGCAGCAGCCAGTCAAGGCGCAGCTTCTGTAGGAGGCACCGTAATCGGAATTTTACCGGATAGCGAGGGAACTAACACGGCCATAGGAGTCACTCTGCCCATCGTCACGGGAATGGGCCATGCGAGAAATGTCATTAACGTTCTTTCTAGTCATGGGCTCATTGCCTGTGGTCTAGGTCTAGGGACCGTTTCTGAAATCGCGTTAGCGCTCAAAGCTCAGAAACCTGTTGTTATGATGCCCCATAACTTTCTGGCACAAGATTTTTTTGAACACTTAGCCCCAGGTCAGTTTTACATGACAGACGATGTAAAGCTTTGTATCGAGTACTTAAAGTCGGTTTTGCCTAACCAGTAGGGGCGCACAGCTGTGCGTCCCTACTAAATTCCTGTGCGTCCCTACTGGTTATTGCGTTTCTTCAGGTCAGTCTGAAATCCCTGTCGCTGTAGCAGTCGCCGCCGTCGCTGCCGGGCAAGGGCCTGCAAATCAACATTACGGTCGGTTTCATCAACAATTTCACCGATCAGCACTTCTAGTACATCTTCTAGGGTAACCACACCTGATACACCACCATATTCATCCACCACAATCATGAGGTGCTCACGGGAGGTTTGAAACGTTTTAAGCAGTCTGTCAGATTGTTCGGTAGCAGGAATATATCGAGCCTGACGCATACAGCTGGTGACCGGGTCCTGTCCTCGCCCCTGCACCAGGGCAGCCAGTAATTCAGCCTTCAGCGCTACACCCAGAACATCGTCAAGTTCTTCACCAGCCACAATGATGCGGCTATGCTGCGACTGCATGATTTCTTGCTGAGCTGATTCTAATGATTGATGGCCTTCAATATAGGTAATGGCAATCCGTGGCGTCATGATGTCTTCCGCAGCAATGTCATTCATGCGAAAGACTTTTTGAATCATTTCAGCTTCGTCATCTTCAATCAGACCTTCTTGATAACCCAACATAGCCAATAGCTTGATCTCGGCCTCATTCGTGATGGGACGGTGATTGCCTTTGAGCAACGGTGCGGTCAATTTTTCTAGCAACAAAATAATCGGTGTCATCAGCCAGGTCAGGCTGCGTACCGGAATCGCTACCAGTAATCCAAATTGCTCGGCATAACGCTCACCAATTGTTTTGGGAACAATTTCGGCAAATAAAATAATTAAAAATGTTAGGACGCCGGAAAAAATTCCCAGCATCAGATTGCCAAACAAACTAGCAGCAATACGGCTGACAACAAAGCTACCAACGATATTGAATATGTTATTGAGAATAACAATGGTAGCAATCGGCCGGTTGACCTTTTCTCGAATAGCTAGTAGAGCAACAGTGGCTGCATTACGATTTTGGGCAAGCTGCCGAGCTTTGAGAAGAGGGATGGACAGCAATGCCACCTCGGTACCTGAACAGATAGCGGAACCGATAATAACGATCAAAACTGCGATCGCAAGTTGAGCCATGATGGGAGTAGAGACAACGTATTAATAATCAACGGCGAAGGATTACTATGATTGCGTACACGATCGCCTGATGCGCGTAACGCCCGCACGGGCATTTTGCATAAGCAGTGGCTAACTCACAATACCGATCCTTTGCATATTCGCACTAGCGCGCATTTGCCGAAGTCTCAACGGTTGACTCTACCTCTAACTATAGTTGGCTAACTCCAAATAGATACACCGATAACTACAGGTTTTCTAACATCGTTGATAATTAAGCTTTAACCATCAATATCTGACAGTCTAGAGTAGTCCTACCGTCTTCTACCTCCTAGCACCCACTAACATCCATGAGCGAAACCATCCTCGATGTCCGCAATTTAAAGGTTGAATTCGATACCGCCAACGGCGTGATCAAGGCAGTTGATGGCATTTCCTTTCAAGTCAAACGAGGTAGAACGCTAGGTATCGTTGGCGAATCAGGCTCAGGAAAGTCTGTTACATCCCTATCAGTTATGGGATTGGTACCTAACCCACCCGGACGTATCACTGACGGCGAAATCTTATTTTCCGCTCAAGCAGGGGCTCCATCCGTAGATTTACGTCAAGCTTCGCCCAAACAAATGCAGAACTACCGGGGTCGCCAAATTTCCATGATTTTTCAGGAACCGATGAGTTCCTTAAACCCGGTCTACACCTGCGGATTTCAGCTAATTGAAGCGATTCAGCAGCACCATAATGTATCTAAGTCCGACGCTGAAAAAAAAGTCATCGCCAGACTGCAGGAAGTCAAACTGCTGCCCAGTGATGAGGAATTAGCCAACCTAATCGCCACCGAACAGCAACTGACAGATCGCAACGCCATTGGTCGAGCCGTACAGCAGCGTAAAAAATCAATGCTGAAGCGGTATCCCCATCAGCTCTCTGGTGGTCAGCTGCAGCGGGTCATGATCGCCATGGCGATGGCCTGCGATCCCGCGCTCTTGATTGCTGACGAGCCCACCACAGCTCTAGATGTCACTGTTCAGGCTCTAATTTTAGACTTACTGAGGGATCTACGGGACAGACGCTCCATGTCCATGATTTTTATCACCCACGATCTGGGCACCATCGCTGAGATTGCTGACGATATAGCCGTTATGTATCGTGGCAAAATCGTGGAATATGGCTCTGTCGAGAAAATTTTTGCGAACCCAGAGCATCCCTACACCAAGGGATTATTGGCCTGTCGTCCTCAGCCTGAGCAGCGATTGCGTAAGCTACCCACTGTTGCCGACTACATGCAAGTTCAAGATGAGCCTGATGGCGAGTTTAAAATTTTTGCCCGTCATTTTGAAGCAGACGAGGCTGATGCGCTGGCAGCTGAAGTCACCTCTGATGAAACCGCCAGTCGTCTCGAACGACTCAGTAGTGAAACGCCCCTCATCACAGTGCAAAATCTGAAAGTGGGCTACCCCATTAAAGGCGTGTTTGGCCAGACTACTCGTACTTTTATGGCGGTGGATGATGTTTCATTTGATGTGTATAAGGGTGAAACGTTTGGTCTAGTCGGTGAATCGGGGTGTGGTAAGACAACGCTGGGACGTGCCTTGCTACGGTTAGTAGAACCGATGGCGGGCAATATTTTCTTTGAAGGGAACAACATTCGGCAGCTGCCCAAAAGAGAAATGCGTAAGCTGCGCCGCGAGATGCAGGTCATTTTTCAAGACCCATTTAGTTCGCTCGATCCACGGATGAGCATCGGTAAAGCGATCGCAGAGCCTTTAAAGATTCACAAAGTTATCCGCAGCCGTCGCAATCTTAACGAACGCGTGGCCTATCTTTTAGAGCGTGTGGATATTGACCCTGGCTGTGTCAATCGATTCCCCCACGAATTTTCAGGCGGTCAACGTCAGCGTATCTGTATTGCTCGGGCGTTGGCGCTTAACCCTAAATTTATTATTTGCGATGAGTCAGTTTCAGCCCTTGATGTTTCTGTGCAGGCTCAGGTACTTAATCTGTTAAAAGAGCTACAGGCAGAGTTTGGCCTAACCTACGTATTTATTTCCCACGATTTGGGTGTGGTGAAATTTATGAGCGATCGCATCATGGTGATGAACCAGGGTCGTCTTGAAGAGCTGGGTCCCGCCGATGAGATTTATAACAACCCGCAGCAAGAATACACTAAACAGCTGATATCGGCTATCCCAGCTGGCACCCTAGAGCGCATTCAAGAGTTACAGATGACTAGGGGTGCGATCGCATCATAATACTCACCCACAACAGATAACATTTTTTACCTAAGCTCTCTCCGTAAGAATAACAGATAACATTTTTAACTGATCTATCTCCGTAACAATATCGGAGCTATGTGAACTTGTTCACTTTATTGGGCTTCAAAGGCATCAAGCTCCACATCAAAGAGCATCACAAAGCCATTCTGTTTTCCCAAAAAAGTCTTCCTCACAATCCTTTTATTACTCTATTAAGCCTCGATAACCATCACGAGCTTCGTAGGGAGAAACAATCATTGAATCGAATTTATTGAGTAAGTCGCTTCAGGTCACTAACGCTTTTAGTGAAATCATGTCCGGGACAGACCTGTGGATAGATGCAGGTTCTGACCACATCGCATGAATCATATAGGCAACGCAGATTCATGGTTGCAAGGAACAGATTAGCGGCTTAAACAACACCTCTTAACCGTTTACTCAATATAGAAAGATCCAATGGCAATCCTTGACAGAATCACTCGCCGTGATGATATAACTGACCCTGATTTTACTGCCGATAATCAACTAGTATTTCGGGTTATTTTTACAGAAGAGGTAAACAATGTTACAGCTGACGATTTTAATATTACTGGAATAACTGGGGCTACCATCGCTTCTATTGTGAGTGTCAATCAAAGCGATGCTCAATACGACATTACCATTGAGGTTGCTAACCTGCCTGCTTTCACCGGCACAATCGGTCTCGAATTGGCAGACACCCAAGATATTGTTAATGCCGGGAATAGCAATCCTGTACAGACTGCACCCCCAACAGGCAGAAATGACACCTATGAGTTAACCGGGACCGGACCGGTCGATACAACCCCACCTTCAATTACAAGCATCGAACGACAAACACCCGGTGACGCAGTCACTGATGCAGATACACTGACGTTCCGAGTGACCTTTAACGAAGACGTCCAAAATGTTGATGCAGCTGATTTTGTTGTTAATGGTGATACCACAGCTACAGTCACTGGCGTTACTGAAGTCAACGATGGTGTTTATGACATTGTTGTCAGTGGCGGTGACCTAGCTGACTTTAACGGTATTGTTGGTCTAGATCTCGCGGCTAACCAGAATATTGCTGATCTCGCAGACAACGACCTACCTGATGGAGAACCCGAAACAGATGAAGTTTACACTGTTGATAACGATGACGATCCAGCTCCTTCGCTAATCAGTATTGAGAGACTGACACCGGGCACTGCAACAACTAGTGCCAATACTTTAGTCTTCCAGGTAACCTTCGATGAAGGTGTTCAAAATGTTGATGCTAACGATTTCTCCATCAATGGCGACACCACTGCCACTATCACTAATGTAGCTGCTGTCAGCGATAGCGTTTATAACATCACCGTTTCTGGTGGTGATCTGGCCTCTTTTAATGGGTCTGTCGGACTGGATCTTGGTGACACACAAGATATTACAGACCTAGACGGCACTACATTACCCGTTGCCGATCCCGATACGGATGAGATCTACACTGTCTCCAATACTACTACTGGTCCTGGAGGCAGCGACAGTGAGCTCACTGTCCTAGTAGGGAATGTTCTAGAAATCACCGAGCTTGGCAGTGCCCAGTCATTAAACCTGGCAATCAACACTTCTAGCAACGTTACTATCGAGACAGTAAAAATCTTTAGTACTGATGCCGATGGCAACAATCGTACACAGATTGGTAGCTTTTCTGTTATCGAAGGCAGCGTATTGCCCATAGAGTATACGCCTGGCTTCAGTTTTGGCGGCAGCGATATTGAAACAGGAACATTCCTTCAGTTTGAAATTGAAGAGATTGATCTAGAAACCAATACCACTGTTATTAGCACTGGAACACTCACCTCTATCAGTGAAACGGAAGTTTCCATAGATTTTGGTAGTGGCACTGAGTTAGTCACTGCCTTAGCTGATGAAGCTGCGGTCACTAATCTACTCCTGAATGATGCAGCAGTTATTGACTTGACAGGCTTGACAGGTCAATCTGAAATGACATTCACTGTTTATCGTGAAGCAAAGAACGATAATACTGTTGGTTTCTATGTCACAGACTTTGCAGATGGTCGCATCATTATTGATGACCTAACTGGCGCAACCATAAGCCCTGGCGAGGAAGGCTATAAAGAAGCCGCTCTAGCCAAGCAACTAGATGTGCAACTGACAGGCGAAAACAATGAAGTTACTACCTTTAATGCCACTATCGATAACGGTGTTTTTCTCAGCACCTATGTTGTAGTCGATGGTGTTGACCCATTTGTTGACGAGGTCTTCTTCAGTCACCAAGGCACTGGTAGCTTTGACCAAATCAGACAGGTCGGCACTAATGCCTTCGGTGTTGAAGACATCATTGGCGGCGGCGACCAAGACTTTAATGACATGCTAATTGAATTTGAAGCTCGCACTGTAGTTGTTTAACGACAGCCACCTGCTGAACGCATTCAGCACACTTGAATCCTAAACTGAGTTGATATAAGCCGATGGGTAATTTCATCGGCTTTTTTGCATTTCAACAACAGGTACCCAAGACAGTACTATGGCTCATTTCAAAGACACGATAGACTAATACAACCTTTATCCTTATGGTCTATGCGGTTAGACATCAGGGAACTCAATCTAGGTTCAGATTCTGCCGAGCGTGATATTAACCTTGGGCTGGCAGAATATTTTTACCCTAACGCTACCTATCAAAAGTTTCTCAGCGGCCGTAAGACTATTTTGGTGGGGAACCGGGGGGCTGGGAAGAGCGCTATTTTCAAATACATTGCAACAATTGAAACTCGTAAAGGACATCTAGTTCTAGAGCTATCCCCAGAGGAATATTCTTACGAGCTGCTCTCGGATCACCTTACGAGTGAAGAAGATGGATTCTGGCGTAAGCAAAGTGCTTATTCGGTCGCTTGGCAATATCTGCTCTACACATTGATATTCAAAAACATTGCTCAAACTAAACGGAGATTATTGCTAGGGGCTACCAAAAATATCTATGACTATGTCTCTAAGCAACATCTATCTAAGCAAACTAGCTCGATCATCACCTTAGTTGATTATCTCAAACGTATTGAGCAGGTTAAAACAGGTATCGGCGGTCTGCGTAGCCAAGAGCTTCAGGCGCTCTACAGTTTAGATGAAATCAAAACTCTGTTGCCTAGTCTTGAGACCGTTCTTAAAAGTACCAAGATTAAGATTCTGATAGACGAATTGGATAAGGGTTGGGACAATTCGGAAGATGCCAAGTTTTTTATTGCTGGTCTATTTCAAGCAACGCAAAAACTGAATTTGATCAGCCCTAATTTAAGGGTATATATTTCTATTCGACAAGAGCTATTTGACAACATTCCTCAAATTTATGAGGATGCTCAAAAAATTCGCGAAGATGTGGAAGTTATCCGCTGGGGTAAAAACGAGCTGCTTGAGCTGATCGGTCGCCGTATCGTTCACTCGTTTCCCCAAGCAGCTAGGCTAGATGCTCAAAAGCTCTGGCAGTCGGTCTTTGTAGGCCAGATGAAGTCTAGCGGGGCTGAAACCCTGGACTACATCATTGACCGTACACAGCTGCGTCCCCGTGAGCTACTGCAGTTTTGCAAACTGTGCGCTGAACGGATTGAATACTCTCTAGCTGGCAGAAGAATTGACGAGGTTGCGATCGCAGCAGCAGAGGAATCTTACTCCGAACAAAAGACTCGCGATCTCGCCTCAGAATATCGCTTCCAGTATCCCCATCTGCTTGACCTTTTTGAAACGTTTCGAGGCAAACGCAGCCATTACAGCAAAGAGGAACTGGACTATTTACTTTTAGCCATTGTCTGTGGTGAATATGATGTTGAACAAGCCTCCTCCTGGGTGCTTGATATGGATTATCTCGAGCTGAAACAAATCCTTTGGAAAATTGGTTTTCTCAAGGCATGGGTGCCGCGCCATACCAATCGTCAAACCACGTTAGCTGGGGCCTACCTGGGGCACTACGAACTTCCCACCATTAATCTCGAAAATATTAAAAGGTTTCGTATCCACCCAGCCTGTACCAGTTTTCTACACCTTAAAGAGCACGCTTAGCCTACCCTTGTAAAATTAGCCTATGAAATGGAGAGCAACTCGCCCGGTTCACCCCATTGAACGCTGGATGCAATCAGTCCCTACATGGCTGGTTGCCACTAGTGCAGTCATCGCCTTATTGGGCCTGAAGATTTTGGCAGCAGTCCCTGAAATTCAAGCGGCATTACCCATCAAAGTCCAAGACAGTCACTGGGCAATTGTGAGCACACTACTCAGTGATGTTGAGTCGATCGCAGCTGTTATCGCCGTTATTTTATATATCAAAGGTGCACCCGAGCGCCGAGCACAAAAACATTATGAAGCCTGGCGAGTTGTTGATATGGCAGCCTCCGCGAATATGGATGTCAGCTATGCACGCTATCAGGCTCTAGAAGATTTACACAGTGATGGCCTATCACTTCAGGGGTTGCAAGCTTCTAATGCTAATTTGGCCAAGATTGAACTTCCCCAGGCAGATCTTAGCCACTGCAACCTGCGAATGGCTAACCTACGTCAGGCAAATCTTAGCGGGGCGAATCTGCAGGGAGCTGATTTACGGGCCGCAGATCTGCAATATGCCAACCTGAGAGGGGCTAACTTGCAAGGTAGCAATCTGCAGGGGGCAAATCTACGGAATGCTGAGCTATGGGAAGTGCAATGGTGGGATGCAGATTTGAGCGAGGCAGAACTGTGGTGGGCCGATGTCCATCTTGAGGATCTTGAAGGAGCCCATCTTTGCCGGACTATCATGCCCGATGGTCAACAATTTAACCGAGATTGCTAAACGCCGCAGCAAAAGAGTCCATTTCAGACTTTTCCACAGAGTCCCTATTTGAGGGTGGCCTGCTCATATGCCGTATCTGCTTTTTGCCATATAGCTCGCAGCTGGAGTTCCACTAGATTTTTCATCCCTACAGACACTCTAAAAGAATGTGCATGATTAAAACCTGTGGAAAACTTATCTAAAAATGTGGAAAACTCATAGGAAACTGTGGAAAATTTAAGATAGTTACCAGAGAAAATTACTCTTTGCCCCAAAACAGTCTTGCTGCTGCTGATTTAGAGAATGAACCGATCCGTATAAAACACCATATAGCAGCATTTTTCAAATGAAATCAGACCAAGGAGCGGCAACGCCACACTTTTTTATGAATTCACGTTGAACTCGCTTAGGATACCAAGGTTAGTTTTTAATCATCAGAAAAGCCCAAAAATCAATAACGCCTGCTTTGAAGGCACCCCAAAGCAGGCCTGCAAGCTATGACTTACCTTACTATCAGCGTAAAAATTTTGCGTAAAGATGGGTTTACCCTCGGTGACACGCATCGACAAAGTATGGTCAATATTACTTAGGCATAAAATAAGTGCTTTAAGACAAAACAAGTGGTTGTGTGGTGATTCTCTTAGACATTGAAAGGACATATGGCTGATGGCTGGGGCAATATCCCGATAGAAATTCCAACAGAATTAGTCCTCCCCAGACAATATCCTCCAGCTAGTCAGCTAAGTCGAGCTGGCGCAAAGCTTAAGGGTGCCGATTTAAGCGGCAAGCATCTAGAGCGTGTGGATTTTACCCGAGCAGATTTGCGAGGGGCTAATTTAGAGCGAACTCAGCTGCTTGATGCTCAGATGGCAGATATTAATTTAAGTGGAGCCATTTTAACTGCTGCCAATCTCAACGCCGCTAGTCTTCGCAGAGCAAATCTGCTCGGGGCAGTTTTAATGTCAGCAACACTGTGTCAGACAACGTTGGCTCAAGCCAACTTAGCTGGCGCAAATCTGACTGAGGCCGATTTTTATCGCGCTAGTCTGACTGAGGCCGATCTCAGCCATGCCATGTTACGACGGGCCAGCCTAATAGAGACAAATTTAAGCCAGGCTAATATGGCTCAGGTAAGTGCCAGTGGTGCTGAGCTTTACGGTGCTGATGCCAGCTATGCAAGGCTTCATCGTGCGGAGCTGCAAGGGTGCGATCTGCGCCAGGCTAATCTTAGTCACGCTAATCTTACCCAAGCGATACTAACGGGTGCCAACCTCAATCAGGCCATATTGACAAATGCAGATGGGACTAACGCTACACTACAGCAAGTTAATTTGGCTTGGGCTAGTCTAAATCGGGTAAATTTAACAGCTGCCAATCTATATCAGGCTGTTATGGTTCATGCTTTGATTATTGACACTGACCTGTCAAACGCAAACTTGCAACACACTATATTGGACCACGCCACATTTCAGAACTGTCATCTTCGCGAGATCATGTGGCAAAAAGCATCGGTTAAAGAGACGCATTTTGAGCATCCCATTGGTTTGTTGGAATCTGAAAAGGCTTGGCTGCGATCGCAAGGCGCAATCATCACCTAATTTCCACCTAATTTCTAAGGCAGCTCTACAGATGAAATTCGATAGATGGTTCCTTGCACAGCTGGTTTATCTGACCGCTCCAATATCATTGGCATCGCCTCGAACTCAAATCCATAGCTCGTAAGGGCGATCTGAAATTCCTGCTTATGGGGTCGATCAGGATCAGAGAGCCAGCATTCTCCACCTGGTGCTAAGACCTTACCCATTAGTTGTATCAGCGGCTCAATATTGCGGGCTTCATAAATAACATCTGCCGCCAACAGCAAAGGTACCTGAAAATCCACAGGCGGGCAGCGCCAATCCAAGGGCAATGTACAAAACTGCTCAAATCCATTGAGTCGTGCATTCTTAGCCGCAAATTCCAAGGCAGCCACATCATAATCGCTAAAGATGACATCCATATCCAGAGACAACGCAACTAGTCCCGCAAGCCCTAAACCACAGCCCACCTCCAACGCCTGCATTCCCTTAGGCCAAGCCTGTTGGGCGATCGCTCGCCCCAACATCAAGGCCGATGGCCACAGCTCGGCCCAATAGGGCATATATTCGTCTTTAGCAAATGCTTCATAGGTTGCCGGGTGATCCAACAATGCATCAATGCTAGTTGGCAGCACCAGCCGAAACTGTTTAAACATCCCGTCTGGAAACGGAATCACGACACACTGCTCTACCGTATCAGACAACACATCGTTGGGCGTCGTGTGCAAAAAAGGCTGTAGCGTCATGCAACCGCTTCACTCGCCACAGCGGTGTCCGGCACCATCTCAAGACGAATAAAATCCTGACGTGGATTGGCATGAGCTACACGCACATCAAAACGTTCACCCAGCTCTGGTGACGTTTCAAATCGCATAGCCAATTCCAAGCCTAAATCCTCAATGATAACTAATCCCAAGCTTTCATGTTCTCTCAACCATCGCAGCAGCATTACGGGCCAGACATGATTGCCCTGACGGCGCAAAAACTCTAACGCCCAATACCGTTTTGTCTGCCGCTCCACAGTGACGGCTTCATAGGCTGCCGTCGATACCCCCTGGGTGAGTTCGGTCATTTCTTCTGGAGAAAAGGGCAAACTTTCACCCCTTAAGTGAGCTTTGAGCTGAAAATGAGCGAGTAAATCGGTATAACGACGAATTGGTGAGGTTACTTGAGTGTAATAATCTAACCCCAAGGTGGCATGACGAGCCGGGCTAATCCCCATCTCACTGCGAGGCATACAGCGTCGAATGGCAGAATCGCGCACCCAACCCGACGGCAGCTGCAATAACTCGTTATCTGAGGGAAGCTCAGGTTCAGGCTGACTGCGGAAGGGAATCGCTAGATCATGAGCTTCACCATAGCGAGCGGCAACCTCACCCGTTAGAATCATCATCTCCGCCACCATGTGACGCGATTGAGAATTTTCTAATACATCAATGGTGATTTCTTCGTCTATTACCTTAATAGATGACTCTGGCATGTTGATAGAAATTGCACCTTGAGATTTGCGCCACTTTCGTCGGCGTTGGGCACAATCAGCAATTGCATTAAGCTCTGGTTCTGCCTTGAGACCCAGCTCTAGCATTTCATCAACGTCTTCGTAGGTTAGACGATACGTAGGCTTAATTAAACTGGCCTTAATGTCATAATCCTCAACGGCTCCTGCTTCGTTTAGCACAATGCCAAAGCTCAAAGCACAGCATATTTGCCCTTGGCGTAAACTCATTGGGCCAGTTGCTAACGCTTCCGGAAACATAGGAATCATTCCCGTTGGCAAATACACAGTCGTACAGCGACGTCGCGCCTCTAAGTCAATATCGTCTCCGGGCAGCAACCAACGTGTGGGGTCTGCAATATGCACCCAAATACGCTTACGTCCATCGTTAAGGGTTTCTAAGCTAAGACCATCATCAATTTCTCGAGTACTCTCGTCGTCGACGGTGTAAACCTTAAGATGAGTCAAATTCAAACGGTCAGCATCCGCATCAGGCGGAGGATTATCGATACGCTGCTGAACCATAGCACTAACCTCATCAGACATTTGGAGGGGAATCTGACTACGTCGCAGTGCTAAATTCTCGTGGGGACTCCACAATCCTAAATCCACTAGCAGCTGAAACGCATCCTCAGCACTCGTTTTGTACTTTAGAGCTTTTAGAATTTCTTGAGCCGCTGCTTTCTGTGAGCAATCGTCCCCTAAAGTAGCATAGCGTTCCAATAGCTCTAACCGGGGTCGATCTGTTTTCTCCCACGCAATAGTAGGGGCAACTTCCCCTGCCACACTATCATCAGATTGGTGAGCGGTTAGGGTCTGGTGCGATCGCGACAAAAACCCTTCCCATTCAAGCTTCCGCGCTGCCTCACGCTCCTGCTGATGACGAACCTCCTCCACCTGTTTAACCGAACGAGGGTCATACTGATCGCCCTTGCGCTTGAAAAAAATCTTATCGTTACTTAGCAAGCAATAAGCCGCGTAGCATAGTGGTGGAGACTGCTCCGAAAACAGCAGCAACGCCAAAGAAGCCGGGTCGGTTGACTCCCCAGCTTCTTGCAAAAACTCCCAGGCAACCTCAAGATTATCTGGATCAATATTTGGCCTAACTTCGGCTAAAAAACCGTCAATATCTGAAGGCTCATAGCTAACATCTTCGACAGTGTAAGTAATTTGACGAGGATGTAGAACATGAGCATGACCGCTACCGTCGATCACTACCCAGTTCTTTTTACCTTCTGGGCGATCAGCTACCCCTAGCCTCGGAGTTCCCTGAACCTTAAACTCGACCAGCGTCCCTTTTTCCACCAACCTAGATCCTTGTCTTTGAAGTTTTATCGTTGGTTTTACTGTGGCCTTACTCTACATTGAGAACCGAACACAGCTGAAATGCGGAAACGATACCGTCAACTCCCCTGCGACTTGCACATAGCCTTCTGTATGCCCCTAGAACTAACCTTCGCGATTAACATAAGGCAATAGCGAAAGGATACGTGCACGCTTGATAGCGACAGTCAAATCCCGCTGCTGTTTAGCAGTTAACCCCGTAATACGCCGAGGTAAAATCTTGCCACGCTCTGTAATGAACTTACGCAACAAATCAACATCTTTGTAATCGATCTTTTCCTCGGGCTTTATTGGTGAAACCCGACGGCGAAAATAAGCCATGGTGCTATGCTACTTAATCTCTTTGTGAACAGTGTGGGTATTGCAGTGGGTGCAAAACTTCTTCAACTCTAATCGACCGGTGGTATTCCGACGATTTTTTTGAGTCGTATATCGAGAAACTCCCTTAGAGCGCTTGTTGGGATTACTACGGCACTCCGTGCACTCCAACGTGATGATAATGCGGACGCCTTTTGCCATGATCGATGGTGCTAGCTAGCAGTTATTGACACAGGGGATCTATCATGTCACACCTCTATGTAGAGATGCAAGTCAAAAAAAGACACGATTAACTTGCTCCCTACAAACCCCATTGCTGTCAAACCTCATATCAAAAGACACAATGCCCCAAATGGCTAACTGAGTTAGCCATTTGGGGCATCTGCGAATCAAGAGCTAGCCAATTCAACAGCAAATTGGGTCTAGCTAATCAGCCAAGTGCATTGAGACAACATCAGCCAATGCGTCTGTCCAATGGTCAACCAAATCGACATGGGCAGCTTCTACCATCACACGTATGACAGGTTCAGTACCGGATGCTCGCACTAATACCCGTCCTTGATCACCCATAGTTGCCTCAGCTTTAGCGATTGCTTGCTGTAGAGGCTCGCAGTCTGACCACCGACGACGTTTCTCACGACTATCGATCCGTACATTTTTTAATCGCTGGGGGTAAGGAGCGAAGCTTTGGTCAATTAGAGCAGGCAAACAGCACTCAGCCTGCTTTAACCAATTCGCCAAGTGCAAAGCAGTTAGGATACCATCACCGGTCAGGCTGTAATGGTGACATAGGATATGACCTGACTGCTCACCACCAAGCATCGCTCCCCGAGAAATCATTTCAGCATGGACATATTGGTCGCCTACTTTAGTCCGCACTAACTTGCCACCCAAATGCTCCCATGCGCGCTCAAACCCCAAGTTGGCCATCACCGTCGAAATAATCGTACTGTCCGGCAACTGCCCCCGTTGTCTCAGGGTTTGTCCCCAGAAATACAAAATATAGTCACCATTAACAACACGTCCCTGGCTATCGACGGCCATTACTCGATCCGCATCGCCATCAAAAGCGAATCCGATATCCGCGTGGTGCTCACTCACAGCTGCTTTTAAGGGCTCTAGATGGGTCGACCCACAGTTAACATTGATGCGATTACCATCTGCTCGACCGTGAATCACAATTACCTCTGCACCCGTGGATTCAAATACGGCCTGAGCAACACGAGCCGCCGCTCCCCATGCTAAATCCAAAACAATTCGCATCCCACCCAGATAGTGGAGACTTGGAAATGGCTGGTGTAGAAAATCAACATAGCGCTCTACAAGCTCCGGGCGCTGATGTGTCTTTCCCCACTGGTTTCCAGGATTAAATGCATCAGCACAATAGCCTTCACGCAGAGCCGTTTCAATCTGCGCCTGTGTCGACTTCGCCAACTTAGTGCCATCAGCCCCAAAAAACTTGATGCCATTATCTGCAGGCGGGTTGTGGCTAGCTGAAATCATGATGCCGCCAGCGATACCGTCATCAGCCGCCATATAAGCTACCGCTGCAGTTGGGCATAGTCCCATATCCCATACTTCTAGTCCGGCAGAGGTAAGCCCAGCAGATAAGGCTGCTGCAAGCATAGGACTGGAGTTACGGGAATCTTGTCCTAAAACAACGACGCCTCGCTGCTGCTGTTGCAAAATTTGACCTGCCCAAAAACCTACTTGCACAGCTAAGGGGGCTGTAAGCAACTCCCCAGCCCGACTACGGATTCCGTCAGTTCCAAATAAAGGGGTCTTTGGTAACTCTAGAGGCTGCCACCCCGTACCAAAGTTTGCTTGCTGAAAGCCGATAGGGGACATTACCATACTTGACACTCCAAACAACGCACACTCAAAGTGGAGAATAACATTTGTAAGTTTGTGTAGATTAAAGATTGATGTAGGCTTCTCATGATTAATTCCGCCGGGTCCTTAAGCACGAGCGAGCAGCCTGCCGAATTTTGGCTAGGAGTTGAACAATTTAATCGCGGAGATTATTATGCCTGCCACGACACACTGGAAGCCATTTGGCTGGAAGCTGCTCCAGGTGAACGGGCTTTTTATCAAGGCATTTTGCAAATCGCTGTTGGCCTCTACCACCTCACCAATCTCAATTGGCAAGGAGCGGCAATTTTGCTAGGAGAAGGCAGCAATCGCTTACTCGTCTATGAAGAAAACCACAGCGGCATTAACGTCACCGATCTCGTCAACCAGGCAAGTGATTGGCTAAACGCCTTGCAAGAATCTGGCCCCGAGCAAGTACAAGGGGTAGCATCATGGCTAGACTTACAGCCAGAGTTCAAAAATCATGGAGTTGAAAATGGGAATAGGTTAGTACCCCCAAAAATTCAAACAGCATGACTACTCGAGTCTTACCCATCAGAGCTAAAAGAGTACGACTTTCCCCATTAGATATGAAGTAACTTCCGGCTAAGTCGTTCCCCACACGCAAAGAGGAGATGGCTAAGATCAACGAGATTTTATGAAATAAGTTCTGGCAAGCATGAACGGCCTACACAATGAAGCAGAAATTAAAGCTTAGCTAATGAAACCAGTCATATAACTGGGCTAAGACTAACGCGTGTGAAGCCATCAACAGTTAGATTAGAAATGGGCAATAGCAAAAGGTAAGGCATGGTTGTACAGCGAGGTCACGGATTTCGGTCTCCTTTTCCCAAACGTATGCAGCACCTCAGCGCCTTAGCACTGGGTATGCTAATCACAGCCAGTAGTTGGAGTCCTCCCTCCCAGGCTCAATCTGGAGGTTCTATCAAATTAAGAGCAGATGTCCAAGAAGCCGATGCTAACACTGGCATTATTACCGCGAGGGGAAATGTCAGGATTGATTATCCTGAAGAGGCGATTTACGCTACGTCCGCTCAAGCGCAATACTACAGCCGTGAAAGACGCATTATATTGACGGGAAATGTATTTGTACAGCAAGAGGCGAATACACTTCAGGCTGAAGTTGTCACCTACCTAATTGACGAGGGCCGCTTTGTCGCCACTCCTAATGACAATGAGCAGGTGGAATCTATTTATGTTCTTCCAGAGCCAGCAGAGGAACCTGCTGCGGCCCCTCAGCCTGAGGAACCGTCGACACCGCTCCCAGCCCTACCTGAGGAGCTGCCCAGTTTTGATGTACCTACTGCAGAATAAATGCTGTCTCCTGCTGTTGACTCCACCTCAAACACATCGACAATGCCAGGAGCTGTGCTAGCTCTGGAGAATGTCCACAAGTCCTACGGTAAACGAACCATTGTACGTGGCGTCAGCCTCTCAATATCTCAAGGAGAAATTGTTGGGTTATTGGGGCCAAATGGAGCAGGTAAAACAACCACTTTCTACATGGCTACTGGTTTGGAACGCCCCGACCAAGGAACCGTACGACTCAATGAGCGAGAAATTACTGGTCTTTCCATGCATGAACGCGCACGTTTGGGAATTGGTTACCTAGCGCAGGAAGCTAGCATTTTTCGTAATCTAACCGTTAAAGACAATATTCGTCTGGTCATGGAACAAACTCGGGTGCCCAAGCGAGAACAAGCTCAGCGCCTAGCACAGATAATGCAAGAGTTTCGTTTAGAGAAAGTGGCAGATACGTTAGGCATCCAGGTATCTGGCGGTGAGCGGCGGCGGACAGAATTGGCCAGAGCCCTGGCCTCTGGTGAGCAGGGCCCCATTTTTCTATTTCTCGATGAACCGTTTGCTGGCGTAGACCCAATTGCGGTTTCAGAAATTCAGACCATTGTGTCTAAGCTGCGCGATCTCAACATGGGAATTCTGATTACAGATCACAATGTCCGTGAAACCCTGCGAATCATTGATCGAGCCTACATTATGAGCGACGGTCGTATTCTGGCATATGGCAGTGCTGAAGATCTTGCTAACAATCCACTGGTACGCGAACACTATCTAGGTGACGATTTCAAACTGTGATTTTCCACAGTCAATACATTTATGGAGTGTCAGTAAGCTCCCGGGACAATTGTTTAGCTAATTCCCCAGTTCCTTCTTAGCTCACCCAAATACAGCAAGGCTATGGCTCTCACCTCACAACCCAATGTCTCCCAGACTAGCCTTCCCTGGTGGCCATCCATATCAATTATGGATCAATACATCGCCAAGGAACTAGCACTACCTTTTCTATTTGGTGTAGGGGCGTTTTCATCAATTTTGATATCTGTAGGCGCCCTATTTGATTTGATTCGCAAAGTAACCGAGTCAGGGTTAGAAATGGGTTTGGCTATGCAGGTATTTGTTTTAAAGATGCCTGAGTTTGTGGTGCTGGCATTTCCCATGTCCACGCTGCTGGCCACCATGATGACCTACAGCCGCTTTTCTAGCGATAGCGAACTAACCGCATTGAGGGGGTGCGGCGTCAGCGTGCGGCGCATTATCGCACCCGCATTGGTGCTCAGCATCTTGGTAACCGGCATGACCTTTGTTTTTAATGAGGTGATCACCCCAGCTGCCAACTATCGCGCCAAAGTGATGTTAGACCAGGCGTTTAATTCCGAAAAGCCACCTTTCCGGGAACGTAACATCATGTACAGGGAATTTCAAAAAGCAGCGGATGGTAGCGGTCGCGAGTTAGGCCGTCTGTTCTATGCCCGACGCTTCAATGGTGAGGAGATGCAGGGCTTAACCATTCTCGACTTTTCTCAAACCGGACTAGAGCAGGTAGTCAGCGCAGAAACGGCTACATGGAATTTTACGGATAACGTTTGGACATTCTTCAACGGCACTATTTACGCAATTTCGCCCGATGGGTCTTTTGGCCATATCGTAAAGTTTGACCGTCAAGAATTAGATTTGCCTCGCACCCCTCTGGACTTGGCCTCTCGCAGCAAAGACGACGATGAGATGAATATTGCCGAAACACGGCATCACTTAAATCAAATTGTTCGTAAATCCGGAGATGAGCGCAGTATTCGTGTGTGGGAACTAAGGCTTTACCAGCGCTATGCGCTTCCATTTGTTTGCATTGTGTTTGGAATTGTAGGCTCAGCGGTCGGCATTCGCCCTCAGCGAACAGGTAAAGCTACGAGTTTTGGCATAAGCATCGTTATTATTTTTGGCTACTATCTGCTGAGCTTTATCGCTGATGCCCTCGGCAAAGTAGGCACCCTATCTCCAGTCGCTGCAGCTTGGATCGCTCCAATGTTGGGACTTGTGGTTGGTGGCCTGCTCGTGGTCAGAGCATCGAAGTGAGACTGCCGCTTGTACGACCGCCGCTTACCTGCTTCGATGCTGAAATAAGCTAAGGATTGAAAATACGAGAAGAAACTCCTTGGGTGGTATTTATTACCGCATACAGCTATTTACAGCTTTGTGTACATAGTCCAAAACGTTAGTGATCGCAGAAAGCATTAGCTAGCCACAGCTATGTGCGGCGAAATCTGCTGAATGCATTTAGCAGATTTCGCTAGTCGTATTTTTTTAGGCATTTTTAAGGATTTATCAAAACATTTGATACGGAATGAGCCACAGGTGAGTCCGGTGGCAGATCTGCACCATTGGCAGCTAAATTAAGGTGATCTACCGTATTCCCACCCATGACGTCGCGTTCCTCTGAATCGTCTTCTAAAGTTATTGAACCTAGTGCCACGGGATTAGGCACCTTTGGTGGTGTCTTTACGCCCTCAATTTTGACCATCTTGGGGGTCATTATGTACCTCCGATTTGGTTGGGTTGTAGGTCAAATGGGGTTAGTCAACACTCTACTGATTGTTACTATTTCAACCGCAATTACATTTATCACAGGTCTCTCTATCAGCGCGATCGCAACAGACCAGGTAGTCAGAGCTGGCGGTGCATACTACATGATTAGCCGCTCCCTCGGGATTGAAACTGGCGGCGCTGTTGGTATTCCTCTCTACTTTGCTCAAGCATTCTCAGTGGCTCTGTACACCATTGGGTTTGCCGAAAGCGTAAATAGTGCATTCCCTAACTTCCCCATTACGATTACGGTAATGGCTCTGGTCACCACCATTGCTGTCACAGCCCTGGCGTTAAAATCAGCCGATATTGCAATCAAAGCGCAATACGTAATTATGGCAGCGATTATACTGTCCCTGATTAGTCTTGCCTTTGGTAAAACGGTCTCTCCTGCTGAGGTGGCCGTTGCAAGTGAAGAAGCTGGCAGTGTAAGTTTTTGGGCTGTCCTGGCTGTGTTCTTTCCAGCTGTAACCGGCATTATGTCGGGGGTTAATATGTCGGGGGACCTCAAAGATCCCAAAAAGTCCATTCCTATGGGCACCCTGGCTGCAGTCGTTGTGGGGTATGCAATCTACATGAGCATCCCCGTTTTATTGATCTATCGAGCTGATTCAGCCAGCCTGATTGCAGATCCCCTGATCATGCGAAAAATTGCTTTCTGGGGTGATGCAATTTTGTTAGGGGTATGGGGAGCCACATTATCCAGTGCTCTTGGCAGCATTTTAGGAGCACCTCGGGTCTTACAGGCTCTAGCTCGAGACAATATTTTGCCAAAACGACTACGTTGGCTAGGTAACGGTCACGGTCCGACAGATGAACCCAGGTTAGGGACATTGTTTACCCTGGGCGTAGTGTTAGCAGTGGTATGTATTGGCGACTTAGATGCGATCGCGCCAGTTCTCACCATGTTTTTCCTAACAACTTACATGGTGCTGAATGTTGCAGCAGGTATTGAAGGATTTCTCCAAAGCCCGTCTTTTCGCCCCACATTCCGTATTCCCTGGTATATATCCATCCTAGGGGCACTTGGCTGTATTGCCATTATGTTCTTGATCAATCCAGCAGCGACAGTAGCCGCTGCGATTATTGTTTTGAGCATCTACCTATGGTTAGAGCGACGCGAAATCCGCACAACATGGGGAGATGTTCGCCAAGGCATCTGGCTATCATTAGTTCGTGCTGGTCTCAACAATATTGACGACAGCGCAAATCCTAAAAACTGGCGTCCGCATCTGCTGGTGCTCTCAGGCAGCCCAACTAGACGATGGCACCTGATTGAACTAGCGACTGATTTTACTCACAATCGCGGATTAATTACTGTAGCCAGCATCTTACCAACTGGTGCTCGCAATTTGAACCAACAAGAGCAGATGCGGGGGACTATCCGAGACTACTTAGAAAAGCGAGGCATCCAAGCATTTGTCAAACTTATAGAAGCCGCTGACACCTCTACCGGCGCACAACAGCTCATTGACACCTATGGTATCGGCCCACTAATGCCCAATACAGTTCTTTTGGGCGATACCGAGACTGATGATCCTCAAGCTCGAGAGCGCTACTGCCAAATAATTAGTAAATGTCATCAGGCAAAGCGTAATATCGTCATCCTCAGAAACGCTCCTAACCAAATGCCCCAGTTTCCAAAACGAATCGATGTTTGGTGGGGTGGCCTGCAGGCCAATGGAGGGTTGATGCTGATTCTGGCCTATCTTTTACGTACAGCCATGCGATGGCGTTCCGCTGATATCTACCTCAAGCTTGTCGTCTCCAACAAAGCTGCTGCTCAAGCAGCCCAAACCAATCTCAACAAGCTGCTGGACACATTAAGCATCGGTGCTCAGTCAAAAATCATAGTCGCCGAAGGTCGTCCCTTCGATACCATTCTTAGAAAATCTTCAGCAACGTCGGACCTCATTCTGATGGGGCTTGCAACTCCGAGCGATGGCTTTGCTGACTACTACACGTCCTTACAAAATAAAACTGCTGGACTACCACCAACTATTTTTGTACTGGCTGCTGAAGACCTGGCCTTTTCTGAACTATTGCAGAAAGAATAACCACATGCTGAACGTGTGAGAGCCGTAAAGCAATCCCAGCTAAAGCGCTCAACTTAAAAAACAACTCAACCTAGCCAAATCACTCTACTCAACGACACGCAGCCGCCCCTGATTTAAGGCATCGTAAATCTGATTAATCAACATTTTGTCATTAGCGCTGATATTGTTGCCTGCAAACATTGCCATTAGAACGCCCTGGTCGGCGCGCGTAATTCGGCGAGTTGCGAATATCTTGGCAACCATTTCTTCCACCGATTGAATAGCCATAAAAGATTGATCCACAAATTCAGAGAGACAGCATCCTACCCTAGCGACCAAGAACAGGTATAAAAGTAAACACTTAGTTCAGTTGTTTTACATAACTAATCTATAGGGTCCGCTACAGACTTACATCCGTGATATGCCTTATTTCAATTATTGGGCGAGTTATGGCTACGTGTAAGTAATTATGCTCTCACCATACTAATTCTTTAAACTGAGCCCCCCTGCATACAAAGACACTAGTAAATATATTGAGTGTCAAAATACGACTGATGCTGTCATCTTTTTGGGTTTTCGGTGTGCATCCTATACCAATACATCCAGGACTTCTTCTCTAGAGGCTCCCTGCAAGCAAATAGAGAAGCCCTTAAAAATCTTGCTAATTCTGGCGAAGACTGTCCGTAATTTTGCTGAGAAATCTTAATGGTTTTCTTTTGAAGGATTTATCAGCTCTTCATAACTCATCGCACAGTTTTTTTGGCACCTGTATAGACCATTTATCTCAAATCAAAAGCCTAGGCCACACAGGCAACCTAGGCTACAAGACAAAGCTATCTAATTACTGACTAATCAGATTCTTTTTTCAAGTTTTAGACTTTATGCAAGCTTAAAACTAATGCTAAACAGCGGCAAGTTCAGGGGTAGGACGCTTGCTATTACGAATGTTGTCAATAGCCTCAGCATAGTCTGACGCTTTGAACACTGCAGAGCCAGCTACGATAGCATTTGCTCCAGCTTCTATTACCTGCCAAGTATTATGAGCCTTTAAGCCACCATCAACTTCAATCCATGGATCTAAACCACGTTCATCACACATTTGACGTAGCTTACGAATTTTAGGTAGAACTCCAGGAATAAACTTTTGCCCACCAAATCCTGGATTAACGCTCATGATCAATACTAAATCACATAGCTCCAGCACATAATCAATCAGCTCCAACGGTGTAGAAGGGTTAAGCACAACACCCGCCTGCTTGCCCATGTCTCGAATACGGCTTAAGGTGCTGTGCAAATGAGGTGACGCATTGTGTTCAGCATGCACAGAGATAATATCTGCACCCGCTTCAGCAAATCCTTCAATGTACTTTTCGGGTTCAACTATCATCAAATGAACATCGAGGGGCTTCTGAGTCACCGGTCGAATTGCCTCAACAATCAATGGACCAATAGTGATATTAGGCACAAACCGACCGTCCATCACATCAACATGAATCCAGTCTGCACCAGCTTTGTCCGCTGCTCGGACCTCATCGCCTAAGCGACTAAAATCAGCCGATAGAATAGATGGAGAAACAACAACAGATTTTTTCGATTGCGTCATGGGAAACCCGCCTCTTGTAATCACCGCTAATGGTCACCATCGTAACAAAAACTTAGTATCAAAATCGTTACTTACCGCTTTAACTGCTGCCAGTTAACATCTCAAAGTATTTTTACCGGAGTCTCTATGGGAATTCTTCAGCAACTACGTGATCGCTCTAGCTCTATAGATGTCATGAAGATTCAACGTCTACTTACCCCAGCAGCTTTAATAGTAGGTTTTACAGGCGGACTCCCAGTTCTGGCGCTATCCGTATCTGTTGGAGTTGATGGAATTGATGCGCTCCGCTTACATCAGGCTCCCTACAATCTAACTGGAAGAAAAATTGCTATTGGTCAAGTCGAAGGGGGGCGCCCTGGAGTATTTGGTCTAGATAAGTTAGCAACTTCTAACAATCCAGTCGCCGTTACCCAAGCTTTGCAACTAAACGGTTCTGCTACTGCTGATGAATTTGTCGATAATCATGCCAATCACGTAGCCAGCGTTATGATCAGCCAGGACAAGCGACTTAGGGGCGTAGCACCAGATGCCACCCTCTTTTCAGCCGCTATTGGGCCATTGGATAGAGAGCTAAGCGGTCAACCTCAAGAATGTTTAACCACTCAGCATATTGCCTTACGCAATAGCGGCGATATCCGGGCAATCAACT
>ERZ1740070.411-NODE-411-length-30130-cov-16.865436_pt1 | contig 30130 bp, 31 predicted proteins | sample MGYA00581734_ERZ1740070 | MGnify/ENA primary metagenome ERZ1740070 (study PRJEB43018, sample SAMN04849744) | marine metagenome | isolation source: floating plastic debris | place: Pacific Ocean | collected 2008-09-01 | study: EMG produced TPA metagenomics...
TCAAGATAACCTATTGCTAAGCATTAGAAAATCCTATTGCGTAATTTGGGTTTATGGAATATTTATAACCGTTTTCATTCAGTTTTATGCCGAGGTTTCCGATAGCCTGGGACCCAATCAGCTAAGAAATTTCTTTCGGGGCACCTATCACCAGTCAAAGGAAGAGGAACGAATTTTCATGTTTCTTGATATTAAAGGGGCAACAACACTAGCAGAAAAATTAGGGCATGCCAAATACTTCACATTATTGCAGGATTTTTTTGCAGATATATCGGACCCAATAATTGATTCCTGGGGCGAAATTTACCAGTATGTAGGAGATGAAGTGGTGGTCTCATGGCCTAAGGATAAGGGTCTAAGAAATAAAAATTGCCTTCAGTGTTTTTTCTCTAGTAAGGATAGGATTGCAATGAATTCTCAAAAGTATCAGGAAAAGTTTGGTGTCGTGCCGGAATTTAAGGCAGGAATTCATCTGGGAAAAGTGGCAATCGGGGAAATTGGCGTGGCAAAACGTGATATTCTTTTTAGTGGTGATGTTCTCAATACTACATCACGCATTCAATCAAAATGTAACGAGTTTAAGGTGGACCTCCTTGTGTCGGACGACTTGTATAATTCCTTAACGATATCGGACGCTAATCTTTTAGTCAAAGAAATGGGAGAATGTCGGCTGCGCGGTAAAAATGAAACCGTCAAACTTTTACATTTGAGCCGACCATAGATTGAAGTATGTTACTTAAATATGAGGGTGAAAAACTAAACTCTTTTTTTGGATTCACTGATAATTATCAGATTGATAAACAAGAACTGAAGGACATAAAGGGCCTTATTAATATTTTCTGGAACCGTTCTAATGAAGATTGCTTCTTTATTTTAGACGGTATCCCTCAAATTCTGAAGCCTAACCAAATTACTACAAGTACCTATCTTCAAAAGGCCGAGTTTCAAAAAGGAACTTTGCCACTTACTTCTTTTAGCTTTAATCGTGAATTCTATTGTATCCAGGACCATGATGAGGAAGTATCGTGCAATGGAGTTATTTTTTTCGGGACTCAGGACACTCCTGTCATCACGTTGAGTTTAGAGGAAGTAAAGAAGTTTGACCTACTCTATGAGGTTTTCATTGACGAATTCAAAACAAGGGATAATATACAGGGAGAAATGTTAAGGATGCTTCTAAAGAGACTAATCATCAAAACCACCCGACTTGCTAAGGATCAACTGATTCCGAAAGAGCTTAATGAAACACAAGTAGATACTATTCGAAAGTTTAACGTCTTGGTTGATATCCATTATAAAAATAAAAGACACGTGAGTGACTATGCGGATCTACTCTTTAAGTCCCCAAAGACATTGTCAAACTTATTCGCTAAATATGGACAAAAGACGCCTTTGCAGATTATTCACGAACGGCTGGTACTCGAAGCCAAAAGACTGTTGCTATATACAGATAAGACTGCCAAGGAGATAGCCCACGAATTAGGGTTTGATGAAGTGGCCTCCTTTCATAAACTATTTAAAAAGGTTGTCAATCAAAGCCCTCGACAATTCAAACTTGAGATGAAAAACGCATAAAAGGAAATATGGACAATCAGTGAGGAAGTCCTGACCCTTACCAGACCTCGAGGCAGCCGTAAAATTGTATTGTAATTGAAAACGAAAACAAAAAAAACAATACAATCATGGCAACTTTTAATGTACCCACCAGAGATGAAGTAAGTGAAAATAACCAGGTTATTTTCGATAATTTGCAAAAGGGACTAGGTTTTGTTCCTAATCTTTACGCGACCTATACGTATAGCGATACTGCATTAGGTGATTACCTGGCACTTCAAAATAGAAAGAGCTCTCTGAAAGCAAAAGAAAGGGAGATAATCAATTTGGTTGTAAGTCAGGTGAACGAATGTGCTTACTGTCTTGCCGCTCACACCGCCTTAGGTAAAATGAATGGGTTTTCTGATGAGCAGATCTTAGAATTGCGCACAGGAGAGGCTTCGTTTGATACTAAGTTCGATGCCCTTGCAAAATTTGTCAAAGACATTACTGTCAACAGAAGTAAGCCTTCATCGGCAGTTGTTGATAATCTTTTAGCTGCCGGTTATAATAAGGAAAACTTAGTCGACATCATCGTTGTAATAGGCGATAAAATCATCAGCAATTTCATACATGGCGCTACACAAATCCCTGTAGACTTTCCCGCTGCACCTGCTCTTGAGGAAGCTCCAGTTTAATTATTGATCACACTCCCGGACAATGCGTCCGGGATTAATTTTAACACTAATAAAAAAAAGAAAATGAAAAAATTAATCCCATCAATCATTCTTGGCCTGTTGTTCATTTCCAGCATAGCCAGTTTTGCTCAGGAAGCGAAAACAATAAAACTAGAGCAGACTCCGGGTGAGTTTGAAACTACCGAACTTACACTTAAGGCCGGAGAACCGTATGTGTTTGAAGTAGCCAACAAAGGTGTAGACCATAAAGTAGGTTTTGTAGTAGCTCCGGAAGGAAAAACAGACCAGGCTAATCACATTTCAAATGCATATTTAGCTAAAACAATAAAAAACGGAGAAAGCGCTCAGTCAAAAGTAGTGACGCTGGAAAAAGGAGAGTATGTGTACTTCTGCCCATTGAATCCAACACCGCAGTATAAGATAATAGTTGAGTAAGGTTGATTTTTGGGTTGAATGTAAAGCGCAGCTTGAGAAGGCTGCGCCTTTGTCTTTTGAGCCGATCACTAATTATTCTGGCAATAAGAACGCCTAAATGTCACGCAGTGTATTCCCCGCTATCGATCCACAGGTCTTGATAAGCTAATCAAGTTCTAAGTAGATTGCAATTATTCAAATAATAGACCTACGAAAGGATCAATAGATTACCCATGTCTTGGCGCCTGCGAACTTCTGTGTGGTGATTAATCGAAAAGTGGGCCGCGTTGGTGTGATTCGTCATAAAGGGTACTCAAGGAACCATGTCATACGCTGTCTTTGCGGCCAGTCTCTAATTAGTTCTGCCGAAGCCCGATCATGAACTTGAGCGTTAAACTCCCCGGTGGTGGTTAGGGTGCATTGCCAAATAGGGCCTCCTTCGGCGATTTTTTGATTGCTTATATCAACATAGCTTGCTAACAATGGATGAGCATCAATAATAACGGAAACATTTTTCTCCTGAATGATGGTTAGGAAAATGGGTTCAGCAAAGTGTTCCAGTCTCACAATTGAATCGCCAAGTTGTTTTTCCCATCCCCAGCCTACTCGTATATCATACCCGTTCCTAATACCAGCTATGAGCGAATCAATACTCCCTTCGATTTGCTTTCCACTTTCATCATGCTTGTAAACAGCTTTCCAGCCAGATTTGGAATTATTTTTAAGAGTATGTGCGGAAGGCCTTTGGCAGGAAAACACCATGAATGTCAGGAACAACATACAAGTACAAACCAAGATAGTGGATTTCATATAAACTGTTACGGGATGATATTTACGGAGGTTTTCTTGTCTTCTTTAACTAGCTCCCACTTCGTGATATCTAAAACAATCAACGGTGTGATCATTCACCAACCCGCAAGCCTGCATGTGTGCATAAATGATGGTACTGCCTACAAACTTGAAACCGCGCTTTTTAAGATCCTTGCTTAGCGTGTCCGATTCTGTGCTGGTTGCCGGCACTTCTGAAATGTCTTTCCAGTGATTAACAATCGGTTCACCATCCACGAACTGCCAGATATAATTATCGAAACCGTTAAATTCTTCTTGTAGTTCTAAAAACCGTTGAGCATTGTTTACTGTAGCTCTGATCTTTAATTGATTTTTGATAATTCCATCAAACGTCAACAATGACCGAATTTTCTTTTCGTCAAATTTTGACACTTCGACAGCATTGAAATTAGCAAATGCCGCCTTATACCCCTCTCGCTTTTTCAAAACCGTTGCCCAACTCAATCCTGCTTGTGCGCCCTCTAAAATGAGAAATTCGAAATGTTTTTGATCCTCATGCACAGGAACACCCCATTCTTCATCATGATACCTGATGTAGTCGTCAAATTGACCTTCCACCCAGCCACATCTTTTTTTGTCGCTCATTGCTATCAGTTTAATTAAATTTAGATAATTGAAACTTAAAGCCTTACTCATGAGATCATTAATAGTATCCCTTTTTCTGCTTGCTGCTTTTAACCTGTGCTCAGCACAAACCGCTGAAGAGCGTATAAAAGAATTGGGAATTAAATTATTCACACCTGCCAAACCTATTGCTAACTATGTTAAGGCGGTGCGAACAGGGAATCTTGTATTCACCGCGGGTCACGGTCCTGGAAGAGCAGACGGTACAAATATTAAAGGTAGACTAGGTGATGACCTTACCGTAGAGGAGGGCTATGAAGCTGCCCGGGTTTCATGTATTTCCCTGTTGTCTTCTCTTAAAGCTGAAATTGGAGACTTGAATAAGGTAAAGCGCATTGTAAAGGTGACAGGTATGGTGAACAGTACAGCTGACTTTTACGACCAACCCAAGGTCATCAATGGATGTTCAGATCTGCTGGTAGACATTTTCGGCGATAAAGGTAAACATGCTCGAGCGGCAGTAGGAATGATATCCCTTCCATCGAACATTGCGGTGGAGATTGAAATGATCGTCGAAATCGAAGAGTAATAATAATGAGATAAGGTATCGACAGTAAATTTCACTTTATCTTTGGCGCGTAATTAAAACAGAAAAATGAAAAACAATTTCACGCTAAAATTTACTGCCTTAACATTAGTTGGCGCTATGTTTCTGAAAAGAGAGCTGAGTCTGTCAAGCGGATTTTAATTCAAAAAGGTGTTGTTGCAGGCCGAATGACTTCTATAGGTTATGGAGAATCACAGCCCTTGAAGGACAATTCTACGGAGGCAGGCAGACAAGCCAATGGTAGAGTTGAAGTGGTAATATACGCTAATGAGAAAATGAAAAAGGCGGTAAAAAAAGCCCAAATTTAAGATAAGAGGTAGGTTTACTCACGGTCAGTTGGGTAAACCTGACTACTCAACGCTTGGAAAATTCGCAGACAACTTAATGCTCTTGATCTGCTGAGTATTACTATGGGTTGAGCTATGCTTATAAGGATCAATTGATGCAAGTCCCCGGTATTTTGTCGGTCCTCTTCTACTTGCAGTATAATATTCTCTTAAATCCCGATCAGTTCCCCGGATAAAACGTATCATGGCGTTCCGCGATCTGGAATAGGCGCTTAAAGCATCGGATTTTTAACACCATCGACCCAAATGCTCTAAGTAGGTTGGTGCATTCCCCTTGTTTTGAGTAGTTAGTTCCCTGTAGCTTAAAATTGAAGCATCATCACTGAATAATGCGTAACTGCCAGAGCCATTTGATCAAGTCCGGTAAGTACTCTTAACTCAATGTAGAACAGTTTTTCACGGGTGATAAGGAGGGGCAATTGACCAGGCGATTGAGTCCTTTTTCCAATTCCACTGTTCGTTGCTCAAACCTCTTATCCGCCGTTAACAGATTCATAAGGGTGGAGTCCAGGACGGTAAGTAGAAATTCGCGGTCCTTATTCGACCAAGACAGCTCGTAATTTTCAGTGCGCTGATCATCGGAACATTGGGCAAGCATCCCTATCAATATCGTCAATATGCCGAGCCTCATACCTTAAATTTAATCAATCATAACGGTCTAATTTCCTCTATTTGCAGCATGCGGATTAATTCTCACCGTACGGTACAATACTTTAAACTCCGCTATCCTGCAGTTACCCTACATTGCATCACTTTTTTTCAACTCTGTGATGTGATGGATCGTTAACTAAGGGATAAGAATTAGAGTTTCTGTCGGAGTTACATTCTGATCTCTTAATCCACAAACCTTTATTCGGCATTCACCGATACTCATCCGGCATTCACCGATAGCTCTGAACTTAGTCTGTTAAATTGGGTATACTTGATTAACAAAACGTTAAAGTCATGGAAGAGAAAAATACAAGCGACAAACGATTATGGTTAGGGATTCTGATAGTAGCCATTGGTTCGGTTTGGTTGTTAGACAACCTACGAATTATTCCCTATTTTATCAGCGATATCATAATATCGTTCGGATCGCTTTTTACCGTAATTGGTCTTTTCTTACTTTTTGTAAGAAAGAAAATAGAAGCGGGTTTGATATTTACTGTAATTGGTGTTTTTCTAATTCTTGACGATTACTACTACATTAATTTCCGGGACATATGGCATATTTTCTGGCCGGCAATCGTGATAATCATTGGCGCTTCACTCATACTTAGAAGAAACCAAGCGAAACTTGATCCTGAAAAAAAAAATGATATCGACTTCATCAATGACTTCGCGGTCTTCGGAGGAGGAGACAGAACGGTAGATTCCCAGGAGTTTAAAGGAGGTAAGATCACAGCGATATTTGGTGGATCAAACATAGAACTTGGAAATGCACGCCTGGCAGATGGGAGGCACGAACTTGACTTATTCATACTGTTCGGGGGTACTGAAATTAGAGTTCCTGCCGACTGGTCAGTACAGGTAGAAGTGTTCTCAATACTGGGCGGATTTTCAGATAAACGCAAGTCGTCTATACAGGTAGTGCCGGATTCCAGCAAAGTACTTGTGGTAAAAGGCTTCGTAATGTTTGGAGGAGGCGATATCAAACTGGCCTAGCCCGTGAGACATCCATTTTCAGGCAAAGCGCTTATTTTATATTTCTCCGTATGGGTGGCCGTAATGGCCGCCTATTCTTTTTTGCTGTTTTTTGTTTTTGGCTTTTCACTTTATGCGGCCATTCTGGATAGTGTTATTCACAATTTGCCGATTGCAGGGTTAGGGATGGCCTTTTGGTATGTTGTGCAATATTTATCACCGAAAGGTGGTAACACATCAGCTATTTTTAATCTAATTGCCGCAGTACTGGTGGGCGTTTCTATGGTATCATACGCAAGCTACAGCCTTGCCGACGCACTTAATAACGATGCTGAGTATCAGACTTTTCTTACCAATACACTCCCCTGGAGAATATTCATAGGCGCTCTGGTAATGGTTGTGATTGTAATGATTTACTATCTTCTCAAGTCGAACCGCGACTTGAAGGAAAAGGAAGCAGAGGAATTGGAGCTACAGAGCTTATTGAAACAGTCAGAGCTGGATATGCTTAAATTTCAAATCAATCCGCACTTTATTTTCAATAGTCTAAACTCCATTAGTTCTTTAACGATTACGGAACCGGAGAAAGCCCGGGAGATGGTGATCAAGTTATCAGATTTTTTCCGATCATCTCTTGGCCGGGGTAATCAAGAGCTGCAAACTATCAAGGAAGAGTTAAAACGTATGGAGCTTTACCTGGATATAGAAAAGGTACGTTTTGGAGAACGCTTGAAGCTGATCAACTCTTTTGATGGTAAGTGTGAGCAGCTGAAGGTTCCGAATATGATATTGCAACCACTTTACGAGAACGCCATCAAATATGGAGTTTATGAACAGCTTGAAGGTGTAACTATTGAAACAGACTGTCACTGTCGTGACGGTAATCTTCATATAAGTATTACCAATGATTATGATTCTGAAGCAATTCCTCAAAAAGGGAAAGGGATAGGATTAAAAAATATTAGAAACAGACTGGAGCTTATTTACGGAATTTCCGATCTTGTTACTATTGAGAAAAACCATAACCAATTTACCATTAAGCTTCTAATACCTCAAGAGACTACATCATGACTAGAGTATTGATTATTGATGACGAAAAACTGGCACGCGATATTATTAAAGCTTACCTGAAGCCTCACACCGGTTTTGAAATTATTGGGGAGTGTCAAAACGGTTTTGAAGGTGTGAAGATGATTCATGATGAAAAACCTGATGTCGTATTTTTAGACATTCAAATGCCTAAACTTACCGGGTTCGAAATGCTTGAGCTTCTTGATGAGCCACCGGTAATTGTATTCAGTACGGCTTATGATGAATTCGCCATCAAGGCCTTTGAGAATAACGCAGTGGATTACCTCCTCAAACCATATTCGCAAGACCGATTCGATTCGGCTATTGAGAAAGCTTCGGAAAAACTTCAAGGCAAGGGTGACAATAAAGAAACAGTTAGCAATCTGGTAGACGAGCACAGAAACGCCATTGATGAGCTGGACAGGATCGTAATTAGACTAGGAAGCAAGATTGTTATTCTGGATCTGGATACGATAGATTATTTTGAGGCACAGGACGATTACGTGGCGATACATTCTGAAGAGCAAAAATACTTGAAACAAGTTCGCATGAAGTTTCTGGAAAGTGCGCTTCCGCAAGACAAATTCATTCGAGTGCACCGGTCTTACATTGTTGCGGTAAGTAGAATCGATAAAATTGAAGCCTACAGCAAGGATAGTTATCTCGCCTTATTAAAAACAGGCGTTAAAATACCAGTAAGCAGAACAGGTTATAACGCTTTGAAAGAGGGTTTAGGTTTTTGAGTTTTAATAAACGAATAAATTTACGTAATCTTTGAACAGGAAATTTTTACCTCTTTTAGCCCCTGTCATTTCATTTACTATTTTGAGTTTCTCTAAGTCGTCAATTAACCTGTAAACAGAGGGAAGGGAAAGTCCTGTAATCTGTTTGGCTTTTCTGACATTAATTATCGGGCGATTGAATAATTCATTCATGATAATCTTAGCGTTCTTTGAACGACTACCTAATCCTTGTAATCTGTCTTCCACATCTTTTTCTAGTTTCAGGATTTTATCAAATGTTGTTATCCCTTTTTTTGCGGTTTCAATTACTCCAACTAAAAAAAATTTAAACCATTGTAGTAGGTCACCTTTTTCACGCACTCTCATCAAGTTATCATAGTACAATGACCTATTCATTTCAAAAAAGTCTGACAGGTATAAAATGGGTTTTTTCAGAATCCCTTTTTCAACCAAATATAACGTAATCATTAAGCGGCCTACTCGACCATTTCCGTCTAAAAAAGGGTGAATGGTTTCAAACTGATAATGTATAAGAGCTATTTTTAACAACTCCGGAAAGAATTCATTACGGTGTGCAAATTTCTCCAGGTCGCCCATATACTCATTTACAGTCATATGAACAGGAGGAATAAAAACGGCATCATTGATACTTGCTCCTCCGATCCAATTTTGACTTGTTCGGAATTCGCCTGGAAGTTTACGTTTTCCTCTTACCCCTTGTAGAAGAGTTCTATGAGCATTTTTTATTAACCGAGATGAAAAAGGTAATGACTCCAAACTCTCAATAGCATGATTTAGAGCTGAAATGTAATTTTGTACTTCTTCCCAATCGTCTCTCTTTTCTTTAGAGACATCCTCTTTTTCGAGCAGTACTTCCTCTATATTAGTTTGAGTCCCCTCTATTTTTGAGGATTGATTGGCTTCCTTGACAACATGCATACTGATAAAGAGATCAAGGTTTGGAATATATTCTGAATACATATCTAACCGGCCCATTTGCCTGTCTGCCTGACTTAATAAGTTCAGTAATTCCATATTTTTAAGTTGCCAACTGCGATTAATGAGTTCAGGCTGGAAGCTTTTATAGGTGCCTTGATTTACAAACTTGCCTGGCTGGAAATTATTCATAACTGAGAAAAAAACTTTACTAAAGCTAATACTTATTTAAGTTTTCATCAAAAAACTTAAATAAAGAGATTTATTATTGAAGTTTTCTTCCTATTTATTAAATAAGACTCAGCGTTAATTAGGTAGAACGTAACTAATAGTGCCTGAGACTTTTCCAAAAGTCCCACAAAACAATCCCCATGCTCACTGAAATATTGAGTGAGTGTTTTGTGCCTTCTTGAGGAATTTCAATAACATCGTCACAAAGGTCCACTACCCGTTGATCAACGCCGAAAACCTCGTTGCCAAAAACCAAAGAATATTTTTTTGAAGGCGCTATGGAAAAATGATCAAGCATCTTTGACCCTTCCGCCTGCTCAACGGCCAGGACGGTATAGCCCTCCCTTTTTTGTTTGGTAATTAGCTCCTCCGTATTTTCAATATATTCCCATTCGACCGAGTCTGTTGCACCTAATGCTGTTTTTTGAATATCTCGGTGGGGTGGAGTGCCTGTAATTCCGCATAAATAGATTTTTTCTACACGGAAAGCGTCACTGGTTCTAAATGCGGATCCTACGTTATTTAAACTTCGAATGTCATCTAAAACTACAACAAGTGGAATTTTAGCAGCCGTCCTGAACTCATCAACACCTATACGACCAAGCTCCTCATTAGCAAGTTTTCTCATGAGGCAAACTTAAGAAAGCCTCATTCTTTCTCCTTGCCCTGATTGGTTTGACTCATCATAGGGCTCAGTTTTATGCCGCCAAGCAGGTGCGTGTGAATATGAAATACGGATTGACCGGCATCCTTATTTGTATTCACAGCCAGGCGGTAACCCGATTCGTCAATTTTATATTGAGCCGCCAGCGCCTTAGTAGCTAAAAAGAGTCGACTAATTATTTCAGCATCAGCCGCATTCAGATCGTTGATAGTGAGTATCCTTTTTTTGGGAACAAGTAGGTGTACAAGAGGGTTGTTAATTGTAATAGCCTTATAATTTGGTAGATGATCAGGATATTGTTGCATTGAAATAAAAAGCCTTCTTTTCGGCGTTAGAACTCGAATTTAAATCCTACTCACCTATTAACTTGTAAATGAGATAATTTCTTTAGCATTGGCTTTTGCATACTCGTAACTGACTAGCCCATCCTTTACATATTTCTTGAGATAAATATGAGTCAACCGATAGAAAGTATTCTGACTCTGAAATCAGTATGAATACTCAGACCTTGACTGAAAATATTTATTCTACGTTTTAGATCAACCTAAAAAAGTAAATATCACATAGATTTAATCTTTAGTTAACTTCTGCTCGCTAACTTTCAGTATTGAATAATTGAATGATGAGGACCGAATTTTACGTTTTTCTTGTACTTATGGTTGTGGCGTGTTCAAAACGGGAAACTGTTGATTATCCTAGCATGCCTCACAATGGTATTGCTGACTATTTTGATTCATCGCTTACACCGTTCTATCACGGAGTGGCCTCCGGTGATCCTTTGTCTGATGCAGTGATTATATGGACCAGGGTAACACCGGAAGATTCGCTTCCTCAAATTGAAGTACGGTGGATGATTTCTGAAAGTAGTGATTTCAGTACAATTGAGCACGAAGGAATGGAAAAGACCTCACCAGCTCAAGACTATACGGTAAAAGTAGACGTTTCAGGCCTTGAAGCGGGTACGCAGTACTTTTACAGATTTATTGCACTTGGTGATACGTCGATAGTTGGCAAAACCAGAACCAGTCCCATATCTGGTATAGAAGAGGTAAGACTAGGAGTGGTGAGTTGCAGTAATTATGAATGGGGATACTTTACTGCTTACAAAAAGCTTGCGGAGAAAGAGTTGGATGCAGTTTTGCATCTTGGGGACTATATCTATGAGTATGGTCCCGGGAGTTATGGAGATACGACTCTTAATCGACTTCACTACCCTAAGAAGGAAGTGATCACGCTTGCAGATTACAGACTGCGCTATTCTCAATATCGACTAGATCCCGATTTGAGATTGGCCCATCAGAATCATGCTTTCATCACAATTTGGGATGATCATGAAATTGCAAATGACTCTTACGTTGGGGGCGCACAAAACCATCAAGAAGGAGAGGGCGATTATAACATCAGAAGAGAAGCCGCCCGTAAAGCCTATTATGAGTGGCTGCCGGTCCGTGCATCTGAAAACCTCTATCGAAAATTTAATTATGGAGAATTAGTAGATCTGATTATGCTTGATGAAAGGCTGGCCGGAAGAACAGCGCCGGCTGATAGCCTAAATGATCCCACACTCAGTGATAGTACACATTCTATGCTTGGAACAGAGCAGCTGGATTGGTTCAATGAACAACTTACCTCTTCTGAGGCTACTTGGAAAGTAATTGGTAACCAGGTTATTTACTCATATTTAGATTGGGGGTGGCCTGGTTTCAATATTAATCTTGACTCATGGGATGGGTACCCACTCGAACAGATCAAAATTGCCAACTTGATAAGAGACAAGTCTATAAAAAATGTAGTTTTTGTTACCGGAGATACCCATTCTTCGTGGGCTTTTGAAGTAAGCATTGATCCGTTTAATGATTACGACCAACGTACGGGAGAAGGTGCTTTTGCAGTTGAGTTCGGTACTACAAGTATTAATTCAGCTAACAGTAATGAGAGATCTCCCGATGATTCTGTGCGCGCCCATGAAGAACGGATTGTAAATAGCCCGATTAACCCACATTTAAAATTTGCTAATTTACGGGATCATGGTTATCTCGTGCTGACGCTTACCCAGGAAGAGGCCAAAGCGGACTGGTATTATGTTGAATCAGTAATAAAAAAAACTGATAAAGAGGTTTTGGCTAAGTCTATTAGCGTACAAAAAGGTTCAACTAAACTGGACCTGTAAATTTATTTTTTCCGGCGGATTTATTTTTAGCGCCACTTAGGTATGTTTGGCCTCGATCATGAAATCAAGCAATCTATTCCTTTTTTTGATACCAGCGCTCATTTGGGGCTCTACATGGTTTGTAATTACGTTTCAACTTGGTGAAGTGGACCCTCTTTTGTCCGTTAGTTACCGGTTTTTGCTAAGTGGTATGATCTTGCTGGTTTACAGTTATCTAAAGAAGTTGTCCTTAAGTTTTAATCTTGGCCAGCATCTATTCATTGCATTGCAGGGCGCCCTTCTTTTTGGCTGCAATTATTGGCTCGTTTACATTTCAGAGACTTATATTAATAGCGCTCTGGTAGCGATCACCTTCTCTACACTGGTTTTTATGAACATTATTTTTAATTCCGTTATTCTTAAGAATCCAATAAAAAAACAAGTCATTTATGGTGCGATACTAGGCGTTTCAGGTACGATACTTATTTTCCAACAGGAGTTGAAGTCTTTAACCTTCGAGGATCGGACATTTATAGGATTAATATTTTGCCTGAGTGGTGTTCTTTCTGCCTCCTTAGGCAATATTACTTCTGCGTCAAATCAAAAAAGAAGTTTACCGGTAATTCAAACTAATGCATTTGGAATGCTGTATGGAGGCTTAATTATGATGAGTATAGCCCTGATAATGGGTAAGCCGATCACCTTTGATTTTTCTGCAACTTACATCAGCTCATTAATTTACCTGGCTATTTTTGGGTCAGTAATAGCTTTTAGTACTTACCTAACATTGATCGGCAGGATTGGAGCGGACAAAGGGGGGTATGTGATCGTGGTTGTTCCAATTATTGCCCTTGTTATTTCAACATTATTCGAAGGTTACAAATTCACTATTTTTGCCGTTTTTGGTATGATGCTCATATTGGCAGGTAACATATTGGCGCTACGCAAAAAGAAGATGGTTTAGCGCATTTTTATTTCCTGGTGTACATAGCAAATATGTCCATAATTTACCTTGCTCAGCTGATATGATCACCTGGTGGTCCTACTCCGCGGCGTGTTTTGATGCATGCTTATTTAGAGATGAGTCGCAGCAAAGGGTTGTTTGCAGGTTTGATAAGTCCTTAAATATACCTATCTACCCCCAATTTTCAGGTATTCATCACACTCATAAGCTTAGAGTCCCTTCCTTTCAAAGTATTACAGGTGTTCGCAGTTCTATTGCTTAAGCGTGGCTAAGAGTTTTAATTTTCGGCTAAATATTCATGTACAAACTTAATGGCCATGGCTCCTTCGCCAACCGCTGAAGCCACTCTGTTCATAGCGCCTGCCCTCACGTCTCCTGCAGCAAATATTCCAGGGCTACATGTCTCTAATAAAAATGGCTCCCTTCCAAGCTTCCAGACCTTTTTAAAGTCTTCGTATTTGACCAGGCCGTTACCTGTTTCTATGAAGCCTTTTCCATCCTTAATTATATCCAATTCAAGCCAGTCAGTATAGGGTTTTGCACCTATAAAAATTAGAAGGGCGCCGGCATCCACTGTCTTTTCTTCTTGCTTATTATTATCTCTAATGGTAAGTTGTTCCAGTCGCCCATTACCGTGCGCTTCTATGATCTCAGTGAAGCCCAATACATTAATATTTTCTGTTCCATCTATTTGATCAATCAGATACTGAGACATGCTGTTACTTAAATCCGGTTTTCTAATTAGAATAGAAACTGAATTGGCAAAATTTGACAAATACATAGCTGCTTGACCCGCAGAGTTTCCGCCACCTACAATGTATACATCTGTTCCACGACAGGCATTGGCCTCCGTATTTGCCGCGCCATAATAAACCCCGGCGCCGGTAAAGTTATCCAGGCCTTTAGCTTCTAATTTTCGGTAGTTAACCCCGGTTGTGATGATCACACTGCGTGCGTTCACCTCTTTACCATCGGCCAGCTCAAGAATTTTGTAGTTGTCTTTCAGCTTGATTCCTACCACTTCAACAGGAGACAAAAACTCTATGCCGAATCGGGTAGCCTGAGTTATGGCTCTTCTGGAAAGTTCGGCGCCACTTAATCCTTTAGGGAAGCCTAGATAATTTTCGATTCTTGAGCTTGTGCCGGCCTGACCTCCCGGAGCTCTTTTTTCTACTAATAGTGTATTTACACCTTCGGAACCACCGTAGACGCCAGCGGCTAATCCGGCTGGACCTGCACCAATAATCGCCACATCATACATTTTCTGTTGAGCTATGGCTATCATACCCACATTTTCTGCCACTTCAGCTAGTGTAGGATTGACCAGATTACTGCCATCCTTAAAAAAGATCGCCGGAAGATCTTTCTCCTCAATACTATTTATTTTGAGAAGCTCACTGCCCTTTTCGCTGGTTTCAACATCCATCCATTGATACGGGATCAGATTACCTGAAAGGAAATCTTTGATAGTATGAGACTTTGGCGACCACTGATAGCCAACTATTTTGATTCCATCAAAATCAGGTTTAAAAGTAACCTGCCATTCTTCTAACTGATCGTTAAGTACCGGGTAGAGTTTTTCTTCCGGTGGGTCCCAGGGCTTCATTAGGTAGTAATCCAGTTGCACTTCATTTATAGCCTGAATAGCTGCCTCCGTGTCGGAATAAGCGGTGAGAAGAATTCGTTTAGCTTCCGGGAATAATTGCTTAGCCTTTTCCAAAAAGTCTACACCTAACATCTCAGGCATGCGCTGATCACTCAGAAAGAGAGCTACATTTTCTCCCTTATTTTTAAGGTCTTTCAAAGACTGTAGCGCTTCATTGGCTGATTCCGTAGCTAGTATTCTATAAGATTTTTTGTATGCGTTTCTTAGATCCCGTACAACTGCCTTTAAAACAGCGGGATCATCGTCAAGGGCAAAGACTATCGGTTTTTTCATTTAATTGGTAAGCAAATGTTAAAGGTGGTTTTACCGGGCTTGGAGTTAACTTTTATTGCACCATTATGTTGCGAAATAATTTGTTGAACTACATCAAGGCCCAGACCTGTACCTTTACCCACCGGTTTAGTAGTGAAAAAGGGATCAAATATTTTGTCCTGGATGTCTTCCGTGATGCCTTTTCCGGAATCGGTAATGTTAACATTTACAAAGTCACCGTCCTGGAGGGTTTCAATGTTTAGCTTCTTAATATTTGAATCTTCCATAGCATCAATGGCATTGTCAATTAAATTGGTCCACACCTGGTTCATCTCACTAACAAACAAAGACACAGCTGGAAGCTCACTTAAGGTGGTTTCAACCTCAACTCCACCTTTACCTACTTTATGTTTAAGCATAGTTAATGTATTATGAATGCCTTTATGAATATCTACCGGCTGCTTTTCCGGCGCCTGATCCATGTGCGTATAACTCTTCACTGAAAGTACCAAATCGTTGATCCTTTGTGACGCGTCTTCAATCTCGTTTACCAGTTTTTCTGTTGTGAGCACCTGGTTTAACCAATTAATGACCGGGAGTAGGTCCTCTTTCCTTACACATCCTTCAATGGTTTCGAAGTCTTCTTCGGAAAAGGCAAAATCAACAAAGTTCTCGGCAAGTTCATAACCATCTTCTACACCTCTTTCTTCAAGCCAAGAGGCTATGGCATCTTCACATTCGGTTTTTTGCATGAGAGGTAAATTCTGAACTCCTTGCTCTACTCTTCCAAATAGAATATTGTTAACGCAATCTACCTGTTCATCCGTTGATTGGATCTTAATTACTTTTTTAAAGTCTTCCGGAAGAAAGGAAAGATGCTTTTTCAATGACTGTGCACTTCTGACCACCGCAGCAGATGGATTATTCAATTCGTGCGCAAGACCCGCGGATAATTTTCCCAGAGCCATCATTTTATCATTTTGCTGCTGAAGCTTGGTGAAAGACCTTATTCTCGAACTCATATTATGAACAAGGGCCGTTGTGAGTTCTTCATGATTATGGATCATGGTTTTAAAATGATCCTTATGCAATATCAATACATGACTTTCCCTTGTTGCTTCTGCATATCCACTTGCTACTACTGCCCTTGAGTAAGGCAGAGTGCCGGTAATGGACTTAGCATCGAAGTTACCTATATTCCGAAATTGATCGTTTTGAGCAATTTTAATTTGAAATCTACCTGTGAGGATGATGAACATTTTATCCATAACATCTCCTTTTGCGAAAAGGTGATCGCCTACCCGATATACATCATAGGAACCATTGTCAATGACCCATTGTAATTGTTCTTGAGGAACATCCTTAAAATCTTCAATAGTTCTTAGCTGATTTAAGACATCTGTTTCCATTAAATAAAACTAACTAAATTGTATTGCCTGTAAAACAAAAAATCCGGCGCTTGGCCGGATTAGTTTTCAAGGGTAAGATTTCTAATTAATCAATAAGACTTGAAAGTGTTTTCGGATTTCGAATATAACTCGTAATCCAAATCACTACTAAAATAATAGATGGCACTAGATAACTTTGAATACCCTCCCCTCCAAGTTCTTCAGGAGCAACAGCAGCTGACATATGAACTACAATGGCGCCGCCCATATAGGCACTTAGCAAAAGTGTACCTAAAGACTGCGTCTTAGGAATTAAGAATAAAACGACAGATACTAGTTCCCCGATTGCTATCATTAAAATCTCACTTTCCGTAAAACCGACATAGGTTAACATTGGCCCGGCGGCTCCTGAAAACTTGCCAATTGAACTAAAGATAAGCATTGCGGAAAGTAAACCTGTCAGAATCCAACCGATGATTTTTTTGGTTTTTTCACTCATAATTGTAAGGTTTATTTGTTTCTAAGCTAATTATAAATGTTTAAACACCAATTACATGTCAAGTTTATTTTTAGTATAAAATAAATGGTACGGTTTTTCGTATTTTTAATAAATATATTTTGACGCTATGAAACTGAAATCACTCTTTGTCGCACTATTTGGCTGTGTATGTTTTTGGGTAAATGGTCAGGTTTTAAATACGACCTTCCCCGATATGTCCACCGAGACTGTTGATGATAAGCCAATTTCACTACCAAATGACGTGTCCGGTAAATATACATTACTCGGCCTGGCATATTCCAGAAAGTCCGAGGGTGATCTGAATACCTGGTATAATCCTGTCTTTGCCAAATTTATACAAAAAAGCGATGGACTATTTGGAGGTTTTGGGTACGATGTTAATGTCTATTTTATTCCTATGTTTACCGGGGTTAAGGCGGCAGCTACCGGTACCGCTAAGAAAAAGGCTGCGAAGAATTTCGATCCACAGTTATTGCCTAACATTTTGTTTTATAAAGGCAAACTGAAACCTTACAAGCAGGCGCTTGATTTTGAAAAGAAAGATGTACCCTACTTCTTTGTATTGGATGAGGATGGAAAAATTGTATACGCTACTTCGGGTAGATATTCAGATCGTAAGATGGATGAAATTGAGGAAGTATTAGACGAGTAATGATTATGATCAGGACTTTAATTTGTCAGCAAAAACTCTTTTGACCTTATCGACTTTTGGTTTTACCACAAACTGACAATAGGGCTGCTCAGCATTATCATTGAAGTAATTTTGATGGTAGTCCTCCGCTTTATAAAATGTGTCTAATTCCGTTATTTCTGTTATCACAGGATCGTTATAAACCTTTGATTCGTCCAGAACTTTTTTTGAACGTTCGGCGATTTTCTTCTGCTCTTCATTATGATAGAAAATGGCAGAACGATACTGTGTTCCTATATCCGCTCCTTGTCGATTTAGCGTTGTAGGATCATGACTTACCCAGAACACTTCAAGTATTTCTTCAAAGGAGACGATGCTTGGATCAAAGGTAATTTGGGCCACCTCTGCATGCCCTGTTCTTCCACCACAGATTTCTCGATACGTAGGATCTTTTACCTTGCCACCGGTATACCCGGATACCACTTCGGTTACCCCTGCTATTCTTTGAAATACTGCCTCTATGCACCAGAAACAACCTGCACCTAGCGTCGCTGTCTTAATCATTAAATTTCTTTTTAATTTTAAACCTCCTTTTCGAGATTAAGTTCTTTATCCAAGCGGTTTGTTGGTCGAAATATTTAATTCGGCAAAGTGATTTCAAAACGAGCGCCTTTGTCAGGTGCTGATTTGATGTTAATGTTACCTTTTAACCGATCAACAGTTTCTTTCACTATATACAAGCCTAAACCGGTGCCCGATTTACTTTCATGTAAGCGATAGAACATATCAAAAATTTTGCCTTGTTGATCTTTTGGAATCCCGGGACCGTTATCCATAATTGATAATAAAAGGCTCCCATTGTTTTTTCTTGCCTTAATTTCAATCTTTTTTTCACCCTCTGGCTTATATCCATACTTTATAGCGTTACTCAAAATGTTCCGCACAATTACTTTAAGCCGCGTTGGGTCTGAAGTAAATTTCATATCATTGGGAATATTTATGATCTTTTCTGTCTGTTCTGCACCTTCAATATATTTGAGGTCGTCGAAAGAGTTAAGTATAAGCTGCTTTAAGTCAATTTCTTCTATTTGTACTCCCACTCTGGAATTTCTGGAGTAGTCGATAATATCTTTTATAAACTGATCTAACCTCACAATGGATTTTTCCATCATGTCATAATACTGTTCTTTACTTGCTTCGTCGCTTTCTTTTCTTATTAAGCTTATCAATCCAAGTACTGAAGCAAGTGGGGCCTTAAGATCATGCGAGGCGCTGTATACAAAGCTGTCAAGTTCTTTGTTTACTTTAGTTAGAATTTGATTTTGTTTGATGAGTTGTTTCTGAACATTTACCCGTTTCGTAATGTCTTTGGAAAAGAAAGCTATACCGGTGACACTATCGCCATAACTTATCGGAAATACATGAATTTCATAGTAGTTTTCCGAACCACCTAGATTGTAATTGTCTTGATAGACTGCCCGGTTATTGTCTAATGCATCATCGTAACGATCTTTCCATAGGGTTCTTTTGGCTTCATCCGGGATTAATTCCAGGATGCTCTTGCCAATCTCTACATCAATATCATAAGCCAACTTCCACTCGTTGAAAAACACCTTATTGAATTCTATGATTTTGTATTGGTTGTCAACAAGCCAAATGGAGCTATCCGTATTATCCAGGATAGAACGGAGGTTTATTTCCTTTTTTTGTATGTATTGCGTTCGTCTAGCTACTTTTTCTTCTAATTCCAGGTTCTTTAATTCGATCAGATTCTTTTTCTCCTTTTCCTTTCTAATCAGCTCCAGGTAGAGTTCATGTATTTTTGCACTCAAACCGTAGGAGAGTATGCTTATACAACTCATATAGCCAAAGTGAATAGAATATTTTACCAGAATTCCATACGGAAAGATTCGTAGGATACTTAGAATGAATATGAGAATAAATACGCCAAAAACCAGGTAGGCCGTAAGGAAGTAAACTGCTTGAGGTCGTTCCCATTTGACCGCCAGGGCGCCAATGAAAATTGTTACAAGAAGTACTAAAATTCCAATATAGCTTAAGAAAACAAAAGTAGACTGTAAATAGATCAGCGAAACGAGAACCAGGGTGGCGATTATACCATAAATAAACCACTTAATTCCGCGGTCATAGCCTTTTGACCATTCGGAAATCTTTAAAAAGTCCCGCATAAAAAAAAGTCCAACTATGTTACAGCCGGCGGCTATATATGCATCGTGATAACCGCTGGTCCACGAAACAAAAAAATGAAAATACTGAGCTGTAAAGCCATCTGCCGATCCGGTAAAAAGTGCAACTAAAAATGCATATAACCCATTGAATAGAAATACCCTAAACTTCGTTGTAATAAAGAGTAACAGATTATAAATCATAAGTATCATCATCGCGCCGTAGAAAATACCAATAAATGTTCTTTCATTGGTAATTCTCTCCTGGGCGATCTGATCATTCATTATCTCTGCTGAGATAGTCATATTATTTGTAGAATGTATTTTTATGAAAATACTTAGCTCTTGCCGGGGTTCAAGAGTTACTCGGAAGTTATTTCTATTGCCTTTAATCGCTTTTTTTCTCTGGGTAACTGATGTGCCTGAGGCATGCGTCTCAAATGTGCCGTCTTTACCGGGCCAGTAAAGTTCCATAACATAAAGCGATGGATCTATGAAGTCAATTATGAATTCCTCCTTCGCATTAAGCGTGCTCAGGCAGGTGAGTTTTAGCCAAATTTGTGAATTGGTTTTTGGCAAGCGCAAGCCCTCTTTATCCATTGAAACAAAATACCCGGAACTTAAAGCGCTTATATCATTTATATCTTTGGATTTGTCTTCGTCCAGATAATAACTCAGATAAGGATTTAAATTTGTAACCGCGTCTAACGACCGGATATGTAATACCTCGTGACCCAATGAAGGTAGGCTGGTAAAAAGTAGGCATAAAATTAGACCCATTCGCATACTTAGTCCCCAAGTGCTATTCCAATGTTTCTTGCGGCCTTTAGAATAAAGGAATCTTTACTTATCACATTGTAACTCTCCGTTGCCTCTTTTAATGTCACCGAGGTTATTTCATTGTTTAGGTAAGATACCATTTTTCCAAATCCCCTTTCTAAAACCAACTCAAAGGCCTTTACTCCAAAAAGCGTGGCGAGGATTCTATCGAAAGCTACCGGGGTTCCACCACGTTGTATATGGCCGAGTACGGTTTCACGGATATCAGCTTTACAACCAGCTTCTTTCAATTGCCTCGATAGCTCAAAAGCTACACCTCCCAAACGTACATTTTTATAGCCCAATTCGTCACTTTTTTGGCTTACGATAGTTCCGTCTTTAGGCTTAGCTCCTTCGGCAATAACTATATTTGCAAAGCCCCTACCCTTGAAGTATCTTTTGTTGATTTTGGAAACAACCTTGTTTATGTCGTAGGGGATTTCAGGAATAAGGCACACCTCTGCTCCACCGGCAATTGCCGTATGCAATGCTATCCAACCCGCATCGCGCCCCATAACTTCCATTATCATTACTCTGTGGTGACTTTCAGCTGTACTTACCAGCTTATCGAAGCTATCCGTGGCGATTTGTACAGCGGTTTTAAATCCAAAGGTAAAGTCAGTTGCCGAAAGATCGTTGTCAATGGTTTTTGGTACTCCGATAATACTGAGCCCTTTTTCAAATAACTTTTGTGAAATTCGCTGAGAGCCGTCTCCGCCAATGCTGATAACCGCATTAACACCAAGTTCATTTAATTTTTCTATTAAATCGTCTGAACGATCAATAGTTTTAATTGAGCCATCACCTTGTTTAGTTGGAAAATCAAACGGATTACCCTTGTTAGTAGTTTTTAAAATGGTTCCCCCTTTAACATGGATGCCAGCAGTAGCTTTGTTATTGAGCTTGATGATTTCCATTGGGTCTCGCAGAAGACCGTTGTAAGCCTCGATACTGCCTATGATTTGCCAGCCTTTTTCTTGCTTCGCTCTTTTTGCGATCCCTCGGATTACGGCATTCAATCCCGGGCAGTCTCCGCCACCCGTCAAAACCAGAACTTTTTTAGTCATAGCGCTCGCATCATAATTGGCATTTAATTTAACTAGTTTTATCCATTGTAAGGATGAATTTATTCAATATCAAAATTATGAGGCTGACAAAGTTATGAGCAATGGGGTTTTAGTGTACGGAGCTTATGGGTATACCGGAAGGTTAATCGTAGATAAACTCTTGGAATCGGGGATACGCCCTCTTTTATCAGGTAGGAACGAGGCAAAGTTAGATGAAATGGGGAAAGCCCTGGGACTCCATTTTGACAAGATTGACTTGAGCGAACAATCAGCATTGGAAAAGCTATTAAACCAAGTTGATTTGGTTGTGCATTGTGCTGGCCCATTTATCCATACAGCCGTGCCTATGGTAAAAGCCTGTTTGACTACCAAGACGCATTATATTGATATTACCGGTGAATATAATGTTTTTGATTTGCTTAAGGGCCTAGGCGATCAAGCTAACAGGACAGGTATTATGCTACTTCCTGGTGCGGGTTTTGACGTTGTACCTTCCGATTGCCTTGCCAATAAACTAAAAGAGCAACTGCCTGATGCGGAAGACCTGATTTTGGCGTTTACCACCAAGGGCGGGAGACTATCTAGAGGTACAGCGAAGACAATGGTAGAAAATTCTGACAAGGGACATCTTATTAGGAAGAATGGGAAACTAGAGCAGTTTCCTCTTGGCAGGCTGATAAGAAAGGTTGACTACGGCGGTTTCACTCAACTCTCTGTAGGGATTTCCTGGGGCGATATTTCGACGGCATATTACAGTACAAAAATCCCGAATATCACGGTATTTACAGGCGCTGATAAGAAACAGTTGAAAAGTTTGAAAATGGCGCACAGGCTGCGTGGCCTGTTGAAGTTAGGCTTTGTTAAGCGATTCCTTCAAAAGCAAATTGATAAAAAACCTCCGGGACCATCTGAAGAAAGCCGAAAGCGCTCTGAAACCTATCTCTGGGGGAAAGCCATAAAAAAAGAGAAGTCGGTAGAATGTAGATTAAAAGTACCCAACGGTTATGATCTTACTGCATCAGCAGTCTTGTTGATAACCCAAAAGATTCTTCATGGCAATTTCAAACCTGGTTTTCAAACACCGGCAACTGCCTACGGAAAAGATTTGATTTTTGAGATTGAAGGGTGCGAGTTAATACCTTAGCTATCTTTGTTTAACCTGTCGTTCACATACTCAATCTCTGTTTTGCCGTGGGGCTCCGGCTTGCCATGCTCATTCAAGCTTACAAACACGATTTTGTCAATTTGGAGAATAGTTTTATGATTCAGCTTATTACGGACCTTACAGGTAATCGTAAGTGAAGAAGTACCAAAATGGGTAGCCTCCATCCCAAGCTCAATGATATCCCCTTGCCTTGCTGAACTTACAAAGTTAATCTCTGAAATATATTTGGTCACACAGCGATGATTTTCAAGTTGAATGATGGCATAAATTGCTGCCTCTTCATCTATCCATCGTAAAAGACTGCCCCCGAATAATGTGCCATTGGCGTTAAGGTCTTCCGGTTTTACCCATTTTCTGGTATGAAAATTCATCCTTTTATTGATTTAATATATTGACCCACAAATTCATCTTTTCTTTTTAGCCTATACTGCATGATCCATCGGGGGTGTGGCAATGCATCGATCGCTTCAAACAATTGATATTTCTCATTCAATTTCTTTAAAAAAGCGATGTTCTTGCCCATGCCCAGGCTAAATGCTTTAGGCTTAGCTCCGAAGTCAATTTGTTTTCTAAGTTCTGCGACGATATATTCCTCCAGGCTTTCCTGAAGTTCCCTTATATCATAGTAGTTTAAGTTTCGCCCGTCCTTTACAAAACCTATCGGTGAAACCGAAGTGAAATAACAGTCATTGTAAAAAGCTGTAGCTCCTCCATAAGCTTCTATCATATCATAGATGTACTTTGAAGATAATTCAGCCTTCTTATCCATATCATTATGAATAGCCAGGACTTCTTTAAGTCTAATGGGATCAGTAAAAGGTATGCCAGTCGCTCCGCCTCCAAACCTTCCAGGATTTATGCCTATGAGAAAAGTTCGTGAATGAGAACCTGTATAGAACTGTTTGCAAAAAAGATTAACGAGATCCATTACGTCCCGATCTTCAAAAGGATATAATACTTCCACACCTGAGGGTAAGTTTTTAGGAATGGGAATCGACTTATAGTATTGAGCTACTTTTTCTCCAAATGTCATTGACCTTCTTTCATTTCTTGCATGCGCATCGGCATGCTGTCAATTAGATCAAAAAGTCGTTTATTTCCTATTTGTTCTTTTGATTTTAATTTAATCCCACCATCTTTTCCTATCAAAACAATACCGAATTTGTCGCTGGTGCTGAAATAGCGACGGACCAACCATTGGTAATCTTTATCGGTCAATTTTTGCCCGGATGGGTTAATACCATTATACTTATTCAACTTAAGTATGACAAGGTCTCTTTCTTTAAATTCTGTCTTTTCATCGGCAAAAACGGTAAGTTGTTTGGACAGTAAGTTTTTATCTTTGGCGTAAACAATTAAGATTCTATTTTTCCATTTGTAAGATTGAAGCGGGCTAACGGTAATTGATAATAACCCCAAAAGTAGTGATAAACTAAGGCTGCTTATCATCGTACCACTGTTCGTTAAAGGTCTTGCCGCTTGGCTCACCATATTTTAGTATCTTTATTACCATCCAAATAGTGAGTACATTTATTGTTACAAAAGACGCGAAGACAAAAGGGTAAGGTAATCCTACATAGGGAGTGATTGTATAGAATATCAAAAATAATGTTGTTGCGGTGACCGGGACTTTAATTTTGTTCATGAAGTAGTAACAACTTGTCGGCGGATTTGGTTTTTATCCCCCAATTAGCTCGCTAATCATTTTAATATAAAACCATTCAAACTAAATATATACCGTTTATATTGATATTTCATTTTAAACGAAACACAAGTCCTCCCCTTTCACGTCTGTATAAGCAGGTCAAACAACAACAAAAATAAATAGGTATGAAATCATTAACAGCAGTTGCTGTGTTGCTCATAGTGGGCAGTGTAGCGTTCGCAAACAATCCAAAAAAAGACGAAAAAACTACTTCTTCTAAAGTAGCAGTCATTCAAAACACCAGTCAAAAATTTAAACTCATTTATCTGGAAGAAACAGCGGGTAATGTAAAGGTTAATATCAAAAATGCCCAAGGTAATTTGGTACATTCACAGTTGGTGGAAAACGAAGCTGGATTCGCCCAACAATATGATTTTGAACAACTTCCGCTTGGTCAATACACCTTTGAAATTATCCGCCCTGACGGCGCCAAAATAATCCAGAAAGTACAGCATATAGCGGCTATTGCGCAAGCTGAAATTAAGGCCAATGTATTGGATGTGAATGATAATAATAAGTTCAGATTAGCTGTCGTAAAATATAACGATCAGCCTGTGGATTTAAGAATTTACAACGATCAAGACGAATTAATCCATTCGGAAACTATACGATCAAAAGATAGCTTCAGAAAAACTTTCGATCTTATCGAAGCTGAAGGAGATAGTTTTCGTTTCGATCTTAAAAATAAGAACAGCACTCTAAGCGTTAGCGCTGGCTAAGATTACTTGTTTTGTTTAGGTTAAATAGGAGGTCAATCGCCAAAAGAGGCGATTTGGCCTCTGTTTTTTTATGAACTTTCATAATTTTATGATCAATTTGCCGGCATATGAATACATTTCTGTTTTTTGCCTTCCTGGTGTTAGTTCTTCAAGTAGCTATGTTTTTTATAATACGTAAGAAAAGGAGACAGGAAAAGGAGAACAGTGTTATTGAACGTTATAACATAAAAAGCCCTGCCGACGCATTTCGTCTCTTGCAGGATAATTCTATCCCGCAGGAGGATCGCGATAAGATAGAAGTATTGTACAAAGGTGAGGGAATAAACTAGAGCGTTACCTGGTGCATTGGCAAATTCATTTCCTTGAATACTAAGTTCATTCCTACTATATTGACTGGATGATCCGTCAGGAATTTAAGAACTATATTGGAATGAGTGAAAACTTCCGGTATAGGGGAGAAGAACAAACCCGGGTAGAAACTTTTAGTGATGCGGTTTTTGCTTTAGCCATTACTTTGTTAATTGTTTCGGCAGAAGTGCCGGATAATTTCGTTGAGATGCGATTATTCATCTTTGACATTATTCCATTTGCCTTATGTATGGGTTTTATCACCTATGTATGGTATGAGCACTATCTCTTTTTTGTACGTTTTGGGTTTAGAAGCAAGAAAATTGTTTTGCTGAATGCCACACTTCTATTTTTTCTGTTGCTCTATGTTTATCCACTAAAGTTTTTGGCTAAGCTCCTTGTAGGTATTTATGGCAACATGATTATTAAGCTATTTGGTGTTACAGGTACAAGTTTTCCGGCAACAAGCTCAATGATCCAGGGACAGGAAATGTCTGAGCTCATGATTATTTATGGACTTGGAGCAGCGTTAATTTTTTTTATGCTTGTTCTGATGTATCGATACGCACTGAAGAATCGTGAAAACCTTGGGTTAAGTAAAATTGAAGTTTTTGAGGCAACTTCCAGTTTGCAGTCGCATATACTCATGGGCTCCGTGCCTGTTTTATCTGTACTTGTAGCTCTTATTTTTGGGCATACCTTAGCGGGATCAATTGTCTCAGGCTTTATTTATCTACTCTATTGGCCACTTTTTCCAATATGGGGCCGTTTAAGAAGCAGAAAAATGAGGAGAGAATTCCCTGCTATCAAATCCTAGCTTGATACGTATATAGCTGATAATATCTTCCCTCTTTGGCGATCAGTTCGTCATGTTTACCACGTTCAACGATCTCACCATTTTCAACAACCAGTATTTGATCTGCTTGGCGTATTGTACTTAACCGGTGTGCTATAACAAATGTGGTCCGGCCCTTCATCAGCCCTTTTAAACTGGCCTGGATAAAAGTTTCACTCTCAGTATCCAGATTTGAGGTGGCTTCATCTAAAATTAGAATCCTGGGGTCAGCTAAAATTGCCCGGGCAATTGCGATTCTCTGACGTTGCCCACCGGAAAGTTTAACACCCCGTTCTCCTATTAGTGTATCCAACCCATCTTCAAACCGGTCGGTAAATTCATTCACATGCGCAGCTTTTACGGCCGTGCCCAATTGCTCATCTGTAGCGTCCGGTCTTGGAAATAGAATATTCTCGCGAATGGTGCCTTCAAACAGAAAATCATCCTGAAGCACAACGCCCAGCTTAGCTCTGAAGCTTCTTAGCGTCACTTTTGATAAATCTGCGCCGTCAACGGTTATCACGCCTGATTCAGGGTTCAGGAATGATGCGGCAAGACCGGCTATGGTCGATTTTCCGCTACCTGAAGTTCCTACCAATGCCGTAACTGATCCCGCAGTAGCATTAAAACTGACGTTTCGAACCACCTCCTTTCCTGTTTCATAGGCAAAAGAAACTTTATCAAATTGAACGTCGCCTTTAATATGATCCAACCCTATGTTTCGCTCGGAGCCATCATCTTCCAAAGGCATATTCATTATTTCTTCGGTACGATCTAATCCGGCAAAAGCTTCGGTAAGCTGACTGCCAATGTTACTCATTTGAACTATCGGGGCGATCATAAATCCCAAATACAAGGTGAAAGACAGAAACTCACCGAAAGTGAGGTCTCCCTTCATGATCATATAGCCACCTATGCCCATAATTCCAGTGGAGGCTAGTCCCAGTAAAAATGTGGCTGAACTGGTCACAATACTGGTAGAAGTCAGACTCTTTTTAACATTACGAAATAGCCGGTCTACACCACTTTCAAAGGTTTTGATTTCCTGTGCTTCAGCATTAAACCCTTTGATTACTCGGACACCGCCCAGCGTTTCTGTGAGCCTACCGGTAACCTCCGCATTGATCTTACCACGTTCACGAAATATCGGACGTATATAGCCAAATGCTTTCAGAGAGATCACACCAAAAATGGCCACTGGCACTAGTACATAGAGCGTCATCATGGGACTGATGCTGATCAACAGAAAAAGAGAAATAATAGAGGTCAGTGTGCCGCCGAAAAGCTGCAGCAGACCTGTTCCCACCACATTTCGAATACCTTCCACGTCCGTCATTATTCTTGATACCAACTCACCTGTCTTGGTATTATCAAAAAAGCGTATGGGTAACTGAATAATGTGCCTTTGAACTTTAGCTCTTAATTGAGCAATCAGGCGCTGTGCTTCTACACTCAGTATTTGCGTAAGAGAAAAGGAAGTTACGGCCTGCACGGCAATAGCGCCTACAACCACGATAAGTATTAACTTTAATCTTTCAAGATCATTCTGGGGAATTACGTCATCCATTAAGATTTTACTGGCATACGGTAAAACCAAATTGGCAAGGCGGCTTATTACAATCAAAATAAGACCTATAAAAACAAACTTTCTTCTTGGCCAGATAATCGTTTTGAAAACATAGCCAATAGTCACTTTCGATTTACTCATTAATTCAGGTTTGATATGGTATAGGTAAGCATAATCTGATTTGTAAACTCAAGCTCCCAAACATGTACTAATTCACCGCCCATAAAGTTTCATTTAATTGTTTTTTCTGTAGTTATTAATTTAAATAATAATGGAAGCACAATCTCTGACATATGGTCAATTCTTATCATCATAGGTCTGGCACAAGGTATTTTTGTGTTGTCATTGATGATACTTAAGCAACAGGTGAGGAAACATAATACATGGCTTTTCTTACTTTTAATCACCATGATTTGGTTTCAGGCAGAATTTCTGAGTATCCGATATCCGGTAAATATTGGTGTATCGATCTTTTATGGTACACGATATGGATCCTGGTTAGTTCCGGGCCCCTTATTTTTGTTTTATATATGGAGCGCCACGGGAAGGCGGGTCAAATGGCGGCAGATTTTCATTCACTTGGCTCCATTTGTTCTTCTGTCCATTTTGGCACCTCTTGCGATGGATGGAATTTTGAATTTCAGGCAAATCCACTATGGAATGCTAGCGCCCTTCGATGCCTATAATCAAGAGGTTACAGCGCTACAATATTTCTATTCGGCAGTGTTTATGGGACAGTATATTCATTTCCTGGCCTACTTGGTTTTCATTTCTGTCTATCTGAAAAATTATGAAAAACAACTTAGAACTACCTACAGCAATTATGAGGGAGAAACATACCGATGGTTTGGATTGGCAACCGTATTTCTGACCTTGCTCTTCTTTACTCAAATATATAGACGGCACCTGGACTATATTTACGTACCGCCCATGTCGGTATTGGTCTACCTTGTAATTTACAAACTGGCTGGTGTGCAATGGTCAAGACCAGTGATGGAAGAACAGAAGAAGTACCATAAATCATCGCTGCGAGTGAAAGAAGCCGTACTATTGGCCACTAGGGTGGTGGACTTTTTCGATTCAGATAAGCCTTATTTAAATAACGGGCTTAGGTTACAAGATATCTCATCGCAGTTAGAGATTCCTACTCATCATCTGTCTCAGCTTTTCAATCAGCAGTTGCAAACCACTTTTTTTGATTTCGTTAATGAGAAAAGAGTGGCCGCAGCTCAAAAATTCATTGAAGATAAACCTTCAGCCACACTTTTAGAAATAGCCTTTGATAGTGGTTTTAGTAATAAAACTTCCTTTGTCAATGCCTTCAAGAAGCATGCAGGAATGACACCCTCTGCTTATAGAAAGCAACTTATTTTTGCATAATTATGGCAGTCCTAATTAGGATTGTCGACTTCTTCCCTACTTGATCCTATCATCACCACAGGTTAAACCAAATAACTAGGATCATGAATAAAAACATAATTGTATTAATTCTATTGATAGCTACCAGTCAGTTGATGGGCCAGGATGAAATTGACATTTCAAAGTTCTATCCCATTGAGGCTTCGCATTCTTATGTGGGCTTTTCTGTTAAATACATGGGTTACGCTCAGGTACGTGGCAGATTCGAAACCTTTCAGGGTACCGTGTATTACGACGAATTGGATATTAAAAAAACTTCCATTTCATTTTCGATCGATGTGGGCTCTATTGACACTGATTTGAACTGGAGGGACAGGGACCTGAAATCGGCGAACTGGTTTAATGCCGATACTTTTCCGAAGATTACTTTTATCAGCAAAAAGGTAGTACCCAGAAGGGAAAAACTGGAGCGCTGTTAGAGAGGGCATTACTGCTGTGGATAAATTG
>ERZ1740070.412-NODE-412-length-30077-cov-7.523250_pt1 | contig 30077 bp, 29 predicted proteins | sample MGYA00581734_ERZ1740070 | MGnify/ENA primary metagenome ERZ1740070 (study PRJEB43018, sample SAMN04849744) | marine metagenome | isolation source: floating plastic debris | place: Pacific Ocean | collected 2008-09-01 | study: EMG produced TPA metagenomics assembly...
GGTGGATTTCCCGGCACCAGAAGGGCCGATGAGGGCCAGGACCTGCCCTTTAGGGACGTCCAGATCAATGGATTTCAGCGCTTGGTCGCCTGTTTTATAGGTCTTAACCAGCTTGTTGAGCCGCAGCATATATTGCCCTTCACAAGGGGAATGGACAGGCCCAAGGCGGGCCTGCCTGTCTTGAGTTTTCGCGCTTATTCGCAAGAATAGCTGACGCCATTTGCAGTGTCGATTTGACGGATCACTGCCCAGAACTCCTGATAGTTCATCGGAAGGAATTGCCCTTCGTTCGACTTTGAGAATTCCTCTTCAAGCGACGTGCCTTCCCAAGGGAAATTTATGAACGCATCGCGGATTTGTTCCTGCAACTCTGGGGTAAGGTTGTGGGCCGTACCATACCCGGTTGTCGGGAATGTCTGCGATTTGTAGATCGATACAATTTGATCTTCGCTCACGACCTCGCGCGATGTCATGCGATGCAAGACAGAATTCGCAATCGAGGCTGCAGGATAGTCTTTGTTAGCGACGCCAAGGATCGAGTTGTCGTGCTTGCCGGAAAACACCGGTTCAAAATCACGGTCGGCGACCATGTCATACTCACTCTTCAGAATGGCTGACGGCGCTTTGAACCCAGAGTTGGATGTTGGCGATGTAAACGCGAGCTGACCGCCTTTGATGTCTTCGACAGATTCGATGCCGCTGCCGGGGTACGTGATGATTTCCATCTCATATCCAAAGCTGCCATCCGTCGCCGCCATCAAGGCGAACGGGCGGAAACCTGCACAGTTCACAGCCAACGGGTTTGACCCGGTATTGAAACCCGCCACATGCAGGCGGCCGGACCGCATCGCTTCGATTTGCGCGGCATTGCTTTGGACTGGAAAGAAGACAACCTCTTTGCCTGTAACCTCAGACAGATGATCGATGAAATCAGACCATGCCGCTGCATAAACCGCGGGATCTTCGACGGGTGTGTACGCAAAGACAAGCGTATCGGGATCAACAAGTTCACTCTCATCCGTTGGGATGTCTGCCACAAGGTCGCCATCGACGTCGCAATACCGCTCATCCAAAGTGCCACGCGGACAATCCTGCGCTGAAGCGGTTGTTCCAAACGACATAAGCGCCAAAGCGGACGCACCAAGCAGCAGTCTAATGTTCAGTTTCATAGTTTTTTCCCTGTTTTTTGTACTCGATACCATCACGCTTCGGCTATCTCTGCGGCAACGCGAATATCGACGTTTCCTGCTTCGAGGGCTGCAAGCAAAGATGCTTTTGGTCGGGCATCTGTGAACAAAGTATCGAGCTCCTCCATTTCACCGACACGTAACAGTCCTGTGACACCGAACTTGTCGGAATCAATCAAAAGCTGTCGTATGCTGGCGCGTCGCAGCATTTCCCGCTTGACTGCGGCAAACCCACGAACCGTTTCGGAAATGCCCTCCTCTGACATTCCCGATGCACCGATCATACACCGGTCCACCCGGTAGTTACGAAGAAATTCGAGCGTTTCGGTGCCAATCACTGCGCTTTCTTCGTGTTGATATTCGCCGGGGCATAACATGACGCTTACCGCACCATGTCCAAGGGTCATCGCAACCGGCAGAGAATTGGTGATCACAGTGCAAACCACCCCGCGAAAAGCCAAGGCCTTGGCCAATTCGATGGTTGTGGAACCGGAGTCGATCATGACCGTTTCGCCGTCTTGGACCGAAGCGGCAGCCAGCGATGCGATGCGTTCGCGTTCGATCAACCTTGATGATCTGCGCTCGTTCAGGCTTGGATAATGCCCACGAGACGGAGAAGACGCGCCGCCATGTGCGCGATCGATCAAATTGTCTTTCGCAAGCGCATCCAGATCACGGCGCAACGTTTCGGACGAGACGTTGAACCGTTCTGCCAATGCGCTGATCCGCACGTGAGGTCGCAGTTTGAGTTCGAGCAAAATCTGCCGCCGCCGCTCTGACTTTTTGAGCTTACCACCAGCCTTTATTAGGCCCCTTTTAAGCATTGTTGGTTCAGACAACGATTCACTCCCCAGTGGGCAAAATGTGGCGTTTTGTGCAATTTGGCAATTATTTTGTTGCATAACCCTCATTTGAGTGGTGTTTTTTGGCTATATTAGGAATTTCAGAGTGTTTGATCATATCAAATTGCACAAAGCCAAACCCGTAGCGACCGTCGTTGCATGATCATGCTGGCTGCAGAAATGGCAGCTGGCGTTGCGTTGTTGCTGTGGTCCGTTCGCATGATCCGAACTGGCGTTGAACGTGCGTTCATGAGCAGTCTCAAGCGAAATCTCAAAAGCATTTCTGGAAATCGCATATCGGCAGCCGCCGGCGGCGGATTAGCGGCGATGCTCATGCAAAGCTCCACAGCAGTTGCGCTGATCGGCGCAGGGTTTGCAGTGTCAGGTCTACTGGCACCTCACTCCGCCCTAGCGCTGCTTTTTGGCGCCGAACTTGGGTCAGCATTGTTGGCGCAAGTTTTGATCATGCCCGTCGAAGCGGTCACGCCTTTTGCCTTTATTGTCGGGATTGCGACGTTCCTGAAAGCCCGGAGCCGGCGCATAAAACAGGTTGGGCGCATAATAATAGGACTGGCACTGGTCTTTGTGTCATTAGGCATGATCCGCGCAGCAACGGCTCCGATCAGTGAAAACGAGATCGTCCAATCCATCGCAACGTATTTTGAAACTGACCTGCTAAGTGCCTTCATCATTGGTGCAGGACTTGCCTGGACCATGCACTCAAGTTTGGCCACCATACTCACCTTTGCGACCTTCGCGGCGACGGGATTGATCAGTATTTCTGTTGGTGCTGCTTTGGTGATCGGAGCAAACTTGGGCGGTGCGCTGATCCCATTGGGATTACTTTGGTCCAGCGAACGCCCCGCAAAACTATTGGCGCTCGGAAACCTTCTGGCACGCGGCTCGATTGCGTTGGTGTTCTTGGGCGGCCTGCTGGCTGGGGCGGTCGACTACGGGTTGTTGGGCGCAACTCCGGGTCAACAAATGATCGTCCTGCACATCGCCCTTAACACTGTTCTGCTTTTGGTCGCTTTGCCACTGGTGAAACCTCTGTCCCAATTCTGCGAAACTGTTCTGCCAAAACGCCCGGAACCGAAGGACGATGCGATGACCGCGCTCGACGCGAACGCATTGGATCACGCGCCGCTTGCTCTTGCTTGCATCCAGCGCGAATTGCTTCGCATGGCGGAAACTGTGCAAGCGATGCTTGTGCCCGTTATGCAAGCGTATCGGGCATGGGATGAGGAAAAAGCCAGGATCATAATGTTGCGCGAAGACGATGTGGATCGCATGCATTTTGAGACGAAAATCTACGTCTCAAGGCTCCGCGAAACGACGTTGGATGCTGCGCAAGAGAAGAAGACGCTCGAAGCCGTCGCAATGGCCAACAACCTTGAAGAAGCGGCAGATCGAATTGCTGTCAACATCCTCACATTGGCTAAGAAAATGCACGATACCGGGGTGACGTTCTCGAAAGAGGGCTTGTCTGATCTCGAAGATTTTCACGATCAGGTCGTGACCAATGGACAACTCGCACTCAGCGTGCTCACAACCGGGGATGCCGAAGCAGCCCGTCAACTGGTCGAAGAAAAAGACCGCATTCGACTAGAAGAACAGATGCTTCAGGAACGACACTTAAAGCGGCTTCAACAAGGTGGAACGGCCAGCATAGAAACGACGAATATCCATCAGGAAACCCTCAGGTTGCTGAAACAAATAAACGCAGCACTTACATATGTGGCCTATCCTATTGCCGAAGAAACCGGGGATCTTTTGGATAGCCGCCTTGCTGATCCCTCGCGCGCGCGAGGTTTGGCGTGACCCCGCGGAACGACAAGGCACAGCAAATCGCGGCTTTGCCCGTCTGCTCAGACGTCAATGGCAAGTTGCGTGTTCTCATGGTGACATCAAGAGACACAGGGCGCTGGGTGATGCCAAAAGGTTGGCTCATGGACGGCAAGAAACCGTGGCGCGCTGCTGAAATCGAAGCTCTTGAAGAGGCTGGCGCGACCGGGTTCATCTCGCATCACGCGATCGGGACGTACAGCTACCCAAAACGCTTGGATGATGGCTCCAAGTTGCATTGCACAGTCACCATCTATCCGATGTTTGTCCAAAAGCTGAGACTGCGTTGGAAAGAACGTCACGAGCGCAGACGGCATTGGTTTTCGCTCAAAAAAGCTGCCAAACTGGTGAACGAAAAAGAGTTGTCCGAAATACTACTCAAGGTCGCAGAAGACCCCGATCAATTGACAATCATTCAAGAGCTACGCCAAGCGTCCTAACAACATGCGTATTAGAACCAGATAAACCGAACACGAATGCACCGTAGAGCATACAACCAGCAGACGGTCGCGCTTTCTGAGACCTTGGGCCAATGCTGGGAAAACGATGGTGCCCAGGAGAGGACTCGAACCTCCACGTCCATACAGACACTAGCACCTGAAGCTAGCGCGTCTACCAATTCCGCCACCTGGGCAGGTGTCGTGGGATCGGCGTTTAATCCTGTCCCCCAAGGGTGTCAACGGGCATTTTTGCTGGCCATGCGCGGCTTTGTGGCTATCCCACATCTTGCCGAGGGGACGTTGGGCCGCTAGGTCGTTTCGAAGGTGTCACCAGGAGCAAACAGATGTCCAAACTCGTCACAATCTATGGCGGTTCAGGGTTTGTTGGGCGGTATATCGCGCGACGTATGGCGAAAGAAGGCTGGCGTGTACGCGTGGCTGTGCGACGCCCAAATGAGGCAATTTTCGTCAAACCTTACGGCGTGGTTGGCCAGGTTGAGCCTATCCTGTGCAACATTCGAGACGATGCAAGCGTGGAAGCCGCGATGAACGGTGCGGATGCGGTTGTGAACTGCGTTGGTATCCTGGCCGAGAGTGGCAAAAACACATTTGATGCCATTCAGTCTGAGGGCGCGGCACGCGTGGCCCGGATTGCAGCGGTAAATGGCATTGAAACCATGGTACATGTTTCGGCCATTGGCGCGGATGCAACTGGAAGCAGCGCATATCAGCGCACAAAAGCCGAAGGCGAAGCTGCTGTTCTTGAGCACATGCCAAACGCAGTCATCCTGCGGCCATCCATTGTATTCGGACCGGAAGACCAGTTCTTTAATCGGTTCGCCAGCATGACGCGTCTTTCACCGCTCCTGCCTGTTGTCGGCGCTGATACGAAATTTCAGCCGGTCTATGTCGACGATATCTCAAAAGCGGCAGCTCTCGCGCTCAATGGCACGGCTGCACCTGGGATCTATGAACTCGGCGGTCCGGATGTGAATACGTTCCGGGAACTCATGACCCAGATGCTTGAGGTGATCCGACGTCGACGTTTGGTCGTGAATATTCCGTTTTTCGTAGGCGCAATCATGGGTGCGACTTTTGATGTTTTAGGAAAACTGACTTTTGGGCTGATCCCAGCGCAAATCACCAGTGATCAGGTCAAAAACCTGCGCAATGACAACGTGGTGTCTCAAGACGCAAAGTCATTCGAGGACCTGGGGATCACACCTGTCTCGCTCGAAGCGGTGCTACCTGACTATCTTTGGCGGTTTCGCCCATCGGGCCAGTATTCGGAAATCAAGGAAAGCGCCAAGAACCTGCGGCCTTAATGTGGACGCGCAAGCCGTTCGAGCACTGAAGAGTTCCGGCATCCGGGCGGCGCGCAGCGTGTGACTTGTAATTGGGACGACAACCAGCCTTGGCATGATCGAACCAACGGGCAGCCCTGACATTCGGTCACCAAATCAGCGTAGTCCTCAGCCGTAAGGCGCTGGTTGGCCATTTCTTTTGTAAAATTGACGCCCATAACCCGACCAACGCTGCGGGTGAGCCAGAAGTGAAGACTGGGATCGCCGAGTTGCATGGCTAATGCTCCGCTTGAGTGACCGCCAGAGCTTTGAGGATATCTGCATTCACGCATTCGCTCGGTGGGTCTACTGTGCCGTCTTCGTCGAGCCGCGCCAACCAGCGTTCGCATCCATTTGTCCAAGCACATCCGCGGCACTTTTGAACCAGACCCACCCAGTCGTCTTGATCCATCTCGCCACATTCTGATGCCTGGCTGGTATCTACGCCGCAGCGTTTTGCCATGCGTTGCACCAACCAGTAGTGGACGCCAGTATCCCCCAAAGGCCGCCAAGGCACATTGTCTAAAGGCTGGGTCATGACTGCTTTAACCTTTCGAACATGTCACCGTTCCGGCAATACTCTGGCAAAGACACAGTCTCTGCCGCGGTGTCCAAACGCTTCGCGCAGTCTTCGGGGTGTGTGCATCCGATGCACTTGTCGACCGCAATTTCCATGTCATCCATGGAAAACTCGGCGCGCATGATCAGTTCGGCCAAGTCGATGCCCTGCTTGTCCGCCATTTTCAGAACGAGTTGCGTGTGTTTCGCGTGTCGAGACGTCTCTTGCATGGTCGATACCTCCATCGCTGTAACTCAACGATAGGAGGCGCGTTCACGCAGAACCTTGATACAGGTCAAAATGAGGCTTGCGCTACAGCCCTGCTGCTGTCCGGCGCACAATTTCCATGCGAGCGCGGTTTGGAGGGTGCGTGCCAAGGAAACGATTGCCCGGATCGGGGATTTTGTTGAAGAATTCCGCGCCGCGCACAGGATCGTACCCTGCCCGCGCGGTGATAACGGTTCCCAACCGGTCGGCCTCAAGTTCAAAATCTTTGGAATAACTGCGCGCGCCAAGCGTTGCGCCAATTTGCTCTGCCGATTGAACTGCCGCCGCATCTGCACCGCCCAACGCGGCAAGTCCCGACAGAATCACAGCGCCGACAGCTGCATTTTGCTGTGTTCGGCCAAGGTGCCCCAGGACGTGATGCGCCGCTTCGTGCCCCATGACAAAAGCCAGTTCGTCTTCGTTCGACACAGACGCAATCAACGCAAGATTAAACGCAAGAATTGGACGGCCATTCCGGTCCACTGTTTGGAACGCGTTCGGCGGCTGGTTGGGGCGATCATCCACGACGATCTGGAAATCACAGTTTGCCCGTGGCGCCCGGCTGCGGCATTCACGTTCGGCAATGGGTTCAACGGTTTGCACCACAGACACAAACTGCCGCGCTGCGCGCCCTGCTTGACTGCGGACATCTTGGTCTGACTGTGGTGTTTGCGACGGTGCCGACGTCGACGTTGGAACGGTCTGAACCTCGCAAGCCGCCAAAACGACCAAAGCCAAAACCATCACCCAGCGCATGCAACCCTCCGTCCAATCGCCTGCTTACAAATAGGCAGAAGCGACCGCGCCTGCCAGTCCCCAATTATGGTCAGAGTAAATCCGCAAATCCCGCTTGGCATTCCACGCCGTGGCGCGATACGTCTTGGGCATGTTTACTATTGAGCACGAATTTGACTCGACCGTTGTCACGCTTGTCGACGAAGGCAAAGAGCCCTTGCAGGAAGACGTGATCGTCAACGGATTTGAGGAATGCATCACCGTCGAACAATATGATCCGCGGACAGACCGGGTGAACAAGATCACCTTGTCGATGTCCCAAATGCGCGATCTTGCGGCAGCCATCTCGCTACCTGAAGGCGTTTATTCTCGTGAGGATACAGCGGGTTAATACCCGCCCATAATCGGAGGCCCCGCAATGCCTGAAGCAAACGAAGCTGTCTTAGACTTCCTACAGAACCGTCGGTCACGCCCAGCAAAGCTCTTGCGCGCCCCCGCTCCGGACCGCCAGGCGCTTTTGCCGATGTTGACCGCAGCCGGGCGCACACCGGACCATGGCAAACTGGAACCCTGGCGGTTTGTTGTTTTGGAAGGGCAAGCGTTAAAGCGCATCGCCGACGCCGTTGAACACCACGGCAACTCGCAAGATCGTGATGCTGGTGATGTCGCCAAGGCCCGCGGCCAGTTTGACGACAGCCCGCTTTGTGTGGCTGTTGTCGAAGTGCAAAAACCATCTGAAAAGATACCTGCGATTGAACAAACCTATTCAGCTGGTGCTGTTTGTCTTGCCTTGCTGAATGCAGCGCTTGCGTCAGGCTGGGGCGCCAACTGGCTGTCAGGCTGGCCCGCGCATGATCCCGAATTCGTGCAAACGCATCTTGGTCTTGGAGATGCAGAGAGGATTGCCGGGTTCATCCATATCGGAACGGCAAGTTCGGTTCCCCCAGAACGCCCAAGGCCGGACATCGGCGCAATCACCACCTGGGTTGATGCATGATCCTGCGAAGTTTTTTCATGACACTTGGCCAGCTGGGTGATCCAAGGTTTCGCAAAGTTCTGTTTCTTGGAATTGGCCTTGGTTTTGCGCTTTTGGTGGCGTTCTTTGCTGCGCTCATGTGGCTGTTGAATGCGATGCTCGGGCCCGAAGCGACCTTGCCCTTCATTGGTGAAGTGACGTGGCTTAACGATCTGGTCAGCTGGACGGCCCTGATTTCCATGATCATTCTGTCGGTCTTCTTGATGGTGCCCGTCGCGTCAGCGATTACGTCTTTGTTTCTGGATGATGTCGCTGATGCAGTCGAAGATCGCCACTACAGGCATCTTCCCAAAGCCGAACGCGTGCCTTTAGGGGACGCCGTCATTGATACATTTAGTTTTCTTGGCGTTTTGATCCTGGCCAACCTGTTTGCTTTAATCCTTTACGTGTTCTTTCCGCCCTTTGCCGTATTCATCTTCTGGGGATTGAACGGGTTCTTGCTGGGTCGTGAATACTTCACGCTTGCCGCGATGCGCAGAGAAGGGCGCGAAAGGGCGAAGGCCCTGCGAAAACGGCATCTGGGGAAGATCTGGATAGCGGGCACCCTGATGGCAATGCCGCTATCGCTTCCTTTGGTGAACCTCGTAATCCCGATCCTAGGGGCGGCAACCTTTACCCACTTGTATCACCAAATTCAGGCGCAGGCCCCATCCGGTTAAAGAAATCAATGTCGCGGACAGTGATCCAGCCCGACAGGATAATACCCGCGATAACCACCCACAACAAAGCACCGACCCATGTTGTGATCCAAGCCTTCTTTTTGAGGTTGTGCACCTCAGGGGAACCGGCATGTGTGCCAGGCACAACTTTGCCGACATCACCCTGCGTTTGCAGGCGAATGGGAATGATGATCAGGAACAACATGAACCAGATCACCGCATAAAGAACGATGGCAGATGTGATCGACATAAGCGCACTCCTTTATCCAAGGATGTGGAGCAAGATCAGACTTGTTCCAGTTCCACCAGGCAGCCGTTGAAGTCTTTCGGGTGCAAGAAAAGCACCGGTTTGCCATGCGCGCCAATCTTCGGCGTTCCGTCACCTAGAACGCGTGCACCAGTTTCCTTGAGATGGTCCCGCGCGGCAAGGATGTCGTCCACCTCATAGCAGACATGGTGAATGCCACCCGCCGGGTTCTTCTCCAGAAAACCATTGATGGGACTGTCGTCGCCTAAAGGATACAGCAGTTCGATCTTCGTGTTCGGCAATTCGATGAACACAACTGTCACACCATGGTCAGGCTCGTCCTGCGGATCGCCAACTTTCGCACCTAAAGCAGAGCGGTACTGGTTTGAGGCGGCTTCAAGGTCGGGTACGGCAATTGCCACGTGATTCAAACGTCCGATCATCTGGGTCACTCCATTTTAGCTTGGCGCGCTTATCCCTAATGAACCGAAAGGGGGCAAGAGGGGCTGCAGCATTAACCAACTGTTAGCCAAGCGTGCGCAAAGTGAAGCGACTCATGGAGGGCGAAATGATCGATACTGACGCATTGGACCATATCAACCGACCGACTGTAACGCGGCCATTGCTTGGCTTGACGATCCTCGCGGTGGAGGACAGCCGCTACGCGTGTGACGCGTTGCGGTTGATGTGCCTGCACAGCGGTGCCCGCCTGCGACGCGCGGATTGTCTCAAATCTGCGCGACGGCATCTGCAGGTCTATCGCCCGTCTGCCGTGATTGTGGATATGGGCCTGCCTGATGGCAATGGCGCAGACCTTATACACGAATTGACCGACGGCACACCTCGGGTATCGGTGCTATTGGCCACAAGTGGCGACAGCTTTGCCGAAGACATTGCCTACGCCGCAGGTGCTGACGGATTTCTGGCCAAGCCGATTGCCAATCTTGGCGTGTTCCAGAACGCGATCCTTCAACACTTGCCAGACGATCGCCAACCTTGTGGCCTGCGCTCTGTCCGCAATGATACGGTCGAACCAGACCCGGTCGCCTTTCGAGAGGACATGGCGCATATGGCAGAAATACTCGGCGGACCCGTCGATGATCGGATGGTCGACTACGTTGCGTTGTTCCTACGCGGCGTCGCACGCACAGCCGAAGACGATGCGCTCGAAACGGCAGCGTCAGAACTGGCAGACGCGCGCGCCAAGGGCGTGCCTTTGCGCGGACAAGTGACACGCCTTGCAGGCCTTGTCGATGCGCGCCTGCAAGACGCCGTAGCGCTGTGATCAACTTTCTTCGGAAATGACGCGCAATCGCAGTTCCATAAGCTGATCGCTGGTCGGATCAGACGGCGCATCCATCATAAGGTCTTCAGCGCGCTGGTTCATCGGGAACATGATGACTTCGCGAATGTTTGCCGTATCCGCAAGCAGCATGACCATCCGGTCGATGCCCGCAGCACACCCACCGTGAGGCGGTGCACCAAAGCGAAACGCGTTGACCATGCCGCCGAACCGCTTGCGCACTTCGTCCTCACCGTAACCCGCCAGTTCAAACGCCTTGAACATGATCTCCGGCTTATGGTTCCGGATCGCGCCCGACACCAACTCGTATCCGTTGCAAGCAAGGTCATACTGGTAGCCCAGCACATCCATCGGATCGCCCGACAACGCCTCCATCCCGCCTTGCGGCATGGAGAAGGGGTTGTGGCTGAAATCGACCTTGCCGGTTTCTTCATCCGCTTCGTACATCGGGAAGTCCACGATCCAGCAGAAGGCAAAACGATCCTTATCCGTCAGGCCAAGCTCATCCCCAATGACCACCCGGGCCTTGCCGGCGACGGTTTCAAAGCTTGATGGCTTGCCACCCAGGAAGAACGCTGCATCGCCCACGTCCAGCCCCAGCTGCTGCCGAATGGCTTCGGTGCGCTCAGGACCGATGTTCTTGGCCAAAGGACCCGCCGCTTCCATGCCGTTGCCCTGATCGCGCCAGAAGATGTAGCCCATGCCGGGCAGACCTTCTTTTTGCGCAAACGCGTTCATGCGGTCGCAGAATTTACGGCTGCCACCGGTCGGCGCGGGGATCGCGCGCACTTCGGTGCCGTCTTGCTCCAGCAGCTTTGCAAAGATCGCAAAACCCGAGCCACGGAAATGCTCGGAACAATCCTGCATCTTGATCGGGTTGCGCAGGTCGGGCTTGTCGGTGCCGTACCACAGCGCCGCATCGCGGTAAGAGATTTGCGGCCAATCGCTATCTACTTTGCGACCTCCCCCGAACTCTTCGAACACGCCTTGCATCACCGGCTGAATGGTGTCGAACACATCCTGCTGGCTGACAAACGACATCTCCATGTCGAGCTGATAGAAATCGGTCGGCGACCGGTCAGCACGCGGGTCTTCATCACGGAAACATGGGGCAATCTGGAAATACTTATCGAACCCAGACACCATGATCAGCTGTTTGAACTGCTGTGGTGCCTGAGGAAGCGCGTAGAACTTGCCGGGATGCAACCGCGACGGCACAAGGAAATCGCGCGCTCCTTCGGGCGAGGACGCTGTGATGATCGGCGTCTGGTATTCGCGGAAATTCTGTTCCCACATCCGCTTGCGGATTGAGGCCACAACGTCTGATCGCAGCGTCATGTTCTGCTGCATCGCCTCACGACGAAGATCGAGGAACCGGTAACGCAGGCGGGTTTCTTCCGGGTATTCCTGATCGCCAAATACGATTAGCGGCAATTCTTCGGCAGCGCCAAGCACTTCCATGTCGCGGACAAAGACCTCAATCTCTCCTGTGGGCAGTTTCGGGTTGATCAAGCTTTCGTCACGCGCTTTCACTTCGCCATCAATGCGAATGCACCATTCAGACCGCACCTTTTCGACATCCGAAAACACCGGGCTGTCGGGGTCGCACAAGACCTGTGTCACCCCATAGTGATCGCGCAAATCAACAAACAGAATGCCACCGTGGTCCCGGATGCGGTGCACCCAGCCGGACAAGCGAACAGTCTCGCCGACATTTTTCGCCGTCAAGTCGGCGCAGGAATGGGTGCGAAAGGCATGCATGATAGGGTCCTCGGGCGTAAAAATTTCGCCCGATACACCCTGTCAGCATAGGGAAGTCAAGCCATGCTCACGCAGCGGCAGAGCGGCTGTGCAACAAATAGGGCGATAGCGTTTGAACTGCGGTGACATCATCGGGAAAGGGTTGATCACCAACACCGTCATTTGCAAAGCCTATTGTCACAATGCGGGCAGCCATAGCCGCTTCGGCGCAGATTGGAGTGTCTTCAATAGCGATCACATCGCGCGACGACAGATCAAGCGTCTGAAGCGCGTCCAGATAGATGTCGGGTGCAGGTTTGGCGCGCGCCACGCGCGAACGGTCACCAACGTAATCAAACTCGTCGCGCTGCAACGAGCATCCCAATGCATCAAAAATTGCGTCAGACTGATCTTTTCCGGTGCTTGTGACAAAAGCCAGTTTCATGCCGCTCGCTTTCGCTGCGTTAATCGTATCGCGCACACCGGGGCGCAAGCTCAGGCCCTCGGACGCCATCATCCGCGCAAAAGCGTTCACTTTTGCTGTGTGTAGCGCGGCTGCGTCTACCGTTTCACCGCGTGACTGTGCAAACCGTTGGATGCGAGCCTGCCCGCCCGACTGTCGCAACAAGGGAAGGTATTGATCCTCTGACCAATGCCAATCCAGTCCAGCCTCAGCGAAAGCTGCGTTGAATGCGCGCCGCTGCATATCGGTGACTTCCACCAATGTACCAATTGATCCGAAAAAGACTGCTTCAATCATGCCATAATCCTTTGCTGCCGGATGGCGTTACATAGACGGAACTTGGGCGCTGCCAAATCGTTCCGCGCAACATGGCGGCATTTCGAAAAAAGCCACGCCCGCTGCTTGCAGTCATCCGCGCCATCCCTATAACGCAGCCAGTTTGCATGATGAGGGCCGACCAATGCCAAAGCGCGATGATATCAAATCGATCATGATCATCGGAGCCGGTCCCATCGTCATCGGTCAGGCCTGCGAATTTGACTACTCTGGTGCACAAGCGTGCAAAGCGCTGCGCGAGGAAGGTTATCGCGTCGTTCTCGTCAATTCGAATCCGGCCACGATCATGACCGACCCAGAGTTGGCAGATGCAACCTACATCGAACCCATCACACCCGAGATTGTCGCGAAGATCATCGAAAAAGAACGCCCGGATGCACTGCTGCCAACAATGGGTGGCCAGACCGGTTTGAACACGTCGCTCGCACTGGAAGAAATGGGCGTGCTTGCAGAGTTCGGCGTCGAAATGATCGGGGCAAAACGTGATGCCATCGAAATGGCAGAAGACCGCAAACTGTTCCGCGAGGCGATGGACCGGATTGGGTTGGAGAACCCCAAAGCAACAATTGTTACTGCACCCAAGAAAGATGACGGGTCCGCCGACCTTGATGCAGGCGTTCAACTCGCCCTGAACGAGCTGGAAGAGATCGGTCTACCCGCCATTATCCGTCCCGCCTTTACCTTGGGCGGTACGGGCGGGGGTGTGGCTTACAACCGAGAGGATTTTGTCCATTTCTGCCGGTCTGGGATGGATGCTTCACCGGTCAACCAGATTTTGGTCGATGAATCGCTTCTTGGTTGGAAAGAGTTCGAGATGGAGGTCGTGCGCGACCAGGCGGACAACGCCATCATCGTATGTGCCATCGAAAACGTCGATCCGATGGGTGTTCATACAGGCGACTCGATCACGGTGGCCCCGGCACTGACGCTGACCGACAAGGAATACCAGATCATGCGCAATGGCTCGATTGCCGTGTTGCGCGAGATTGGGGTTGAGACGGGCGGGTCAAACGTACAGTGGGCGATCAACCCGGATGACGGCCGCATGGTAGTGATCGAAATGAACCCGCGCGTCAGCCGGTCGTCCGCGTTGGCGTCCAAGGCCACCGGTTTCCCGATTGCCAAGATCGCGGCAAAACTGGCCGTTGGTTACACGCTTGACGAGTTGGACAACGACATCACCACGGTGACGCCTGCGTCGTTCGAACCAACGATTGATTACGTGGTCACAAAGATCCCGAAGTTTGCGTTCGAAAAATTTCCTGGATCAGAACCACATCTCACGACTGCTATGAAGTCTGTCGGCGAAGCGATGGCCATCGGGCGCACGATCCACGAGTCGCTTCAGAAAGCTTTGGCCTCAATGGAGTCTGGGCTGACCGGTTTTGACGAGGTGGAAATCGAAGGCGCGCCAGAGAAATCCTCGGTGATCAAGGCGATCAGCCAACAAACACCGGATCGGCTGCGCACAATCGCTCAGGCGATGCGGCATGGTCTGACAGATGACGAAATCCATGCCACAACCATGTTCGACCCGTGGTTCCTGGCCCGTATCCGCGAGAGCGTGGACGCTGAAGAAACAGTTAAAACCGACGGCTTGCCCGAAACAGAATCTGGGATGCGTGCGCTTAAGATGTTGGGCTTTACGGATGCGCGTCTCGCCACGTTGTGCGGGACGTCGGAAAAAGACGTGCGCCGGCAACGGCTGGCGTTGAATGTCAAAGCCAGCTTCAAGCGCATCGACACCTGTGCCGCTGAATTCGAAGCGCAAACACCGTACATGTATTCGACCTACGAAGTCCCGATGATGGGTGAGGTTGAATGCGAAGCACGTCCATCTGATCGAAAGAAAGTTGTCATTCTAGGCGGCGGGCCAAACCGGATCGGGCAAGGGATCGAGTTTGACTACTGCTGCTGTCACGCGTGTTTTGCTCTGACGGATGTCGGCTATGAAACCATCATGGTCAATTGTAACCCTGAAACGGTTTCAACGGATTATGACACGTCTGACAGGCTGTACTTTGAGCCGCTGACGTTGGAACACGTGCTGGAAATCCTCCGCGTTGAACAGGAAAACGGCAATCTGCACGGTGTCATCGTGCAGTTTGGCGGACAGACGCCTCTCAAACTGGCCAATGCGCTGGAGGCGGAAGGCATCCCAATCCTAGGGACGACGCCCGACGCCATCGACCTTGCCGAAGACCGCGAGCGGTTCCAGGATTTGGTGCAGCGCTTAGGCCTGAAACAACCCAAAAACGGTATCGCATCCACGGACGAACAGGCACTGGCAATCGCAGGGGATATCGGGTTCCCGCTGGTCATTCGCCCCTCTTACGTCCTTGGCGGGCGCGCGATGGAAATAGTGCGCGATACAGCGCAGCTTGAACGGTACATCAACGTTGCTGTGGTGGTTTCCGGTGACAGCCCGGTGCTTTTGGACAGCTATTTGTCTGGGGCTGTTGAGCTAGACGTTGATGCTTTGTGCGATGGCACTCAGGTTCACGTGACCGGCATCATGCAGCACATTGAAGAAGCCGGTGTCCACTCTGGGGACAGCGCCTGTTCATTGCCGCCCTATTCGTTGTCGAAAGCCACTCTGCAAGAGGTTAACCGCCAGACTGAAGCACTGGCGCTGGCGCTTAATGTGCGCGGTTTAATGAACGTGCAGTTCGCCATCAAAGACGATGAGATCTACCTCATCGAAGTGAACCCACGGGCATCTCGGACGGTTCCGTTTGTGGCCAAAGCAACCGATTCCGCCATCGCCAGCATCGCAGCGCGCATCATGGCAGGTGAACCGTTGTCCAACTTCCCGATGCGCGATCCGTACCCAGAAAACGCAGACTACGACACGACTCTGCCTTTGGCGGATGCGATGACACTCGCCGATCCGAACATGCCGTGGTTTTCGGTCAAAGAAGCCGTGCTGCCCTTTGCACGCTTCCCGGGCGTCGATACGATCCTTGGGCCTGAGATGCGCTCAACTGGTGAGGTTATGGGATGGGACAGATCGTTCCCCCGTGCATTCCTGCAGGCGCAGATTGGCGCAGGAACAACGCTTCCCACGTCTGGCACAGTGTTCTTTTCAATCAAGAATGACGACAAGACCCCGGAATTGGTTGAAACGGCCCATGTGCTGGCTGACCTCGGGTTCGATATCATCGCGACTTCAGGCACAGCAAACTTCTTGGAAGCGCACGGCGTGTCCTGCCAAACCACCAAAAAGGTCTACGAAGGACGCCCGAACATTGTGGACGTGATGAAGGATGGCGGCATTGACCTGGTTCTTAACACCACCGAAGGCGCGGCGGCTGTTGAGGACTCGCGCGAAATTCGATCGGTCGCGCTTTACGACAAGATTCCGTATTTCACCACGGCCGCTGGCGCACATGCGGCGGCTCTGGCCATCAAAGCGCAGGACGAAGGCGAGTTGGTTGTCAAAGCGCTTCAGGGGTAAGACTTGGAAGGCGCCGGGATCTAATCTTCGGCAAGCCCCAAAACGTTGAGCATGTCATACTCACCCGGCGCTTTGTCCTGCCCCCAGATCGCAGCTTTGAGCGCACCGCGAGCGAACAAGGCGCGGTCGCTTGCAACGTGACGCAGTGTAATGCGCTCACCTGCTGCAGCGAACAACACGTCGTGTTCGCCGACAATGTCGCCACCGCGGATTGCTGTGAAGCCGATGTCACCCGTCTTCCGCGCGCCCGTGATACCATCACGTGCCCGGTCCGAATGCGCTTGCAGATCGATCCCGCGACCTTGGGCAGCAGCCTCCCCCAGCATCAAAGCTGTTCCAGAAGGTGCATCGACTTTCTGATTGTGATGGTACTCGATGACTTCGATGTCGTAATCATCGTCCAAAGCAGCCGCCACCTTGCGTGTCAGAACCGTAAGCAAATTGACCCCCAGGCTCATATTGCCTGCCCGCACGATCACAGCATGACGACCAGCCGCTTTGATTTTGGTGAGGTCTTCGTCGGAAAGTCCGGTAGTTCCAATGACATGCACGGCGCGGGCTTGAGCTGCGAGTTCAGCAAAAGCAACGGTTGCGGCAGGCGCAGTGAAGTCAATAACGGCCTGAGCACGCGCAAAGCTATCAAGCGGATCATCGTCGACAGTCACCCCTAGCGCGGCACCTCCCATGGCTGTACCAACATCCTGCCCCACCCAGGCATGGCCCGTTTGCTCAATGGCTCCGGTCAGGACAAGCTTGGGGTGTTTGGTTATTTCGCTCACAAGCATCTGCCCCATGCGCCCGGAGACACCCGTAACGACAACCCCAATTTCTTCACTCATGGCCAACACTCCGCCGGTGGATTTCCGCTTCCATAGCGGCTGCTCTGGCGCTTGGCAAAGGCAGCCAGACATCATATGTCGCGGATATGGCAAAAAACCGATTTCATACGTCAGATGGCCCAAGCCAGCGCCAACTTCGTGTTGGCGAACTGATCCGCCGCACCTTGGCGGACGTTTTGGCACGCGGCGATATTCACGACCCGGATCTGAACCGGTATTCGATAACGGTTGGCGAAGTACGAACATCGCCGGACCTGAAAGTCGCAACGGCTTACGTTGTGCCATTGGGCGGCAAAGGGCAGGAAGACATTCTGGAGTTGTTAAACCGCAATCGAAACGAATTGCGACGTGCGGTGTCCAAAAACCTGACGCTCAAATTCTCGCCTGAACTGCGGTTTCGGCTGGATGATACGTTTGACCGGATGGATGAAACCCGCCGCATGTTTGCGCAAGACAACGTGCGCCGCGATGTGGACGGCTAGCCTCTTCGCACTGACAATGCTTTTCGGCGCGGCGACAGCGGCACAAGCTGCTGTGACGTGCGAGGAACGATCATTTGACGGTTTGCGCTACACAGCCTGTTCTGTTGATCCGCAAAAAGATGACCTTCGGTTGTTTCTGGATGACGCAACAGGCGAACGGTATGGACAATTCACCGCCATCAACAACGATCTGCGAAACGATGGCCAAACACTTGCGTTCGCTATGAACGGCGGCATGTATCACGATGATCGCGCGCCAGTCGGGCACTACATTGAGAACGGTGAAGAAGTGATGCGCGTCATCCCAAATGCCGGTCCTGGCAACTTTGGTTTGTTGCCCAACGGGGTGTTCTGCATTCGGCAAGACCGCGCGGACGTGATTGAAACCCTCACGTATGCAGAGTCGCAGCCGGACTGCACACACGCCACGCAATCTGGTCCGATGCTTGTAATCGACGGTGACCTACATCCACGGTTTCTGGTCGACAGCACGTCCAGATACATCCGCAACGGGGTCGGTACGACTGCGGATGGGAAGCGCGCAGTTTTCGTGATTTCGGACGATGCCGTAACCTTTCATGAATTTGGCCGCATCTTCCGGGATGACCTTGAGCTTCCGAATGCGCTGTTCCTCGATGGCAACGTTTCACGCCTCTATGCGCCTCAGTTAAACCGCTCTGATTTTGGGCGTTGGTTGGGACCAATTGTTGGCGTGGTTGAACCGCTGTCCGAGTAACGGGTTGCGATGCGGGGCACCGCGCTCTACCTCTCAGCGATCATGATCGATGCCCGGAGGCTTTATGACCGACACCCTCGCTGACCTCAGCCAACGTTTGTTGGACCACGCCAAATCCGCCGGGGCGGATGCTGCAGATGTCCTGGCGGTCCGGGGAAGCTCGATGTCGGTCGATGTGCGCAATGGTGCTTTGGAACAGGCAGAACGCTCTGAATCGACAGATATTGGCTTGCGTGTGTTCATAGGCCAGCGCGTCGCGAATGTGTCGTCATCTGACGTGCGCGCTCAAAGCTTTGAGATCATGGCAGACCGCGCTGTCGCGATGGCCCGGGAAGCGCCCGAGGACCCCTATGTGGGCCTTGCAAGTTCTGACCAGCTTGCGACAAACACAAACGCTGACCTGCTTGAATTGTTTGATCCAACGCCAGAACCCTCGCCTGCCCTGCTCGAAACAGATGCGCGCGACGCAGAAGCGGCGGCACTCGCGGTCGAAGGCATCACACAAGTATCAGGGTCGTCTGCAAATTACGGCACGCAAGACGTCTTCCTCGCCGCCAGCAATGGTTTTGCAGGTGGGTACAGACGGTCATCGCGCTCCATTTCTTGCGTGGCCATTGCCGGCACAGGAACAGAAATGGAGCGGGATTACGATGGGGATCAGCGCATCTTTCAAAGCGACTTGCGAACTGCGCAGGACATCGGCGAGAGCGCTGCGCGCCGAACGCTAGAACGCGTATCGCCCAAAAAACCCAAGACCGGCGCATACCCCGTTCTCTTCGATGAGCGCATCTCATCAAGCGTGATCGGGCACCTGCTGACTGCGATCAATGGCACTTCCATTGCACGCCGGTCGTCCTGGGCGCTGGACCTTCTTGGTAAAGAAGTGATGCCTGCCGACCTTTCCCTGATCGAAGATCCGACCCGGTTGCGTGTATCCGGGTCGCGCCCCTTTGATGCCGAAGGATTACCAACGCAAACCCGCAGCATCGTGAAAGACGGGGTTCTGACAGGCTGGACCTTGGACCTGGCGAGCGCACGAAAACTGGGCTTGCCGCCAACAGCAAACGCAGCGCGCAGCACAGCGGGTGGGCCAGGGCCAACTGTTTGGAACGTTGGATTGACCCAAGGCGATATGTCCAAAGAAGATTTGATCGCGCAGATGGGAACCGGGCTTGTTGTGACCTCAATGATTGGGTCAACGATCAACCCGAACACAGGGGACTATTCGCGCGGGGCTGCCGGGTTCTGGGTCGAAAACGGCCAGATGGCTTACCCCGTCAGCGGTGTGACAATCGCAGGAAACCTTCGTGATATGCTCAAACGCATGACACCTGCCAATGATGCACGTCCTTGGTTGAGCCGCGTTGTCCCGTCCCTTCTGGTCGAAGGTTTGACACTTGCCGGAGAGTGACCTCGACCTTCTGATCGATGCGGCCCGCGAGGCGGGTCAAATCGCGCTGCATTACAAATCCAAAGGTTTGGACGTCACCGACAAACCCGGTGACGAAGGCCCTGTGACGCAAGCGGATATCGCTGTTGACCGCGCATTGCGTGAGGGTTTGACATCAGCCCGACCCAACATCGCGTGGCTTAGCGAAGAGACCGAGGATGATCCCTCGCGCCTATCGTCAGAGCGCGTCTTCGTTGTGGACCCCATTGATGGCACCCGCAGTTTCATCGCGGGTGAGGCCACTTGGGCGCATTCTTTGGCGATTGTTGAGAATGGCGCAGTCACACATGGCGTGGTCTACTTGCCGGAAATGGACTTGCTTTACGCGGCCAGCCAAGCGAACGGCGCATTTTGCAATGGGGCGCCTTTGCGCGTGTCGAGCAGCGACAACATCGACCAAGCGCGGGTTCTGGCGACCAAGCCAAACATGGACCCAAAGCACTGGCGCGGTTCTGTTCCCGGTTTCAAAAGATCGCACCGCCCATCGCTCGCGTATCGTTTGTGTCTGGTTGCAGAAGGCCGTTATGACGCGATGCTGACCCTGCGCCCAAGTTGGGAATGGGATATCGCCGCCGGCGCATTGATCCTGTCCGAAGCTGGGGCAAAGGTCACAGACCGCACCGGTGCGGATTTGATGTTTAACAACGCAATGCCCCAAACCGCGGGAGTGCTGGGCGCAGGCACGCAATTGCACAGGCAAATCGCGGACAACCTGCTGTACTAAAAATAACGCGCCGCTGCTTGGGCGCTACAGAACCTCGATCACGTCTTTATCGATCGCCAGCATGTAACCCCGACGGGCGATGTTCTTGATCAGCAATTCACTGACCAACTGATTGCCCAAACCATCACGCAAACGCTTGATGCGGGTCGCGCCTGCTGCTTCCTCACAGTCGGCCTCGCATCTCCCCGAAACGATGGCTTCGATCTGAGCCCCGGAAAGAAGTTCATCATCAAGACGCGCTTCGGCGAGGATAGAGATTGTCTCAATCATCGCGTCAGTCAGTTTGAACCCCATGGTGTTTAGGTACACTGTGTTCTCTTCCCGGCTCACAATCAGGGAACTGACCTGAATTCCAGACCGTTCGATCTGCGCCATGCGGCGGTTCAAAACCACAAGCATGACCAGAAACACCAAAGCTGCCACGAGCATTGCTGTTGCAAAAACCAGCAAAACAAAAATCGTGGTGCGATAGCCCGCCAGCGTGTCAGAAAACGCGGTCCCTGATTGGGCAAGGATTTCCAGAAGCTTCACCTCGGCTTGAGACGTCAGGTCATCGTTCTCGATAAATATCCGTTCGACACGCGCGTTGAACGCGTTGGCGTCTGGCAAGGTCAGAACCAAAACAATGCCTGCCAGAACCAAAAGACCTACAATCACCGCAATACCAGCAGCGACGATCCGGGTACCGGAGCGGCGCGCGTCAGTAGCGGAGGAAGTGGGGTCCGGCACTTTCTTTCCTTTCGGCCAGTCCAGTGTCGTCAAACACGGACACCACATTCAAAAGCGTCCACCCAGCATTTTGCAACCGCGATTGCAGCTGTTGTGTGGCAGAACGAACAGTGCACGGGTCTCTGATTTCGGCCACGCCATAGTGCAGCCGTAACGGGGTGTCTTGCTTGGCTTTATAGTCTGCATAGCAGGCAGCTTGCGCCGAAGCAGGCCAACTAAGCGCCAACAAAAGCAGGAATGTAACGACATGTTTCATACTGCCAACCTGCGCAGGATCCCTCCGAAATTCAATAACATCCGCGGCGCTATCCAATAACAACACCCCGTTATTGCCTGTCGTTGCGCGGTGACCCGAGATGGATGTCATCAGCACGCGGCCAAACCCGGTCTTGTTCCTGTTTCGCCGGTTTCGGCGCCGACACGACACGGGAAAGGAACACCACATGTCACGCAAGTTCATCGCAGCCGTTCTGGCCATCTCAACCACGCTGGCCACGTTTTCAGCGGCACCTGCACGCGCTGCATCAGAAGAAGACATCGCCAAGATACTTGGGGCTGCCGCGACGATCTTTATTCTTGGCAAGGCGATTGAAAACTCGCGCAACCGGGACAGCGACGCAAAGAAAAAGCGCGCGACGGTGCATCACAACAAACCGGTTATTCATCACTACAGGCCGATCCCCAAAGTTGAGCCGCGCCATACGCGCCCACATCACAGCCGTTTGGCCGCCATTCCTCAACGCTGCGTGCGCCGCATCACAGGCGGCAACGTACGCCGCGTCGCCATGGGACCATGCCTGAACCGCCATTACAGCAGCGCAAAACCCCTGCCCCGGGCATGCCGGATGACCGTTGCAACGCAACGCGGTGAGCGTCGGGCCTATGCACTGCCCTGCCTGCGCCAACGTGGATACACAATCGCGCGGAACTAAACCGCGCCGAGCAGACGAAAGGGCATTGGTCCTTTGCCCTTTCGCACCTTGCGCGCGTGGTGCCCCCACACCATGCGCGCTTTTTCGATTTTCGGGTCTCTAGCGCCATATTGTGATGTGATCGCAGCGGAACCCAATTGCCCCACGCTTCGTTCCGCTGCTATGTTGTTCGTTAAACACCCACGAGGCTTAGGGCATATGACTGGACGAACCCGCACCATATTGTGTGCAGCGTTGCTGTTGTGCCCCGGCGTTGGATTTGCTCAAGAGCTTGATTTGCAAGTAGATGGCGCAGGTGAAGAACTGCGCGCTGAAATCACTGCGGCATTGTCGGTATCAACCCTTTTGAACAGTGATGGCGTTACGCCGCAGTCGCTATTGGCTGCGGCTCAGGCAGATTACGCGCGCGTCTTGGCCGCGCTTTATAGCGTGGGCCGGTTTGGGCCAACGGTATCGATCCGCATCGATGGGCAGGAAGCAGCCGGGATTTCCCCGTTCCAAGCGCCAACAGCGATCAACACGATACAGGTCGCGGTTGATCCCGGCCCCCGGTTTCGGTTCGGTCAGGCAGAGATTGGGCCCTTGGCGGACGGCACCGATGTACCCGAAGAGTTTCAGACCGGTGAACGCGCCGGTACGGGCGTCGTGCGAGATGCCGCATCTGCCGGGGTGACAGGCTGGCGTGATGTTGGGCATGCCAAAGCGAGATTGGCCGGTCAACGGATTTCGGCAGACCACGCGAACCGCGAATTGGACGTGTCCCTGACACTCGCCCCCGGTCCGCGTTTGCGGTTTGGCGACGTGGTTGTCACCGGCAACGATCGAACAAGCCGCACCCGCATTCGCGAAATTGCCGGCATTCCACAAGGAAACGTGTTTGATCCCGAAGAGATCGCACAGGCAGAGCGCCGGTTGCGTCAAACGGGAGTGTTTGGCTCGGTCGCGGTATCCGAGGCCGACACCGCGAACGCAGATGGCACGCTTGATCTTGCCCTGCAGGTCGCCGAACAAGCGCCGCGCCGGTTTGGATTTGGCGCTGAAGTGTCAACGCAGGAGGGCGGCAAGCTTAGCGCCTTCTGGTTACACCGAAATCTGTTTCAAGGCGCAGAACGCCTTAGGGCGGATGCAGAGGTCGGCGGCATTGGCGCGACAGATAATGGGTTGGATTACGCGCTTCAGGTGACCTACGGACGTCCGGCCACCTTTACACCAGATACTGAGTTCTTCCTTACGGCAGCACTCGAGCGGCTGGATGAACCTGGGTTTATCAGCAACCAAGCCAGCGTTGCTGCCGGTTTAAAGCACCGGTTTTCGGATGAGTTGGAAGGGTCATTCAGCCTTGGATATCGTTACATCGACACGGAAGACGCGTTTGGAGAGAGGGAGTTTTCACTTTTAACCGCGTCAGTCGGAGCGACCTACGACACCCGCGACAACGACCTGAACCCAACGCGTGGGTTTTTCTTGCAAGCGACGGGAACGCCGTTTCTCGGATTGGAAGACACCGAAAGCGGCCTGCGCTTTACCTCGGACGCGCGCGCATACCGTGGCTTGGGCGAAGACAACCGCTTCGTTCTGGCCGGTCGCGCGCAAATCGGCTCTGTCTGGGGGCCAGAACTGTCCGAAACTGTTCCAGACTACCTTTTCTATTCGGGCGGCGGCGGCACTGTCCGCGGACACGAATATCAGTCATTGGGCGTTACATTGGATGATGGCGAATTCACAGGCGGGCAAAGCTTTGCAGCAGTCTCCGCCGAGCTGCGCGCCAAGGTGCGCGATAATATTGGATTGGTCGGGTTCTATGACGCGGGCTTCATCACCGACGAAAGCGCTTTTGCCGGTGAAAGCGACTGGCATGCAGGAGCCGGAGTTGGGTTAAGGTATGACACTGGGATCGGACCTATCCGGCTGGATGTTGCGACACCAGTAAACGGTGACGATGCCGGGCAGAGTGTCCAGATCTACATTGGCATCGGGCAGGCTTTCTGATGCGTTTTGTTTTCTTCATTTTGGTTGCCCTTTGGGTCCCGTTTGCTGCAACAGCACAAGAGGCCGACGACGGACCGGGATATCTGGCTGGACTTTTGCAAGATGCCTTGTCTGGTTCAGGTCGTGACGTGCAAATCCGTGGTTTTCAAGGCGCATTGTCTAGCGAAGCCTCGATCCAGCTTTTATGGATTTCAGATGATGACGGCGAATGGTTTCGTGCCGAAGACGTGACGCTTGTGTGGACCCGCTCTGCTCTTTTACGGGGCATCGTGGACGTTAATGCGTTCACTGCCGAACGGATTGTGATTTCCCGTCAACCTCTTCCAGGCGAAACCCTGCCCAGCGCCGAAGCTACGCCATTCCGCATCCCGGAATTGCCGGTGTCGGTCATTATCGAAGAAATCAATGCGCGATCCGTCATCTTGGGTGCGCCATTGGCTGGCGAAGAGGCAGAGTTCACGATCACTGGTGCTGCACGGTTGGATGATCAAGAAACAGACATTCAATTCAACCTTGAACGAACAGACGGCGACAATGCACAGATTGCTTTGTCGGCAAGTTATGATCCTCGAACACGTGCATTGGCGATTGATCTGGCCGCAGAAGAGGACGCAGGCGGATTGGTGGGGCGTGTGCTCGACATTCCCAACCAGCCAGAGCTGGCTTTGACAGTTCAAGGCGAAGGTGAGATTGACGACTTTGCGGCAGAGCTTTCGCTGGCCACAGGCGGACAGCCCCGTGTCACCGGTACGGTTGCCATATTGGCGCCAGAAGCCGAAAACAGTTGGGACGTGAGGGTCGACATAACCGGAGATCCATCGCCGGTCTTAGCCGAAGACATGCAGAACTTCTTTGGCACCGATATCGCTGTCCAAGCGCGCCTCATTCGTGACGCGTCCGGGCGCATCGATCTTCCGGAATTCACTTTAGCGGCGCGCGCTTTGGACCTGAGCGGAACCGCCGCGATTGTCGCAAATGGCTGGCCAGAAACGTTTGAAGTCACCGGTCAGATGGTGAACCCAGACGGCGGACCAGTGGTTTTGCCCTTTGGCGGCGGCGACACGTCTGTTTCAGAAGTCACCTTCGACGCAGCTTTAAATGGTGACTTGCGTTTCGATGCACGTATGTCCGACTTCGAAAACGCGGCTGCCAAGTTGAACCAACTGACCGTGACAGGTCGGGGCGACATCGATCCGCAAAGCTTTTCTGCGGACGGACGGTTCGATCTTGGTCTGTCCTTCGCAGCCGAAGCACTCGACATGCGCGACCCAGCTTTGACAGCCGCCATTGGACGCAACATCAACGGCGCCGCGCAGGTGAATTACGTCAGTGAGCAACCGGTGCAGATCACTAGTTTAGAGATCGCGGGCGAGGATTATGGCCTTACAGGGCTGGCCACCTGGAACGCCGAAAACACCATCCCACTGGCTTTAGACCTTCGACTTATCGCACAAAACATCGCCCGGTTTTCCGATATTGCTGGTCGCGACTTGAGTGGCCGTGTCGAAGTGAGCATCGAAGGGGACGTCGGGCCCGTGTCTGGTTTGGCGGATATCGTGATCGATGGCACGACCCTAGACATTCAGGTCGGTGAGGACGTGGCAAACCGAGCCTTGGCTGGCGTTGGTTCTGCCAGGATTGATGTCCGGCGCGATGAAACCGGCACAACCCTGCGGTCCATGCGCGTTGTCACTGCGGCTGCCAACATCGAAGCGGCAGGCAAGATCACGAGCGAGGACACGGCGCTTCGGTTCGGAGGCGAGTTGCGCAGTCTAGACGTCCTGTTCCCGGGTGAAGCGGATGGTAATGCGGACCTGACCGGATCGGTTATTCTCTCTGGCACCCAATTGGAACGGCTCGAAGTTAACGCAGAGCTTTCGAACCAAGCGCAAGCGGTTCTTCTGCCATTTGCGGGCGGTTTGGAACTGAACTCAGGTGTGGTGCAAGCTGTTGCCACCGGTGGGGCGAATGGAGCTTGGGACCTGAATGTCGAAGTCGACGACGTGGTATCGTCTGTTCTGTCTTCTGAACAACTCCAATTGGCCGGAGAAGGGCCTTTGCTGCAATCGGAATCGGGGGGTCTGCGATCCATCGGCGGCGATTTGGTCGCAAACACAACAGGGTTGCGCATGGCCGACCCACGCATCTCGCAAGCCCTGGGCGCAACACCATCGGCATCCGCATCGTTTGACTGGACCCAAGACATTGAACGCCTCACCGTGAACCAGTTCGATCTGGAAACGGGCGTTCTTGATGCGACTGGTTCCGCCTTGGTGCAACAAGCGCTATCGGCACCAAATGCGCAGGTTGCCGCAACGGTCGTGGCCGACAGCTTTGCGCCTTTGTCTGGATTGGCCGGTCAGCCTCTGCGCGGTCGAGGGACGTTGGACATCACCGGGTCTTATGAAACCGCAGGCCCGTTCAATCTGGTCGTGGATGGACAGGCCGCAGGGCTTGGTTTGGGTGGTTCGATCATCAATCGTTTACTCAATGGAGTGACCGAGTTCGAAGCCAGTGTCACCGGCAACGATGCACAAATCGATCGGATGGAAGCGCGGGTCGAAAACCCTGAGATCAGCGCGCAGGTCAGTGGTCCTTTGACAGGTTTGGAGATTTCGGCACGGTTGCAGGAACTTGGTCTCATCGCGCCTGATTTTGCCGGACCTCTCAGCCTGAATGGCACCGTGGCACAGCGCAGTGACGCCGTTTCTTTGGACATCAACCTGAATGGCCCCGGTGGAACTACATTGGCCGTCGATGGCAGCGTTGTTGGTGGATCAAACGCGAATGTGTCTATCACCGGCGACGCGCCTTTGGGTCTTGCCAATGCGTTTATCGAACCGCGCCGTCTGAACGGGCGCGCGCAACTTGACCTTGCTTTGCGCGGCCCTTTGTCCTTGTCGAGCCTGTCTGGAACGATCACGCCTCAGGGAGCGGAGTTAAGCGCACCGACTTTGGCCATCGTTCTTGCACCCATCACCGGACAGATCACCTTGCAAAACTCCGCCGCGCAAATCGCACTGGCGGCGAAGGGCAACAACGGTGGCACGCTGGACGTGAATGGTCGGCTGGGGCTGAACGGATTTGACGCCGCGCTTACGGCTGTTCTGACACGTTTTGGCATTCAGGATCCGGCGCTCTACGACACAAGCGTCGATGGCACGGTCAGCCTGACCGGCCCGATCGGACGAGACTTGCTGATAGTCGGGGATTTACGACTGAACGAAACCGAAATTCAGGTTCCCTCATCCGGTGCGTTTGCTCTGGGCGACATCCCCAACATCGAACATCTGGGCGCCACGCGACCCGTAATGAGGACTATTGCGCGTGCCGGGTTGAACGAGACGGAAGCGAGCATTGAGAATGGACCTCGGCGCGCAACTTCCCAGCTTGATTTGACGCTGAGCGCGCCAAACCGAGTGTTTGTGCGCGGGCGCGGGCTGGACGCTGAGCTGGGCGGCAACCTTCGCCTCACAGGCCCGACAAACGACATCATTCCACAAGGTGGTTTTGAATTGGTGCGCGGTCGCCTTGACGTATTGAACCAGCGTTTCGTTCTTGATGAAGGGCGCATTCAGCTAAGCGGGAGTTTCACCCCCGTTTTGCGGTTTGTGGCCTCGACCGAGTCTAACGGGATCACCGTACAAGTCATTCTGGATGGGCCGGCGTCTTCGCCCGACATCTCGTTTACATCGACACCTGAACTGCCCGAAGACGAAGTGCTCGCGCAGCTCTTGTTCGGGCGAAACCTGTCCAACCTGTCTGCTTTGCAGGCGTTGGAACTGGCAAATGCGGTGGCGACTTTGGCAGGCGGCGGCGCGGGCGGTTTGCTGTCAAACCTGCGTGATGGGTTTGGCTTGGACGATCTGGATGTCACCCAAACCGAAGATGGCAGTGCCGCTGTGCGCGCTGGGGCATATATCTCGGAAAACGTTTACACGGATGTTGTTGTCGAAAGTGGCGGCAGGACCGAGATTAATCTGAACCTTGATGTAACCTCTGACATCACAGCACGTGGAAGCGTCGACAATAACGGGAATTCGTCTATCGGCGTCTTCTTCGAGCGTGATTACTGAAAGGCCTTGCAGACTCGGAGACCGGTTCGTATATGCATCTCAACAGCGGCGTGCTGGCCTAGGCCAACACCCACCGAAAGTCACAACGGGCCGCGCGCCCGTTTTTTTGTGTTTGGAGTTTGAGCACACATGTCTGACCTGATCGCGAAAGCGGCTATGGATCGTCGGTTGGCCGAGATCGTCACCCCTGTCATCGAAGACCTGGGGTTCGAACTGGTGCGCATTCGTCTGATGAGCGGCAAAACGGCGACGTTGCAGATCATGGCCGAACGCCCCGAAGGCGGGATCGAGGTGGACGATTGCGCTGCAATCAGCACTGCGGTCAGCGCCACATTGGATGTCGAAGATCCGATCCTCGACGCCTACACTTTGGAAGTGTCTTCCCCCGGGATCGACCGCCCTTTGACCCGTCTCAAAGACTTTGAGACGTTCGAGGGTTATGAAGTGAAAATCGAAACATCCGAGATGATCGACGGTCGCAAACGCTTCAAAGGCGTGTTGGCCGGGGTCGAAAATGACGAGGTTCTGGTCAACATCGAAGAAGGCACAGTGGGGCTCAAGTTCGACTGGCTGGCAGATGCCAAGCTGGTACTGACCGATGACCTGATCAAGGAAATGCTCAAAGCCCGCAAAGCGCAGGGTTTTGACGAAACGAAATTTGACGACGTGGTTGAGGCCGAAGGGCCCGAAGAGGAGTAAACCGATGGCAATCACATCCGCCAACCAGTTGGAACTGTTGCAGACCGCAGAGGCGGTCGCGCGCGAAAAGATGATCGACCCTGCGTTGGTTGTCGAAGCGATGGAAGAAAGCCTCGCCCGTGCCGCCAAGTCGCGCTACGGGTCCGAGATGGACATCCGCGTGTCGATTGACCGCAAGACAGGTCGCGCGACGTTTACGCGGGTGCGCACCGTCGTTGAGGAAGAAGAGCTTGAGAATTATCAGGCCGAAATGACGGTTGAAACTGCGAAGCAGTATCTTGAGAACCCAGCCGTTGGCGACACCTTCGTCGAAGAAGTCCCGCCGGTTGAGATGGGTCGGATCGCGGCGCAGTCGGCGAAACAAGTCATCCTGCAAAAGGTGCGCGAAGCCGAACGCGATCGCCAGTACGAGGAGTTTCAGGACCGCGCAGGCACGATCATTAACGGTGTGGTCAAGCGTGAAGAATACGGCAACGTTATCGTCGATGTGGGCCGCGGCGAAGGCATGCTGCGCCGGAACGAAAAAATCGGACGCGAAAGTTATCGCAATGGTGACCGCATTCGCTGCTACATCAAGGACGTGCGGCGCGAGACGCGTGGGCCGCAAATTTTCCTGAGCCGCACCGCGCCAGAGTTCATGGCAGAGCTCTTCAAGATGGAAGTGCCAGAAATCTATGACGGCATCATCGAGATCAAAGCCGTTGCCCGTGACCCCGGTTCGCGTGCAAAGATCGCCGTGATTTCCTATGATGGCTCCATCGACCCTGTGGGTGCCTGCGTTGGTATGCGCGGCAGCCGCGTGCAGGCGGTTGTGAACGAACTCCAGGGCGAAAAGATCGACATCATTCCTTGGAATGAGGACATCCCGACGTTCCTCGTGAACGCATTGCAACCAGCCGAAGTGAGTAAGGTTGTTCTGGATGAAGATGCAGAGCGCATCGAAGTTGTTGTGCCAGATGAGC
>ERZ1740070.413-NODE-413-length-30057-cov-8.301647_pt1 | contig 30057 bp, 30 predicted proteins | sample MGYA00581734_ERZ1740070 | MGnify/ENA primary metagenome ERZ1740070 (study PRJEB43018, sample SAMN04849744) | marine metagenome | isolation source: floating plastic debris | place: Pacific Ocean | collected 2008-09-01 | study: EMG produced TPA metagenomics assembly...
ACAATGCTGCGGTCTGGGCCATATCAAAAGTGATGGAATCAGACGTCAAGGGATTTCAAGGTATTTCAGACAGTCTAAATTTGGGGGAATCTACTGTCGCCGTGGCCCGAAATGGCGCTGAAACCGTCACGGACCTTCTCACAGAAATGAAGGGAAAAATCGTTGCGTCTCAGGAACAAAACGTGGATCGCGAGAAGATTCAAACAGATATCGACGCTCTCCGCAACCAGATCAATGCTGTTGTTGGCGCCGCTCAATTTAACGGGCTCAATCTACTATCCAACCGCGATACCGAGGCAGGTTCGGGCAGTGTTAATGTTTTGGCGTCACTTGATCGATCATCCTCTGGCGTGGCTGCAAGTGACATCTCAATCAGCAAGAAAGATTTGGGTACAGCGGAAAGCTCCGTCGTTGGAGGAACTGTAGCGAATTTGACCGGCGCAGAGACCTTAAATGGTACTCAATCAGCTACACTAACTGTGACCGACCCATCAGGCGCTGGCGAGATTTACAGCATCGGTATCGCAGGTGTTGACGCAGATGGAAGTGCATTTATCGCTGCTGACTATACGACAGGAACAACAGATGTAGATGCACAAAAGATCATGTACATTGCACGTGATGGAGATACAGCAGGTGATATTGCTAAGGGGCTAGAGCAGGCATATGCAATCTACGCTGCTGACCAAGGCTTGGATGCGGATGTATTGAACATCACTGCGTCGGGTAACGATCTTTCAATCACGTCGACTGTAACTGATGCTACAGACACACTAGCAGTGCGTATCGATACGCTGACGACACCAACAAGCGTAACAATTGGTGGCGGCCTTGAGAAACTTAATGATATCGACGTGACCAGTGATACAGGGGCAGACTCTGCTTTGGTAGCAATTGAGTTTATGATTCAAAACTCGATTGACTCTGCCGCTTCCTTTGGTTCGGCTCAGGGTCGTATTGAGACCCAGGCAAACTTCATCTCGGGCCTCACAGATTCCCTAAAGTCAGGTATCGGCACATTGGTTGATGCAAATATGGAAGAGGCGTCTGCTCGCTTGCAAGCTCTACAGGTTCAACAGCAGCTTGGTGTGCAAGCCCTATCTATTGCAAATCAGGCTCCTCAGTCATTGCTGTCCCTATTCCGGTAAAATAATGCGGGCCGTTGATAACGGCCCGCAACCTTATTATGACTATATAAACTAGGTGATACACGTAGATATGATTCATGCATACGAAACCTTTGACACTACTGCGTCGATCAAATCTCAAAAACAAATCGAAAGTGAGGCGTTTTTAAACGTTACCAGAAGATTGAGGGCAAGTCAGCACACGAAGTCATGTGACTATTCTTCATTTGTTGAAGCCATTTCAAAAAATCGCAAGCTATGGACCCTGCTTTGCACTGATATACTTCATCCACAGAATGAGCTTTCGACACAAATCAAAGCCAGTATCTTCTATCTTAATGATTTTGTGCAATCTTATTCTGGTCGAATACTAAGTGAAGACATTACTGCTGAACCACTCATTGATATAAATCTGTCAATTATTCGTGGGCTTAACGAGAGTATGATACCCTCATGAGTGGCCTAATTCTAAAGCTTGGACCGAGAGAGCGCCTTTTGATAAATGGCGCTGTCATTGAGAATGGTGAGCGTCGCTCACGTGTAAAAGTAATAACAGATAATACCAAAATTCTCAGACTTAAAGATGCAATACATCCAAATGACGCAAACACCCCAGTGAAAAGGGCATGTTACTTTGCACAGCTATTACTCAGTGGTGATTTGGATGAGTCAACTGCATCACGCCAACTAATGAATGAGATCGACACCCTTGGGCAAGTTTTTTCTGATGAAAATAGTATATCTACGTTGTTGCATGCCAAATCTCACTTGCAACAAGGCAATGCATATAGCTGCTTAAAGCTACTGAGAAGTCTACTCCCTATGGAAAACCATCTTTTAAGCAAAATCTAACTATGTCATTTAGACCGATTATTATTGGCAGTGGTTTTCCGGCTTGGTCGATTTTATCCAAGTCGCTTACGTCACAGAGAGAAATTCATGCATCTAGTTTTCCGATCCAATCAGATTCACAGTACTTTCTAGAGAAGTACAACAGCCTAAAAGTAGCCGATGATATTGTTGATGACCGACGTATACTACGTGTGATACTGGGTTCATATGGGCTAGGAGATGATTTAGACAATCGCTTTTTCATCAAAACCATACTTAATGAAGGCTTGTCGGATCCTTCAGCGCTGGCGAATAAGCTCGCCGATAGACGATACAGCCTGCTTGCAAGTGACTTTGACTTTTCGACGAGTCCTCCTGCACACAAGCTGCAAACTGGTCTTGCGGCAAAGGTTGTAAACAGATTTCAGATGCAAAGCTTTGAAGAGGATGTCGGTGCTATCGACAATAGTATGCGATTGGCATTGACATTTCAAAGAACCCTGGAAGATGTCGCTGACACATCTCGTTCAAACACAGCAGCTTGGTTCCAAGTCATGGCGACACCACCATTACGAGAAGTAGTGCAAACTGCGCTCGGGCTGCCAAGTGAATTCGCAAACCTGGATATCGACGAACAGAACCAGCGACTTCAAGACAAAGCACAGACTGTCTTTGGTACAAATGACGTCGTGGAACTAGCAAGCAAAGAGACAAGTGAACAAGTCATTCAGAGATTTTTAATTGTTCAACAAGCTTCGCAATTTGCATCAACAAGCTCCTTAAACATTGCTCTTACTTTGCTAGGTGGTGCGACAGCTTAGGTCCAGTCTATTAGTAGGCAAATGCGTTGAATTATTGAGCGGCTGCGAAAGTGCTAACTTTTTGAACGTCTCAGGCACAAATCTAGCGCTTCAAAACTTGACTGAATACTGCTTCCGGCACCGCCTATGATGAGCTGAAGGAAAACTTTTTGGAACCCCATCGCATGGTCGAGTTCCGGATCGGCACCTTCGGCATACAAGCCAGCACTTATTAAAGCCGAAGCATTTTCGTACTTAGACAAGAGCGTTCTTGCTTTTAGAAGAATTTTATTTTCCTCACCAGTTGCTGCATTAGGCAAGGCACGTGATATGGACTGCAAAACATCGACAGCCGGAAATTGGCCCTTTTCTGCGCGTGCACGGTCGAGCACGACGTGACCGTCTAGAACACCTCTTAGTGTGTCGGCAATTGGGCTATCCATATCCGATTTTGGGACAAGGACGGTGAATACGGACGTGATGTCTCCGACACCATCAGGGCCTGAACCAGAGCGCTCGATTAGGCGGGTGAGAACGGACGATGTTGACGCAGGAAAGCCTTGCAAGCTTGGTATCTCGCCCGCCGCTACCGCGACTTCGCGATGCGCCTCGGCAAAACGAGTCATGGAATCAACGCACAACAAAACCTGTTTGCGTTGATCGCGAAAGTACTCTGCCACACGCACCGCAGTTTGCGCGCAGATTTGTCGCGTTGTCGCGGCGCGATCTGCTGTCGCGGCAACAACCACGGTTCGTTTCATACCGTCTTCACGCAATACAGATTGTGTGAACTCTCTGACTTCGCGGCCACGCTCCCCCACCAGAGCGAGAACGACGACGTCCGCTTGTAACTGCCGGATCAAATCTGCCAGCAGCGTCGACTTCCCGACACCCGACCCCGCGAAAAGACCAAGCCGTTGTCCGCGTACGATCGGCAAGAGTGTATTGAACAAATGAAATCCAGTTTCGAGCCGTGGGCCAAACGGTTTGCGCAAAACTGCAGGCGGCGGATCGTTTTGAATGGCAATACTACGACCTTGCGGAAGCGGACGAAAATCCAAAGGCAACCCGTATGGATCAATGATCCTGCCAATCCAACCATCGCACGGGGCAATTCGGATAGGCCCGGTTGAGACCACGCGATCTGACAAAGCGACTTGTTGCGGCGCTTCATCAGGCAACACTGTGACAAGGTCGGCGTCTATACGCACGACATCGCCGTTAAGGACTGAACCGTCTTGGCGAAACACACTCACGCGATCCCCCAACTTTACCTCGGTTTGCAGGCCACTTACGCAGAGACAGTATCCGTCAATCGATGCGACGCGTCCAACGGAAGACGCACAAGATAGGTCCGCAACCTTCTTTTTGAGATCGTCGAAAGATGAGCTTTGCATTAATTGTTCCCTTTTTGTTCTGAAAACCCTTTCTAAAGGAATCAAGGTTAAGCCTTGGTTGAACGCAACGAGGGAGAAGCCCCGATATGTTCCAGAAATTGGAAATGTTCAGAACGGCCATGTCCATGGCGCAACACGCAGGCGTCAAGCAGGCGGTCACGTCACGCAACATCGCGAACGCCGATACGCCCGCCTATCGCGCTCAATCAATTCAGGATTTTGCAGAGTTCGTCCCGGTTAGATCGTCTGGCTTTACGATGAAAGCAACGCACCCCCAGCATGATATGCAGTCCAGCATGCCGCTCCGGGTCGTGCAATCTAGTCATGCAAGCCATGAACCGAACGGAAACAGCGTCGTTCTAGAGAGCGAGATTCTGAACTCCGTTGATGCCAAACGCCAACATGACCGAGCGCTCGCGATTTACCGCGCATCTTTGGGCATGATTCGTAGTGCGTTGAGCAAGCAATAGGAGGCGGAATATGTCTTCTTTTTCTGATGCTCTTGGAATCTCGGCAAGCGGGTTAAGAGCGCAAACGCAACGCATGCAGATCGTAGCGCAAAACGTGGCAAATACCGACACGCCAGGATACCAGCGCAAGCTGATCTCTTTTGCGGCGGAAGCGCAAGCAGCAAAAAAAGACCAGGTCAAAATTGATAAAGTGCGTTTAGACCGACGCGAGGGCGAGAGGATTTACGACCCCGGCCACCCAATGGCCGATCTTACTGGTCATTACACTGGTTCAAATGTCGACCTCGTTATGGAGATCGCCGACGCGCGCGAGGCTCAGCGCAGTTACGAGGCCAATCTGAAAATGTTTGATCAGGTCCGGCAAATGTCGACCGGGCTGATGGATCTTCTTCGCAAATAATCATCCAAAATGGACACGATCATGGACGTAAAATCACTTTTCGCATCGCAACAATACGCCGCTCTTAAACCAGCAACCCAGGCTGACCCCCGAGCAGAGATCGCTCAAAGCTTTGCAAAAATCACCGAAGACTTTGCCGACACGCTAAAGTCTACGGAAGAGACTGCGATGGGCAGCATGTACGGAGATGCAGACCCGCATGCTCTTGTCGAAGCGCTGGCGCAATCGCAGTTGGCAGTCGAAACTGCCATCACCGTGCGCAACCGAGTGGTTGAAGCATACCAAGAAATCCTGCGCATGCCGGTCTAAGGCGATGCTTACGGACGGGATCATTTTTGACACCTTGCGTGATGCGTTGCGGATCGCCGTTTTGATATCGGCGCCCATTCTGCTTGCAGCTTTGGTCATGGGCGTCTCAATCGGTCTGTTTCAGGCGCTGACATCAATCCAGGAAATGACGATCACATTTGTTCCCAAGATCATGGCAATGATGGCCGTTTTCTGGATGTCGATGAGTTACATGACGCGCAATCTGACCGACTTTTTCCAATACACGATCATTCCGACGATCGCCGGAGGCTAAAATGGAAAACGCAGGGTACGTCACACTAACACGCCAATCCGGCCTGATGCGCGAGATGGAGATCATCGCGCACAACATCGCCAATGCTGCGACCACGGGATACCGCCAGCAAGGGCTGGTCTTTTCGGAGTTTGTTAAAGCGATTGACGGCAATGAAAGCCTGTCAATGGCAGCCGCAAGGATCAAGAAGACGTCACAGTCGCAAGGAACACTTACACAGACGGGCAATACGCTTGATCTCGCGATCGAAGGGCAAGGCTTCTTTCAACTCGAAACGCCGAACGGGGTGCGGCTGACAAGGGCCGGCGCATTCAACGTCGATGCGACTGGCGACATTGTCACATCGGACGGTTACCGCGTTTTGGACGCTGGCGGCGCACCGATCAACGTACCGCAGGGTCAATCCGACGTGCAGGTCGCAGCTGATGGCACCGTGAGTTTGGGGGAACGTTTGCTGGGCCAAATCGGCGTTGTCGAACCCGAAGCTGGGGCAGATCTCGAACGTGAAGCGGGTGTCTTGTTTAAAACTGACGCAACACTTGAGCTTTCAGAAGATGGTCAGGTGTTACAAGGCCATCTTGAAGGCTCCAACGTTGACGCAATCTCTCAGCTCACGCGCATGATCGAGGTGCAGCGCGCCTATGAGATTGGACAAAAGCTTCTTGATATTGACCACGAGCAAACACGCAACGCTCTTCAAACCTTAATTAAATAAGGAGGCGACATGCGCGCCCTCAAAATTGCAGCCACTGGAATGACAGCCCAACAAATGCGGGTCGAGATCATTTCCAACAACCTGTCGAACATGAATACCACCGGTTACAATGCTAGGCGGGCCGAATTCTCAGACCTGCATTATCAACAGATTGCCCGGGCGGGTACGGTCAATGCGTCTGACGGAACGGTTCTACCGACCGGCGTTCAAGTTGGGCTAGGCGTTCGACCATCGGCTGTGTCTGTTCATCTTGCCCAGGGTTCTTTGAGCCAAACCAACTCAGACCTTGATCTTGCAATCGACGGAAACGGGTATCTGGAAGTTGCCATGCCGTCCGGTCAGGCCGCCTACACAAGAGATGGATCGCTCAAGCGCGATGCGGAAGGCTTGATTGTGACGTCAGAGGGCTTTCCAGTCGCCCCTGAAATCGTCATCCCAGATGACGCGCAAAGCATCACCATCAATCCTGAAGGTGAGATCTATGCGTATTTTGCGGATTCTGCAGAACCTCAGCTTTTGGGCCAACTCAACCTGGTTGGATTTGCAAACGCAAAAGGCCTTGAGGCCATGGGTGGAAACCTGTTTGCCGAAACCGAAGCTTCGGGTGGGCCACTGATTGCAACGCCTGGCGAAGACGGGCTTGGCACATTGCGACAAGGGTATCTTGAGGACAGTTCAGTCGATCCAGTCCGCGAGCTGACTGAGTTGATCGAGGCCCAACGCGGGTATGAATTGAACGCCAAAGTCATCTCTGCCGTGGATCAAATGCTTGGCGCAACGACGCAAGTTCGCTGATGCGATATCTGTTCATACTTTCTTTGCTGTTTGCAGCGCATGGCGCACGGGCTGATACTGTTTTCGCCACAGAAACACTGCGCGCCAAGCAGATTGTCACGGCTGATCTCGTGGACATCCAAACGACAGATGTGCGCGGGGCAGCCACGTCTTTGGACGACGTGGTGGGATTTGAATTGACGCGCGCCGTCTATGCGGGAAAGCCCATATTACTTTCAAACTTGGAAAGAGCGGCATTGGTCGAACGCAATCAACGGGTCCGCGTGCTTTATAAAAAAGGGCTCCTCAAAATCGAAATTGAAGCACGTGCATTGGAACGTGGTGCCGTCGGCGACTTCATCGAAGTCATGAATCTATCGTCTCGCAAAACGATCATTGCGGAAGTCCTTAAAAATGGACAATTGAGTGTATCTCCTTAATATGAAACCTCTTTTTATGACAATGGCTGCCTGCTGCTTGGTTCTAATCGGATGCCAACGGTTTGAACATATCGGGCAACCGCCATCATTGTCCCCGCAGACCAGAAGCGTCGAACGGCAAGCGATGGTGTATTCGAGCTTTCCGCAAAGAACGACCGACAACTCGGCTTACCGCAAAGCGTCGCTCTGGAATAATGGTCAGAATGCTCTGTTCGGGGACCGCAGGGCGTTTACAAAAGGGGATATTCTAACTGTTTTGATTGAAATCGATGATCGAGCAGAAATCTCAAATTCAACGTCACGTGAGCGATCATCAAGTGAGAATTTAGGAATTCCACAGCTTTTGGGCCTGCCCCAGAGAAAGAACAAATCTTTGCCGGACGGCGCAAGTCTCGACACAGCAGTAGAGCTGGACTCCTCAAGCCAGAGCGAAGGCGCAGGGTCGGTTCGGCGACGCGAGAAACTCCAACTACGCGTCGCGGCAACAGTCACGAATGTGTTGCCCAATGGAGTACTTTTCATCGAAGGCACGCAGGAAGTTCGGGTCAACTTCGAACTGCGCGAGCTGTTGGTGTCCGGTTTTGTGCAACGAGAAGACATCACAAGACAGAACGAGATCTTCTACGACAAGATCGCCTCTGCACGCATCTCTTATGGAGGACGCGGCCATATCAGCGATGTTCAACAGGACCGCGTTGGCAAGCAGGTTCTGGACGCAATCCTTCCATTTTAGCCCAAGGGGTCTTCGCCATGATCAAAAAGTTGTTGCCACTGATCTCACTTGTAATTGGGCTCGGATCTGGCGGGGCGGCGGCGCTATTTCTGGCGCCACCTGCGAAAGACTCGATGGTTACCACCGACGGTTCAGACAGCGATGCGGAGTATGAAACAGAACTGCCCGAAAGTTCGGGAGATACTGAGATCGTAAGCCTACCCAAGCAGTTTGTTGTGCCCGTCATGATTAACAGTCGTGTCACAGCAATGGTCATTCTAACGATCGCATTGGACGTCGAAAGTGGCAGCGGTGACTATGTGCGTTCCATCGAACCAAAGCTTCGGGACAGTTTCCTCGAAGAGTTGTTTGGCCTCGCAGCGCTTGGCGGCTTTGAAGATGACATTATCTCGCGACAATCAATGTCGCTTGTTAGGGTGGCACTGACGAAACGTGCCGCTGAAATCCTTGATCAAAAGGGCGTTCAGGTACTTATCACTGAAATGGCGCGCCACGATGTGATCTAAGGTTTGGCTGCCCGAGCCAGTAGAGCAGTTTCAATTGCGATTTCATCCGGGTCCTGGGTTGGCTTGTTTTTCAGGGACTGAATTTGAGCTTGCACGGCCAATTTCTGGCGCAGCAACTTTCGAAGTTCCATTTCAACCAACTCCCGGCGCAGAGCGGCTTTTGCCAAATCTGGTTGCAGCGACATTTGCATCTGTTGCAGTTTTTTGTACCGCGTTTGTCGCGCCGCATGTGCTACGGCGTCTGATGCGTCAAAGCGTTGTATGGCTTCGAACGCGCGGCTTGCATCAGACGCAATCTCAACCTGTTTCTGGCGAAGGTTCCTTTTCTCAACCAGTTCTTTAGCCAAAGTCGCCTGATGGTGAAGCACCAAAGTATCGAGCGCGGCGGCAACACTCTTTAGGTCCTCAATTTTCATATTCAGCTGCCATTTTCTGAATGCGCTGCGCATAACCGATGGCCACTGCGACCGCTTTGTAATGATCACGCTCAATAGGTTGACCCACCTTCACATTTGCATAGAGATCGCGGGCTGTCGGCGGGTCTCGATAGATTGCGACGCCAGACTGAATGGCCGTCTCACGGATGCGACGTGCCGTTTCGTCTTTTCCACGCGCCACGCAATGTGGCACGGATTTGTTGCCACCAGTCCATTTGAGCGCTACCGCGTAATGCGTTGGGTTGGTGATCACAACGGACGCTTTTGGCACGTCAAGCAGCATACGGTTGGTGGCAATCTCCTCTGCCTTCGCGCGTCTTTGTTGGCGGATCATCTCATCGCCTTCTTCGTTCTTTTGCTCGTCCTTCACCTCTTTATGGGACATTCGGTTCTTTTTGGCATGCTCGCGGGTTTGCCAAATAATGTCGATGACGGCGAACATAGCATACGTCAACGTCGCCAGGATGAACCAGCGCATGGATTCGGAATACAACCGCGCATTAACGTGGTTGGGTATGAGCATTACGATATCATCAAAGAATTGGGATGATTGAAAAAGAAAGAATATAAACAGCGCAGAAAACACAAAGAACTTGAGAACTGTCTTTCCAAACTCGAATAAGCCCGCGACTCCGAATTTCTTTTTTGCATTCGCCACAAGCGAAATCCGATTAAGCTTTAACTCTAGTTTAGATGTAGTAAATATCATCTGGCGCAAGGCGATGAGACCACTAATTAAAATTGCGAATGGAATAATGAATAGTAAAACGGCAATGGGCATCACCCATTCGAAAACTGCGTATGATGCGCGTGCGCCGATATAGTTGTCTGGAAAGACAATGGCACTTTCTATGAATACATTTATTTTTGTGGTGATGGTTGTCATGAAAGTGCCGAACAACACACTGACCAACGCAATGAACAGTGCAAAAACAACAAGGGTTATCGTGTCTTGCGACCGAACGATCTCTCCTTTTTTGCGCGCGTCTTCTAGCTTTCTGGTCGAAGCCTCGTGTGGTTTGTCTGCCGCTTCGTCCTGCTGATCACTCATTTGAGCGCCTCAAAAGGCATCATGAGGATCGACAGTGATTTTTCCTGCCAAACAGTGAGAATCAGTTCTGAGTTTCTGTGCAGGTAGTAGATGGAAAGCAAAGCGACAAACGGGATACCAACAAACGAGACCATAAACTGCGGCATGGCTTTGTTCACGAATCCTGTGAACAAATAATAGACAAAGAAAAGCACAAGAAAGCTGCCGGCCAAGGCGACTCCGTTGACGAAAACGAAGTTAACAATTTTGGATCCGATTTCGGCGATGGCATGCAGGATGAGCGGAAGGCTTCCAACCGACAATTCATAACTAACGACGAAAGCCAGAATGATCTGCTTACCCAAAGGGCCAGACATAATAATTGCCAGTCCGGTGACGGTAAGAACATGGCCGATGACGGGCAGCAGTGCGGTCGCGTTTCCGACAAGCTGTGCAAGCGACACCACCTGGCTGATAACGACGCCGGCTTGCTCTAGCAGCAGCAGGATACCGCGCGAGACGATGCCAAGAAAAAACCCGAAAACCGTTTCCGCCAAAAGAAACCGGACCATCTGGTCATACGTGAGATCCTGGCCCGGCAATTTGTTTTCGACGATTGGAACCATTGCGGCAGACAAGAAGAATGCAATGGCCAGCTTGACCCGCGCGGGAGTGCTCGACTCTCCATATCCTGGAGTCAGTGCAATGGCAGGTCCGATACGAAGAAAAACTGCGAAGGTGAGCGCCAGTTGCTCAAAGATTTCGCTGATGGTGATATCCATCTCGGCTAAGCAGCAATCGTGCCGACCAATGCGGGTTTTGCATCGAGGCCAATTTCTTCAAACGCCATAACCGGATTGGAAAGACCCTTTGCGGCAAGGATACTGCGAAGGAAACGTCGTCGGCGTCCTTGCGTGATCAACGCAGGAAACACGCCTTGTTCCCCCACCCGTACCATTTCGGCCGCGATGCCTTTGGACAGTTTGTCAAAGTCTTCGGGTGGAAGGGCGATGTCAGGTGCGCCCCTTTCAGTGGCGACCTCGCACTCTTCAAATCGCTTTTCCCAATCAGATGCGAGGTGAACCAGCGGAATGGTGCCATCCTCGCGGCGCATGGATGCGACAAGCTGAAACCCAAGCTTCTTTCGCACGTGTTCGCAAAGCGCCTCTGCTGAATGGTTTTGGCCACGGGCTTCGGCCAGCGCTTCCAGTATGAGTTGGAAATTTCGGATGGACACCTGTTCTTCCAGAAGAAGTTTGAGGACTTGCAGCAGCATGTCTTTGTTCACTTTGTCGGGAATGGTCTGTTCGATCAGGGTTTTGTTCGCTTCGGCCCGCGCAGGGTCCGTCAACGACCCGAGTTCATCCAGCAACCGTGTGAGCGACTTCATTGTCAGCAACCGCCCAAGGTTGCGTTTGACGATCTCAAGCAGATGGGTCGCCAACACCTCTGACGGGGACACAACGGTCAGACCTGACATTTGCGCGTCTTCACGGTCGGCTTTCTGTATCCATCGCGCGGGCGCGCCGTACACTGGTTCTTCGACGTCTTTGCCGTTTGGCAATGTCAGCGAATCCTCGGGGATGAGCGCCAGTAAGAGATCGGGATGGAGCACACCGCGTGTCGTTTCCACTCCATGAATGCGGACGACATACGTCCCGTCATGCAGGGTTGCATCGTCGGTCAAACGAACTTCGGGCATGATGATCCCAAAGCTTTTGGCCACATGGTTGCGCATGTTGGTGATCCTCGAATCGAGGCCGCTTGCTGGATCAAGCACCATGTCCACAAGGTCTGGCGCAAATTCGAGATGGACGTCATCGATATCCAAGAGATCGCCAATGGGCCTGTCTTTAATTGGAACGGCCGGGTCTTCGGTTTTTTCGTCTGCATCTGACGCGTCTTCTTTGCGGCTGGCCCAAAAGGCGACGGCCCCCAAAAGCAGCCCGCCCATCAAAAACGGTATAAATGGCAGCCCCGGAACCAGGGCGAACAATGCCATCGCCACAGCCACTGTGGCCAACGCCGCCGGATGACGGCCAAGCTGTGACGCAATGGCGAGATCGGTGGCCCCAACAGCGCCGCCGCGCGCCAGCAGAAGTGCTGCCGCGATAGAGATAATGACCGCAGGGATTTGAGTCACAAGACCATCCCCAACTGTCAGAATCGCGTAGGTTTCGAACGCCTTCCTGAGCGGCATGCCATGCACCAAAGTGCCCATGATCAAACCAACCACGATATTGAGAAGCGTGATCAAAAGCCCAGCAACCGCGTCGCCTTTAACGAACTTAGACGCGCCATCAAGGGAGCCGAAGAACGTCGTCTCCTGAAGCTCTGTCGTTCTGCGATTGCGTGCCTCTTCATGCGTGATCGCACCAGCGGCCATATCGCTGTCGATGGCAAGCTGTTTGCCTGGCATTCCATCCAGCGCAAAGCGCGCGCCAACCTCGGCCATGCGCGCTGCACCCTTAGTAATCACCATGAAGTTGACGATCAGCAGCACACAGAACACGACGATCCCTAGAAAAACGCTGCCACCCATGACGAAATCGGCAAAGCCTTGAATAACGTTACCAGCTGCATCTGTGCCAGTGTGGCCCTGACCAATGATCAACTTGGTCGAACTGATGTTGAGCGACAGCCGCAACATCAAAGAGGCAAGCAGGATTGTCGGGAAGGCCGAGAAATCGAGCGGTCTTTCGACGAACAAGGTCACTGTAAAAATCAGAATGGCCAAAGCGAACGAGGCCGCCAGACCGACATCCAGCACAAAGGCCGGGACTGGCAAGATCATCATGACAATGATCGCCATCAGCGCAATTGCCAATGCCACGGTCGGATTTGCGTAAATGTTGCGCAAACCAGTGTTCATCAATTCGACCCGCCCAAATCAATAAGCGGGGTCACGCCATTTGCGTTTGCCACGAACAAAGAACCGGCGCTCTGGTGGGCATACTCTGAAACCACACGCCTTGGTGGCGCGTTGGGCGGGTCAAGATCATCCACGCGCGCTTTGAATTGCCGGAACTTGTCTTTGTATTTGCTGGCAAATTCTGGCGTGCGACTGTGGTACGCACCTGCGGCTTCGGTCCAGTCGCCGAATTCTGCGTATAACCGCTCTAAAAACCCTGCCGCGTACAGCGCGTTCAGGTCAGGATCGAACATTTCATCAAGGCTGCGGAAACCTTCGGCATGCCAGTGGTAGTTGATTTGAAAACACCCGATGTCTATGTTCGACGCGCCTGTTTTGATCTTGAAAAACACGTATGATCGCGCATCGTCTTCCGAAGGAAACCAGGTTCCATCACCGGCATGGTTCACCGTCCAAGGCCAAGGCGCGCCATCGTTTTGGCTTCGCCCGGTTTCGAGCCGCGTGATGGTCAGCAGAACGTCGAGGGGAACACTCGTTTCGGCGGAAGCCCTATACGCCGCCGCGTCGCAGATGTTCGCACGCCCCATTTGTGCAACGAGCAAACCCGCCACCAAAAGGTAGAGAAAGATCAACCTGAGCAACTTCTGTTTTGGCACGAAGGCCCTCGCATTCTGCGGTGTTGCAGAACACTAGGATCGGGTTGGTTAGGATTTGGTTAGCGCAAGCCTGTCAAAAAAGGGCTTCGATTGCAGCCAAGGCCGCAGCACCTATAACAGCACCAATGCCACCCCAAAGCAGAGCGTCTTTGAATTTGTTTGTCTTCGGTTCAGGCGTTGGTTGAGCCTGCGCGATCAGCAATTGCTCCATCAGCCCCGGCAATCGTGGCCCAAAGCGTGCCAAAACCAAGGCCGTCTTGCCAATGTCTTTGGCAAAGGCGCGGGGTCCGATGCTTGTTTTGATGTAATCTTCGACAATTGGCCGCGCGACGTTCCAGATGTTCATCTTGGGGTCTAGTGACCGCGCAACACCTTCGACAACGACCATCGTTCGTTGAAGCAGGATCAACTCGGTCCGTGTCTCCATCCCGAAACGTTCGGTGACTTCAAAGAGGTAGCTTAGCAAGCGCGCCATAGAGATCCGCGTCGCGTCCATGCCAAATATGGGTTCTCCGACAGCTCGCAACGCACGGGCAAACTCGTCAACATCCCGGTCGTTGGGCACGTACCCTGCTTCGAAATGCACCTCTGCCACGCGTTTGTAGTCGCGCTTGATGAACCCGAACAGGATTTCGGCGTACACACGACGCGTGTATTCATCGATATGCCCCATGATCCCGAAATCGAGTGCAATGATATCGCCATTTGGCGCAACCTTTAGATTGCCTTGGTGCATGTCCGCGTGGAAATAGCCATCGCGTAGCGCATGCTGAAGAAACAGTTGCAAAACGCGCTCACTCAACACCGCGCGATCATGCCCCGCTGCGTCCAGTGCCGCGTTATCCCCAAGTGGCAGACCTTCGGCCCAACCAAGCGTCATCACGCGGCGGCTGGAAAGTTCCCATTTGACCTCGGGCAGGCTGAACCCGGCATCGTCTTGTGTGTTGGCCGCGAATTCAGAGGCGGCAGCAGATTCAAGACGCAAATCAAGTTCACCCAGCACGACGCCTTCGAAATGGGTGATCACATCTTTGGGCCGAAGACGGCGCGACGACGGCGACAGCATTTCGATCATGCTGGCGGCGAAGTAAAACGCATCGACGTCTTTGCGGAAGTCCCGGTCAATATTGGGGCGCAGCACTTTCACCGCGACCGTTTCGCCCGTTTGCGCAACCTTTGCTTTGTGGACCTGTGCGATAGAGGCCGCTGCAACGGGTTCACTGAATTCGGAAAAAACCTGATCGAAGGGCGTTCCGAGTTCGGATTCCACCATCGCCTTGGCTTCTGCCACAGAAAACGGCGGCAGCTTGTCTTGTAGGACGCGCAGTTGAGCCGCCATTTCCTCGCCGACCACATCAGGGCGCGTGCTTAGGATTTGCCCAAACTTAATGTAAGCAGGACCCAAAGCCGTTAGCGCGCGCGGGGCGGCGGGTACTTTAGGATCACCGTCATAGCCAAGCCATTTGAAGGGCCAGCCCAGCACCCGGGCCGCAGCGCGCAATGGTTTGGGTGCATCAAACGCGTCAAGCACAGCTGCCATCGCACCCGTACGTTCCAATGTGGCACCCGTTCGGATCAGCCGCAGAATATTGTGCGGGCCTCTCACGTCAGATTTTCCATCCCGAATGCAAACACGCGATCCCCATGCTCAGGTTGCGATACTTTGCGTTCTCAAAACCGGCAGCGCGCACCATCCCAAGAAAGGTTTCCTGATCCGGAAACTTGCGGATCGACTCCACCAGGTACCGGTAGCTATCACGGTCGTTTGCAATCGCCTGACCCATACGCGGAATGATGTTGAAGGAATACAGGTCGTATACCTTTTGCATAAGGTCGTTCGGTATTTGGCTGAATTCCAACACCATCAAGCGCCCGCCAGGCCGCAGCACGCGGAACGCTTCGTTCAGCGCCTCTTGCGGACGGGTGACATTCCGGATGCCGAACGAGATCGTGTAGACATCAAAGGTGTTGTCATCAAACGGTAGGCTCATTGCATCGCCGACAACCCAATCAAGACTGCTTTCCATCGCTTCCGCTTCGGCCCGTTTGCGGCCTTCGACCAGCATAGGCTCGGTCAAATCAAGTACGGTGGCGTGTCCGTAGCCCGCCCGCTTCAGAAAGCGGAAAGAGATATCGCCAGTTCCCCCGGCCACATCCAGCAACTTTTGCCCACCGCGCGGCGCGAGCCAATCCATCATAGCGTCTTTCCAAAGGCGGTGAATGCCGAAAGACATCGCGTCATTCATGATGTCATATTTGGACGCAACAGAGCTGAAAACGCCCTGCACACGGCCAGCCTTTTCGCTCTCATTGACCTCGGAAAACCCGAAATGGGTTTTGTTTTCATGCGGTTCCGTCATCAGGAGGGTCTGCTTTCGCCAAGTGATTGTTTGCGCTGTCCTACAGAGATGTAAGGCTAAGAACAAACGGTCAAATCGGCGCAAAGCTATCCCATTGAACGACGTCAAGAATTCGCTTCACACCTGTGGGAAAGTGGGCCAATCGACTTGCCTCCTTGACGGCTCTGACATTCCTGTCAAATGAACGCCAAGCGCTACTTACGCCGCAGGATCCATAATGCCCGAACTTCCCGAAGTTGAAACAGTCAGACGCGGCCTGTCCCCAGTCATGGACGGCGCTACGATTGCAGAGGCTTTGGTTAACAGACCAGATTTGCGATGGCCGTTTCCCAAAAATATGGCAAGTCGCCTGACCGGTAAGCGGGTTCTAAGGTTACGTCGGCGTTCAAAGTACATCCTGGCAGACCTAGACAGTAACGAGACACTCCTTATCCACCTTGGCATGTCAGGCCGGATGCTCATCTCGGGCGATCCTTTGGGGAAATTTGTGCACGATCATCCGGCCCCCGAGAAACACGATCACGTTGTCTTCAACATGGACAATGGCGCGCGCATCACGTTCAACGACCCGCGCCGATTTGGGGCGATGGACATGTTTGCCACCGCAAGCGGTGACACACATCCGTTGCTGGCTTCGATCGGGCCAGAACCGTTAGGCAATGCGTTTAACGAAGCCTACCTGATCGATGCGCTTGCCCATCGCAACACACCCATGAAATCTGCGTTGCTTGATCAAAAAACCATCGCGGGGTTGGGCAACATTTACGTGTGTGAAGCGCTGTTTCGATCAAAAATTCACCCAATCCGCCCAGCGCGACGGGTTTCAAAAACGCGCGTGGCCAGCTTGGTGCCCATCATTCGTGATGTGCTGAATGACGCGATCACAGCCGGTGGTTCCTCGCTTCGGGATTTTCGGCAAGCCGATGGCGAACTTGGGTATTTCCAGCACAGCTTTGACGTCTATGGACGCGAGGCCGAGCTTTGTCGCACACCAGGATGTCGTTCCACAATCCGAAGGATCGTGCAATCTGGCCGTTCCACTTTCTATTGCCCGACTTGTCAAAGATAACTTGAACGCGACAGGTCACATGCGTAAGGCTGCGCGTCACAGATCACCGAACGAGGCCCTCACTCATGGCTTATGAGACGATCATCGTCGATATCGAAGATCACGTTGCTACCATAAAACTCAATCGACCAGACGCCTTGAATGCGTTGAACAGCCAGTTGCTGTCGGAACTGGCAAACGCCTTAGAAGACGCTGATAGCAATGAGAAAGTCCGCTGCATTATCCTGACTGGGTCACCCAAGGCATTCGCTGCCGGTGCTGACATTAAAGAGATGTCGGAAAAGAGCTTTGTCGAGATGTTCATGTCCGACTTTTTCGGCTCAGAATCACAAGCGGTTTGCAGGACACGCAAACCGATCATCGCCGCAGTATCCGGTTATGCACTCGGCGGTGGGTGCGAATTGGCCATGATGTGCGACTTCATCATCGCATCGGACACTGCCAAGTTCGGCCAACCCGAGATCAACTTGGGTGTCGTTGCGGGGATAGGTGGAACGCAACGTCTGACACGATACGTGGGGAAGTCCAAATCTATGGACATGCACCTCACAGGTCGCTTCATGGATGCCGAGGAAGCCGAACGGTCTGGCCTCGTCAGCCGCGTTGTGCCTGCCAAAACCTTGATGGAGGAAGCTCAGTCAGCAGCCAACAAGATCGCCGAGAAATCGATGCTGGCGAGTTTTGCTGTGAAAGAGGCCGTCAACCGTGCCTACGAAACGACGTTGAGCGAAGGGCTTTTGGCTGAACGCCGTCTGTTCCATTCGCTTTTTGCGACCGAAGACCAGAAGGAAGGGATGGCAGCATTCCTTGAAAAACGGACTGCCCAGTTCCGCGACAGATAAGGCCTTTCCACAGACGGAAACTGGGGCTATATGCCCCCGATACACGCGCGTGATGCCCGCTTGGCAAGATTCGTTCCGGAACCGGTTCCGGGCAGGCAGTTATTGCGCACCCGACATACGAACCGAAGAAACAGGACAAATCACATGGCAAATTCGCCCCAGGCAAAAAAGCGCGCCCGTCAGAACGAAAAGCGTTTCGCAGTCAACAAAGCACGCCGTTCGCGCATCCGCACATTCCTCCGCAAAGTCGAAGAAGCAATCGATTCCGGTGACAAGGAAGCTGCCACCGCTGCTCTGCGTGCAGCACAGCCCGAACTGATGCGTGGCGTGACGAAGGGCGTGTTCCACAAGAACACAGCATCCCGCAAAGTGTCCCGCCTCGCGGCCCGTGTGAAGGCACTTGGCTAAGAATCGGGGGATGCAAATCCACCTTCAAAAATCAAGACGCCGCTCAGTCATGAGCGGCGTTTTTTGCTGACGCTTGCGCAGCTTTGCACCGGTTTCAGATTCTTTCTCAAAGATTCCGGAGTCAAGAAATAAGAACGGTTGATGGGGCCAAATCCAGACTGATAACGTCATCCCAGCGAGTCACATCGCGTTGGGGGGACAGGCGCCGCCAGGTCGAAGTAGAATGATAAAACTGCCTCGAAACCGACCCGGTACTGCAATCTGATTTTCTATCGATTGCCTTGTCCAAATTGAGAGACGGATCGACGCGAACGCTTATTGCAGTGTTCCCGAACAAATCCTCTTGTTTCCGGGAAACCGGACGCTTGGAAGTCATCCAACCAGCGTATGTGCGGTGCTCTAGGGCCTTGGCAGCCCTAAAAGTGAAGTGTTTGCGAGTTTAAGAGCATGTGGCCAAAAAATGCTGGTAACGGGAACAGGGAACAAAATGACAAATGAACAGTGGGGAACGGTCCAAAATGAACTTAGCAAAACATTGGGGCCAAACAGCTACCAAAGCTGGATCAAACCTCTCGTTTATGCAGGGTCAAACGACGGTATAATCACTTTCGAAGTCCCCACTAATTTTTTCGGCAATTACGTTTCGCAGAACTACAGCGATATTATTCTGACAAAGATTTCCAAACTCGACCCATCTGTCAGGCGCATTGTGTTCGACACAAAAACCGAACTCTCGCAATCAGTGGCCAATCATCCTCAAGCACCGGCGGAGGACAAAATCGATACACAACCTGCCAAAATTGCCACAACTGCTGAAACCCTCACGGGCTCTCCTTTAGACAAACGGTTCACCTTCGACCGATTTGTGGTGGGCAAGCCCAACGAACTCGCGCACGCCGCGGCACGACGGGTGGCCGAGGGCGGCCCCGTCACGTTTAATCCACTGTTTCTGTACGGCGGCGTTGGTCTTGGTAAAACACACCTCATGCACGCCCTCGCTTGGGAACTACGCTCCAGGCATCCACACTTAAACGTGCTGAACCTTTCGGCCGAGCAGTTCATGTACCGTTTTGTGCAAGCCCTGCGTGACCGCAAGATGATGGACTTTAAAGAGATGTTTCGCTCTGTAGACGTGCTCATGGTCGACGACGTGCAATTCATCGCAGGCAAAGACAGCACGCAGGAAGAGTTCTTTCATACATTCAATGCGCTGGTCGACCAGCACAAGCAGATCATCATCTCGGCCGATCGTGCACCGGATGAGATCAAAGACCTTGAGAACCGCATTCGGTCCCGCCTGCAAAGCGGGCTGGTGGTTGATCTGCATCCAACAGACTATGAACTGCGCCTGGGCATCTTGCAGTCCAAGTCCGAGGTCTACAGCAGCATGTATCCGGGCCTTGAGGTCGAGAAGGGGATTCTGGAATTCCTCGCTGCGCGCATCGTCAGCAATGTGCGTATCCTCGAAGGTGCTCTGACCCGCCTTTTTGCGTTTGCGTCTCTTGTGGGCAAGCCGATCACGATGGACCTGACACAAGAGTGTCTGACAGACATCCTTCGCGTATCCGAGCGCAAGGTCTCCATCGAAGAGATCCAGCGCAAGGTCGCCGATCATTACCTCATCCGACACTCGGACCTTGTGGGGCCAAAGCGCGTCCGCACCTTTGCCCGTCCGCGTCAAATAGCGATGTATCTGTGCAAGCAACTCACTACGCGGTCCTTGCCAGAAATCGGTCGGCATTTCGGCGGACGCGACCACACCACTGTCATGCACGGTGTGCGTCGTATCGAAGAGCTTAAGAAACAGGACGCCCAGATCGCGGAAGATGTCGAACTTCTTCGCAGATCGCTGGAAGCCTGAGTCCCAGACACCACAAAACCCTGCAAGGCGCACGCAAAGGTGCGCCTGCCCTTGACCCTGCGCGCAAACCAGCCAAGAAATTGCAAAACAAGGGGTTGGAGAGCGACCCTAATGGGGGCTAATGTCGGCGTCCGGCTGCTCGGAGGATAACGCATGAAATTCAGCATGGAACGAGGGACGCTTCTCAAGGCTGTCTCCCAAGCCCAATCCGTGGTGGAACGGCGGAACACCATTCCCATTCTTGCGAATGTCCTGATCGAAGCTGACGGCGAGACCGTTCAATTCCGTGCAACGGACCTGGATATCGAAGTAGTTGACCGCGCGGTGGCACAGGTTGAACGCGCAGGTGCAACGACAGTATCAGCCGTCACTTTGCACGAAATTGTCCGCAAACTACCCGACGGGGCGTTGGTTTCTCTGACCGAGGACAGTGCAACGGGCCGCCTGACTGTCGAGGCCGGCCGGTCCAACTTTTCGCTTGCGACACTGCCGAAGGAAGACTTCCCCGTCATGGCGTCATCGGAATACAGCGCCAACTTTTCGGCCCCGGCACCGACCTTGCGTCGGTTGTTTGACAAGTCGAAATTCGCAATCTCGACTGAAGAAACGCGCTATTATCTGAACGGCGTCTACATGCACGTCGCCGATGGCGAAGATGGCAAAGCGTTGCGATGCGTAGCAACCGACGGTCACCGCCTTGCCCGTATCGATGCCGATTTGCCAGGCCGTGCCGCCGATATGCCGGGCGTGATTGTGCCGCGGAAAACAGTCGGCGAGCTGCGCAAGTTACTTGACGATGACGACATGGAAATCGCAGTTTCGGTATCGGAAACCAAAGTCCGGTTCGCGACGCCAGACATCACCCTGACGTCCAAAGTGATCGACGGCACGTTCCCTGACTACACACGCGTGATCCCGCAAGGCAACACGCGCCGTCTTGAGGTCGATGCATCCGAATTTGCCAAGGCGGTGGACCGCGTTGCGACCGTATCGTCCGAACGATCCCGCGCCGTGAAGATGCAGTTGGACGAAGACCGTCTGGTTCTGTCTGTCAACGCCCCGGACAGCGGCGCGGCTGAGGAAGAGCTTGCGGTGGCCTATGGCGACGACAAGCTTGAGATCGGGTTTAACGCCAAGTACCTGCTGGAAATCGCCAGCCAGGTGGACCGCGAAAATGCAGTGTTCATGTTCAACTCTGCCGGTGACCCCACGCTCATGCGCGAAGGCAGCGACACAAGCGCGGTCTATGTCGTGATGCCGATGCGCGTCTAAGCGATCCGCGCCTTTGAACGGGGGCGCCATTGCCGCTTCACATAAACCGTCTTTCGCTGTCGCACTTCAGGTCGCATTTGCATGTGTTTCTGGAACCAGATGCGCGGCCCGTTGTGCTTTACGGCCCAAACGGTGCGGGCAAGACCAATCTCATCGAAGCAGTATCGCTTTTTTCACCCGGTCGGGGAATGCGACGTGCCTCTGCCCAAGACATGACACGCCGCCCCGAAGCGCTGGGGTGGAAAATCAGCGGTTTGGTAGACACGCCCGAAGGGCTTCAAGACATCGCCTTCACGTCCGAAAAAGGCACGCCACGTCAGGTCCGGATCAACGACAAACCTGCACCGCAGACACGCCTTGGCGAATTGGTGCGTCTGCTATGGCTTTTGCCCTCAATGGATCGCCTCTGGATCGAAGGCGCCGAAGGACGGCGCAGGTTTCTAGATCGCTTGACGCTTAGCTTTTTTCCCAACCATGGTGAGGCCTCGCTCACTTATGAAAAAGCCATGCGTGAGCGCAATCGGTTGCTCAAGGACCAAGTGCGCGACCCGATGTGGTACAAAGCGCTTGAAGCCCAATTGGCAGCGTCTGGCATCAAGATCCATCACAATCGCCTACGTGCGTTAGAGCGCATTGCAGACGCGCAAAACAACGCGAGTACGCAGTTTCCTGCAGCACAGCTCGACTTGGTTCAAACCGAAGGCGAAATGCCCGACACCGAAGACGACCTGCGCGTCGCGTTGGAAGAAAGCCGCTTTCGAGACCTTGCTGCGGGCCGTACCTTGGTGGGGCCCCACCGTGCGGACTTATACGGCGTGTTTGCAGCGAAAGGCGTGCCTGCCGCCGACAGCTCAACGGGAGAGCAGAAGGCGCTGTTGATCTCTTTGGTTTTGTCAAATGCCAGGGCTTTGGTGGAAGACTTTGGAGCACCGCCAATTGTCCTTTTAGACGAGGTCGCGGCACATCTTGACGCGCAAAGACGCGCGGCGCTGTATGACGAGATTTGCGCGCTTGGGGCGCAAGCTTGGATGACAGGGACAGGCCCGGAACTCTTCGAAGAGCTTGGCACCCGTGCGCAATACTTTGAGGTCACAGAGACGGATATCGGCACACAGGTGACCCAATCCGAAGCTCGACCCTAGCCCTTCTGTTTCGCAATTCACCCAACCGCTAAATCTTGTGTCAGTTGCGTGACAACCCTGTGCGTTTCGCGTATAAAATCAGCAGAAATACGAAGGGTACAAATATGGCAGACCCCGCACAGGCACCGGAAGAATACGGCGCGGATTCTATTAAGGTTCTCAAAGGCTTGGAAGCCGTCCGCAAACGTCCGGGCATGTATATCGGTGACACTGACGACGGCTCTGGCCTGCACCACATGGTGTACGAAGTTGTCGACAACGGCATTGACGAGGCTTTGGCCGGTCACGCCGACTTTGTGCGCGTCAAAATCCACGCCGACAGCAGCGTTTCCGTGCGCGACAACGGACGTGGAATTCCCGTCGATACGCACGAGGAAGAAGGTGTATCGGCAGCCGAGGTCATCATGACCCAACTGCACGCCGGCGGGAAGTTTGACCAGAACTCTTACAAAGTGTCCGGCGGTCTGCACGGTGTGGGCGTGTCGGTTGTGAACGCACTTTCGAATTGGTTGGAACTGCGCGTCTGGCGTAATGACAAAGAACACGTCGCGCGGTTCGAACATGGCGATACGGTCAAACATCTGGAAATCGTCGGCGACGCCAACGGCGAAAAAGGCACAGAAGTCCGCTTTCTGGCCTCGACTGACACATTTTCGAACCTCGACTATGATTTTCACACGCTTGAAAAGCGCCTGCGCGAGCTGGCCTTCCTAAACTCCGGTGTGCGCATCATCCTCGAAGACGAACGCCCTGCAGAACCGCTCAAGTCAGAGCTGTTCTATGAAGGCGGTGTGCGCGAATTTGTAAAATATCTCGACCGATCGAAGTCTTCCATCATGCCCGAACCGGTGTTCATGACTGGCGAAAAGGACGGCATCGGCGTTGAGGTCGCAATGTGGTGGAACGACAGCTACCACGAGACGGTGCTGCCGTTTACGAACAACATCCCGCAACGCGATGGCGGCACGCATATGGCCGGTTTCCGGGGCGCGTTGACGCGGACGATCAACAACTACGCGCAGTCTTCTGGTATCGCGAAGAAAGAAAAGGTCAGCTTTACGGGTGATGACGCACGCGAAGGTTTGACCTGCGTGTTGTCGGTCAAAGTGCCGGACCCGAAATTCTCAAGCCAGACGAAAGACAAGCTGGTGTCTTCCGAAGTGCGCCCCGCTGTCGAAAGCCTTGTGAACGAAAAGCTTGCGGAGTGGTTTGAGGAAAACCCCAACGAGGCCAAGATCATCGTCGGCAAGATCATTGAAGCTGCCCTTGCCCGTGAAGCCGCCCGCAAAGCGCGGGAACTGACACGGCGCAAAACGGCGATGGACGTCAATTACCTTGCTGGGAAGCTAAAGGATTGCTCCGAGAAAGACCCATCCCTAACGGAAGTCTTTTTGGTCGAGGGGGATAGCGCCGGGGGGTCCGCCCAGACGGGTCGCGACCGCCGAACGCAAGCCGTGCTGCCCCTGCGCGGGAAAATCCTGAACGTGGAGCGCGCGCGTTTTGATCGGATGTTGAGCAGTCAAGAGATTGGCAATCTCGTCATGGCCTTGGGCACAGGGATCGGGCGCGACGAGTTTGACATCTCAAAACTGCGGTACCACAAAATCGTTATCATGACAGACGCAGATGTGGACGGAGCGCATATCCGGACGCTACTTTTGACCTTCTTCTACCGCCAGATGCCCGAATTGATCGAAGGTGGTTACCTCTACATCGCGCAGCCGCCACTTTACAAAGTCGCGCGCGGCAAGTCCGAGGTCTATCTGAAAGACCAGGGCGCACTGGATGACTACCTGATCCAACAAGGCGTCGACGGCGCCCATCTTAAGCAAGGCAATGGTGAGGTGATCAGCGGTCAAGACTTGACCCGCGTTGTTGAAGAAGCCCGTCAGCTCAAGCGCGTACTTGACGCCTTTCCAACCCATTACCCGCGCCACATTCTGGAACAGGCCGCTATTGCAGGGGCTTTTGTATCGGGAGCCGTTGATGCCGATTTGCAAGGCGTTGCTGACAAAGTCGCCCAGCGTCTTGATCTGATCGCGTTGGAATATGAGCGCGGATGGCAAGGGCGCATCACGCAAGATCGCGGTGTTCGCCTGGCCCGTATTCTGCGCGGTGTGGAAGAGGTCCGCACTCTGGACGGCCCAATGCTCCGCTCTGGTGAAGCGCGCAAAACCGGCAGTTTCACGGAAAGCCTGCAAGCGGTGTACGACCAGCCAGCTGTGCTGGAACGCAAAGACCGTCGGCAGATCATTCACGGCCCGTTGGACCTGCTGAACGCCATCCTTGAGGAAGGCGAAAAAGGACTGTCCTTGCAGCGATACAAAGGTCTGGGCGAAATGAACCCAGATCAGCTTTGGGAGACCACGCTCGACCCAGATGCACGCACACTGCTGCAGGTGACGGTGGATGACATGGCAGAAGCGGATGACCTTTTCACCAAGCTCATGGGAGATGTGGTGGAACCGCGTCGCGAGTTCATCCAGCAAAACGCTCTAAGCGTAGAGAACCTCGATTTCTGATTTCGAATTGGCTTCGCCAATCCGACCGGAATGCGCCTTTGGCGCATGTGAGGGCTCTGCCCTCACACTCCCGAGGTATTTTGGGCAAGAGGAAAGAGATGTCTGATCTGGCTGTTCTTTTTCACTCGCTCTAGCATGGAAAAAGTTCCGGGGAGGAAAGACATGGATTTTGGACTGTCAGACCGCGTGCAGGCGTTGGTGGATCAAGTGCGCGACATGGTCGCCACCGAGATCGCGCCGCTGGATACCGAATACCATACCGAGGTTGGCCAACATCCGTCAGGTGATCGGTTCAAGCTAACGAACCGCCAACTTGCGATCCTTTCTGAGCTAAAAGGGAAAGCCAAAGAGCGTGGGCTTTGGAATTTCTGGCTGACTGACAGCGACAAGGGTCATGGCCTCACGACCGTAGAGTACGCCTATCTTGCTGAGGAAATGGGCAAGGTGCATCTGGCGGCTGAGGTTTTCAACTGCAATGCGCCTGACACAGGCAATATGGAAGTGCTGGAACGCTACGGCGCGGCGTGGATGAAAGAGCGCTGGCTGACACCGTTGCTGTCTGGTGACATCCGGTCTGCCTATGTGATGACCGAACCAAATGTTGCTTCGTCAGATGCTGCGCAATTGGCGTTTCAAGCGAAGAAAGACGGTGACGACTGGGTTCTCAATGGCGAGAAATACTGGATTTCTGGCGCAGGTGACCCGCGTTGCGCACTTTACATCCTGATGGCCTGTACCGACCCGGATGCCGCGAAACACAGCCGTCACACCATGTTCGTCATGGACGCTGACACGCACGGGATAGACGTGCTGCGACCCATGCATGTTTTTGGTCAAGATGACGCCCCGCATGGGCATATGCATCTGAAGTTCACCGATGTGCGGATTCCGACCAAGAACGTTGTGCTTGGCGAAGGCCGCGGTTTTGAGGTGGCACAGGGGCGGCTTGGACCGGGGCGTATCCATCATTGCATGCGTTCTATCGGGCTTGCAGAAAAGGCGTTGGAACTGATGTGTCAGCGCGGGCTTGACCGCGAGGCGTTTGGTAAGCCCATTATTGAACTGGGTGCCAATTACGACATCATCGCAAATGCACGGATGGAAATTGAACAAGCCCGTCTCTTGTGCCTCAAGGCGGCCTGGATGATGGACACGCAGGGCACCCGCGCTGCGCAACCTTGGATCAGCCAGATCAAGGTGGTTGCGCCGCTTGTGTCATTGAAGGTCGTCGACGAGGCGATGCAATTGTTTGGCGGAACAGGCATCAGTCAGGACACGCCGCTTTGGCGCATGTGGACGCATCTGCGCACGCTTCGCTTTGCAGACGGTCCAGACGCGGTGCATCGCCGCCAAGTGGCCCGGGCGGAATTGCGCAAATACACCAACGCATGAGCCAACCGCTTTTGGATACGGACGCTGTTGCAGGCTGGATGCGGGAACATGTGCCGGCGTTTGAAGGCCCAATCACGGCCGAAAAGTTTGCAACGGGACAATCCAATCCGACTTTCAAGCTTAGCACACCGTCGGGCGCTTATGTGCTCCGCCGCAAACCGCCAGGACAGTTGTTAAAGTCTGCACATGCGGTCGACCGGGAGTTTCGCGTTCAGCAGGCATTGGCCGGGTCAGACGTGCCTGTGACCCGCATGCACGCCTTGTGTACTGACGAGGCCGTAATTGGTGCGATGTTCTACGTCATGGATTTCGTCGAAGGCCGAACCTTTATTGACCCACGTCTACCAGATGTGTCAGCCGCAGATCGAACGGTGGTTTTTGACGATATGAACCGCGTTCTTGCTGCAATCCATCAGGTCGATCTGACGGCTGCGAAGCTTGGGGATTACGGGCCAATCGGCAACTACTACCAGCGGCAGATCGAACGCTGGACCAAGCAATACCGGGCGAGCGAAACGGAAACACTTCCCGACATGGACGCTTTGATTGGCTGGTTGCAAGGCAATCTACCGGATGATGACGGGCGACTGACATTGGTGCATGGGGACTACCGAATCGACAACCTGCTGTTTGCAAAAGACAAACCAACATGCGTCGCGGTACTAGATTGGGAGCTCTCCACATTGGGACATCCGTTTGCTGACCTGGCCGCGGTCATCATGCAATGGTCGCTTCCCCCGGGGGACACCGGTAGGGGGCTTGCTGGTGTTGATCGCGCGGCGCTCGGCATTCCAGAAGACCAAGCCTTTGTCGATGCATATTGCGCACAGATGGGGCTTGCCGGGATAGACCGGTTCGGCTTCTACCTCGCGTTCTGTTTCTTTCGCATGGCATCGATCCTGCAAGGTGTGAAGCGCCGGGCTTTGGATGGAAACGCATCCAATCCGGCTCGTGCCTTGGAACTTGGACGGTTTGTTCCTGCATTTGCCGAAGGTGGATTGAAGGCGGCGCAGACTGTCTAGTTCTGATCTGCGAAGGTTGTGCCATCCTGCGCCATTTGGCGGAGCATATCGGGAGCTTTCCAAAAAACCGGGTCTCCCTGCACGTAAATGTCGATCCGGCGGAGAACCTCGTTAATCCCGATAATGTCGGCATAGTGCATCGGCCCTCCGCGAAAGCGTGGGAAGCCGTAGCCAAACAAAAGCACGGCATCGATATCAATCGGGCGCAACGCAATGCCGTCTTCCAGAACACGTGTCGCCTCACACACCATGGCCGCGAGGTAGCGTGACACAATCTCATCGGCATCAAAAGAGCGCGGCTTGACGTTATGCGCGGCCCGTTCCGCGCTTAGGATATCCGTGAGTGACGGGTTCAGGCCCTTCTTGTCACCGTAAAGATAGTATCCCTGCCCGCTCTTGCGTCCGAAAGCGCCTATTTCACACAACAGATCGCCAACCGCGACATAGCGTTCGTTTGCCGGACGGGTCGCAGCCTGACGCTTGCGATTGGCCCAACTGATATCAAGCCCTGCCATATCGAGCACGCGATACGGGCCCATCGCAAATCCAAACGCCTCAAGCGCATCATCAATCTGCGTCGGCGACGCGCCATCGATTAACATGTCGTCCGCCACCTTGCGCGTCGCAGCCAGAATGCGGTTTCCGATAAACCCGTCACACACACCTGCGCGCACCGCCACTTTGCGCAGCGTTTTCGCCAAGGCAAATCCGGTTGCTACCGTGTCAGCCGCAGAGTGATCTGTCACCACAACTTCCAACAGGCGCATAATGTGGGCAGGGGAAAAGAAGTGCAGACCGATCACATCACTAGGGCGGCTGGTGACAGACGCGATTTCATTGATGTCGAGGTAAGACGTGTTTGTGGACAGCACCGCACCAGGTTTGCAGGTCCTATCGAGCGCACGAAAAACGTCTTTCTTCACCTCCAGATCCTCGAATATCGCCTCGATCACGATGTCCGCATTGTGAAGTGCGCCAAGATTAAGCGTGGTGTCAAATGCGCCTTCCAGGATTTCGGCCTGCTGTTTGGAGGTCAGTTTGCCTCGCGCAACGGCTTTTTCGAGGTTTGCGACCACAGAAGCTTTTCCGCGTTGCAATGCCTCCGCTGATTGCTCTGCAAGCACCACAGACAGGCCTGCCAAAAGGCATGCCGTGGCGATGCCTGATCCCATGAGGCCGCCGCCAACAACGCCGATCCGCGAAAATGGGCGCGGTTTCTCTTGCGCTTCGGGAATCTTTGAAACCGCGCGTTCCATGAAAAACGCGTGGATCAAACCGGCGCGCTGCGGGCTGTTGAGGCATTCATTGAAAAGCGATCGCTCTGTTTGCAATCCTTGTTCAATGGGCAAGACACTCGCGGCAACAGCATCAATGCACTTCATCGGCGAAAACAGATGCGGATGCTTACGCTGCGTCGTCTCTCGGGCGGCGGTCAGGGCCGGATCGTCCGGGGTGACGACCAAGCCTTTGGTCTGTCGAACCGACAAAGACCCAGTGCGCCAAAGCTCTGCCGCGCGCAAAGCGACATCCCTTGGGGTCCCGTCTTCAATGCGGTCAACCAAGCCCAGTTCCAATGCCTCTTGCACCGGGACGTGCCGACCCGTGAGGATCATGTCTAAAGCAGGCGCTATTCCAATAAGGCGCGGTGTGCGTTGTGTGCCGCCCGCACCTGGCAAGATGCCCAGATTCACCTCTGGCAATCCAACTTTGGTTCTGGGCAGTGCCACACGGGCATGTGCGGCCAACGCCACCTCAAGCCCCCCGCCCAGCGGAGTTCCATGCAACACCGCGATAACCGACGTTTCGCTGTCCTCAATGGTATTGCATACTTCGGGAAGCCAGGGAGACTGAGGCGGCTTGCCGAATTCTTTGATGTCAGCACCCGCAATGAAAGTACGGCCTTCGGCGGCAAGTACGATCACGTCCACATCGTCCGACGCGTTTGCAGCCTTTATCGCGTCGGTCAAACCTTGCCTGACAGCATGTGATGCCGCATTCACAGGCGGATTGTTGATAGACACCAACGCGACGCGATCCACCACATCAACTTGCACAGGCCCTGTCATTCGCTTTCCCCCCGAGTTGAATGTGATGGCATTAGCACGATGAAAATGGAGAAAGGTCAATCCAGCCTTTGACCTGGAAACAGTGCCACTAAAGTGACCCTCCGCCGAGGCGAGACGGATCGCGAATGTTTGGCAAATCCAAGTTTCCTTGGCGCTTCACTCGTCGGCAATTAAAGTGCCGCGCATGGGACAGGTAACATCGCTTTTTGCGCGCAAAATGATTGCGGCCGCAGGCGCCAAAATTGACGGGCCTGCTTTGTTGACCTCGGTCGGCCTTGATCCGGACGCCCCGTGGGATCCCAAGGTCATGATCGAAGCTTCCGCATATTA
>ERZ1740070.414-NODE-414-length-30016-cov-6.510330_pt1 | contig 30016 bp, 27 predicted proteins | sample MGYA00581734_ERZ1740070 | MGnify/ENA primary metagenome ERZ1740070 (study PRJEB43018, sample SAMN04849744) | marine metagenome | isolation source: floating plastic debris | place: Pacific Ocean | collected 2008-09-01 | study: EMG produced TPA metagenomics assembly...
GAGCGCCTGCCTTACAAGCAGGATGTCACTGGTTCGAGCCCAGTACCGTCCATATTAAATTTTTGTGAGGTCTGATGCTGTAAACGCACGTCAGACTTTTTTCATGCCACCCTATTTTTAGGTAGGCGTTAAACCTGTGGCAACAACATCGGCTCTCATCAGCACGTTTAAAAGAGTTTGCGGTTGCTGGGTATGAATCGGTTTAGAACGGTGGCTATTCAACAGTCTCTCACAGCTAAAACCATCCCTAGGATCAGCCATGCCCAAAATTTTTTCAATTTCCTCGTAACACATACAGCAACAAACTTGCGGTCAACGTTTATTCCTATAAAAAGCAAACTGTTTTAGCGGGGCGGCCCATAACAATCTTCCCTCTTTATCTTTAGTCCAGATACAATGGGCTCTGCATACAGTTTTTAGAGTTAGTGCCAGGCTCTGTTTAACTAAACTTCTATTAAATACAGATAATGTTTCAATTATTACTCAATGCTACTCCTAGTCTCCAGGAGAAGCTGCTGGCCTCCAGCCTCGGCATGGTTCTAGTGTTGATTTTGCGGTTGATGACCATCCGTCTGGTCAATGCCCAAATCGATGACCCCAGGCTACGCTACAACTGGCGCAAGAGTATTAGCTATGGCAGCATCGTAATCTCACTAATTTTAGTGGTTGGCCCCTGGCTACCGACCATCAGTAATCTGTCTACCTTTTTGGGAATTACTACGGCTGGTTTAACGGTGGCGCTAAAAGAGCCCATTGTGGATTTTGTTGGCTGGATTTTTTTGCTGTGGCGACAGCCGTTTCAAGTGGGCGATCGCATTGAGATTGGAGACCATTCTGGCGATGTTATTGATCTGCGCATGTTTCAGTTTACCCTCATGGAGATTGGCAACTGGGTGGGGGCTGACCAAAGTACGGGTCGCGTGATCCATGTGCCCAACAGTAAAGTGTTTCAGGATGCGATCGCAAACTACTCTAAAGGCTTTCAATATATTTGGAATGAAATTCCGGTTCTAATTACCTTTGAGAGCAACTGGGAGAAAGCCAAATCTATTCTGACAACGATTGCCAATGAACATACAGAACAGCTCAGTGAGGTTGCCCAGAAGCGAGTTGAACAGGCGGCTAAGAAATATCTGATTTTTTATTCAAAGCTTACCCCCATCGTCTACACATCAGTGCACGAAAGCGGAGTGTTGTTAACCACACGCTATCTATGCGAACCACGCCGCCGCCGCAGTACTGAACAGGAGAAATGGGAGGCAATTTTAAAAGCCTTTGCTAAAGAAAAGGATATTCAGTTTGCTTATCCCACCCAGAGATTTTACGCAGCTCCACAGACAGCCTTAAAGAGTTCAGCTGGCATTGGACCTGACGTTGTCAGATTTAGCTGACGGGCTGTGGCCCATGGGAAGTCCTGATGGACTCCTTGAGCAGCTGGGCTATTTTGGCATTGGTTGTGTCTAAGCTAAACCGCTGGGAGGCATGCGTTTGGGCCGTTTGAGCCAGGACCTGGGCTCGGCTCGGGTCACGCTGACAGGCATTGATAACCTCAGCTAGCTTTGGAACATTGCCTGAAGGGGTGAGCCATCCTGTCTGCCCATGGTCAATTAGCTCCACAGCGCCTCCAGCCGCCGCCGCCACAGCTGGAGTACCACACAGCATTGCCTCAACAATCACACGACCAAAGGGTTCCGGGGCCGTCGATGTGTGGGTAACCAAATCACAGGCGGCCATCAGCTGGGGAATATCAGACCGAAACCCTAAAAAGTGAACCCGATGCTCCAGATTTAGCCGTTTAATCTGGTGGTGCAGCTGGCTAACATAGGTCTGCTCACCAAACAGGGCATCACCCACCAGCATGGCCGTAACATTTTCTGGACAATATTGGAGGGCCTCAATCAGCACATGCTGTCCTTTCCACGGAGATAAACGGCTAAAGTGTCCAACAATAAAGGGTGGTGCCTCTTTAGAAACAGCCATGCTGTGTATTAGGTCATTGCGAAGAGATGCTTGGTGAGTGGTTCTATAGGTCTCTAGGTTAAACCCGTTGTAGATAACATGCACTTTCTCGGCCTTTCCACCCGCCTGCATGAATGCCTCACGGCTGGCTTGAGAGTTGGCAATAATTAGCGCAGCTCGATTGGCCAGCGCGACAATAATACGGCGATTAATCAGACTAAAGTGGTCAGCAGAAACAATATCATGGAGATGATAGACCAGGGGACGACCGCTAATAAGGCTGGCTAGTGCCCCCACCACTAGGGCTTTCTGGGTATTGGCATAGATCAGATCGTACTGTTTAGCCAGCCGTACCACAGTCATCACCAGGGGGGAGAGTCGATTTAGACTTTTAATCCCTGCTAAAAGACCGCTATCTTTTTGTACCGCAAGAGTACGATTGCTCAGCACATTAACTGAGATGTTATGCCCGCGAAGATAGTCTGGAAAGGGACCTTCCGCAAAGACACCCACCAGACTTGTCTTACTAAATGGTTGGGCAATATCAGCTAAACAGAGTTCAGCTCCCCCTAGTTTGCCACTTTGGTCTAAAAACAAAATTTTCATGCTCTTTTGTAAGTCAGACGATCTCTAAACAATAATACGAGTCTCTTCTCAAGAGAGAAATGGAACATACAGCCAATCAAAACAGTGACGACACAAATTGGCACCATTGCCAATGTCCGCAAACCCAGGTCAGTCAGACCCATGACTTCCATAGCCTTGGTAAACACCGATAAAATTGGATAGTGGGTGAGATAAATAGAAAAAGAAGCGGCCCCAAGTATCAGCAAGCCTTTGTTGACTGACAATCTACGACATTTCTCTAAAAAAGCAGCCCCTGCAACGATGAGCACTGAAGATACCCCATAGGCTATAAACTCATAGTAGTGAGCGATGCCAGTGGTTTTAGAGCTGGTGTGCAAAATATAGACATCTAATAGACCGAACCCCACAAAGCTCAAACAGCCTATCACCAGCAGTGACCTGCTTCTGGAAACCGTTAACTGCCTTTTTCTAAAGAGAAGACCTACCAAAAAACCTGCCGCAAATTCGAGATTATGGTAAGAGAAAATAAAGTCGATTAAAAAATGAACGTTGTTACGTAATTGAAATCCTGAGAGGATATCGGTCAGACTATAAAATGCTGACAGCGATAGACCTGTTAGAACTAGCTTAGAGCCAATCTTTGGTGACAGAACTACCCATAAAAACGCTAGATAGAAAAATACCAGATGGCTCAAAAACCAGGCAACGGAAAGTATCGGTGGATGGGCTTGGGGGATGAGCAAGAGCGATTTGAAGATGACGCCAATATCTGTTTCATACCCTTTCCCAAAGGAAGGGACTAAAAAGTAAATAGGAATAATACATAAACTTATCAGCCAGTAGAATGGATAAATTCGGAGACAGCGCTTGAATAAAAAGTCTTTTGCTTTATCTGAGTTCCCGATATAGCTAACGCCCGATAGAGCCAAAAAGAATCCACTCAAAACAAAAAAGAAGTCAACCCCCGAGTCGCCAAACTCAAAGACAGACAGTAAAAAGCGCTGATTAAATTTAAGGTTAAATAGATCTGTTGCATGAAATACAACAATAAGTAGGGCGGCTATGCCTCTAAAGGCTTCTAAAAGCTCTAGCTTTTGAGACGATGATTGGATGGCTTTGGGGGCATATTGCATAAAGAGAGTAAAAAATAGCTAGAAGACAATTCCCTGATAAACGCGTCTCCGCCGAGATTTAGTCACTTGTTTTAGTAGGGTTTTAGTTCGCAATAGATGCCTAAGGTTTCAGTTGCAACACGGGTGACGTTAAGCCAGTCAAGATTTTTTTGGGCTTGAGCTTTCCAGTAGTTAAGCTTGGTCGAGTTTTTGAGTAGACCTGCAATAGTCGTCGCTAGCGCCTGACTATCTCCGGGGGGGACTAACAGACCGGCTTGACCATGCTCCAAAACTTCAGGGATACCGTCGACACGGCTCGCGACAATGGCACAGCCCACTTCACGAGCTTCAGAAATGGCAAGACCAAAGGGTTCTCGATGGGAGGCCAGGACAAACACATCTGTTGACAGCAAATAGGTTCGAGGGTCGGACTGAAACCCCTCAAAATGGATACGATTGGCGACACAGGTTTGACGAGCCTGGGCCTGAAACTGAGCTTTTTCTGGACCGTGACCCACCAGATAAAGATGGGCTTCTGGAAGCTCTATGGCAATCTGTTCAAATGCTTTGATTAGCTCGGCTATGCCCTTGCGAGAGTTCATTCCAGCTACGGTCGTAATGGCCGGACGCTGCAGATATACGGGATCGCAGTCGGTAAGTGCCCCCACCCGAGGGCTCTCTAACGTGCCATTGGTGACGACACGCAGTTTGTGGGTGGGAACTCCCCGCTGCTGCATGGATTTAGAGACGGCCTGACTGACGGCAATGACGCGATCGGCCAGCCCCATGAGCTTGGCGCTTTCTTGAAACTCGTTGTGTACGGTTGCGACCAACCCGTAGCGGCTCCAAAGCTTTAACCCACGGGCCAAGACAGCCCCTGTCATCATATGGGCATGGACAATATCGGGTTTGACCTGTCGTACAATGGCCCGGTACTGAGATGCGGCCCGCATTAGATTAGACCAGGTGCGGGTTTGATTTAGCCGAAAATGGGTGACTTTGTACTGCGCTAAGAGTGATTCATATTCTCCACCCCCAGAAATAACGCTGACTTCGTATCCGGCTCGAGCTTGAAGACAGGCTAAATCAACAGCAACGTTAACAATCCCATTGCCTACTTTTTGAATATGGTTGAGGATATGTAGGACTCGCATTATATGGCTCCGGCAGTGGGACGTTGAATAGCCTGTAATCCGCTCAATACGTCTAAATATTGACGCACAATGCAGTCAATGGTGAAGGCTTGCGATCGCGCCTTGAGCACTTTAATATCCACGGGCTGATTCAGTGTTGTGACAATTGCTGCGGCCATGGCCTCATGGTCCCCAACCGGGACGAGTTCACCATACTGACCCTTGTTTAAGATTTCAGCCGGACCACTCTCACAGTCTGTTGAGACCACGGGTGTACCCGCTGCGATTGCTTCTGCCACAACGTTACCAAAGCCCTCATAGATAGAGGACAGCACAAATACATTGGACCTGGCCATATAGGCATAGGGATTCTCCACAAAGCCAAGAAACAACACATCGTCCTGCAGCCCAAACTTGGCAATCAGCGACTCCAGTTCAGGTTTTACTTCGGGTTCGCGGGGGTCCACATCCCCTAAAATCATCAGCCGGGCCGGATGCTGTTGACGCACCAGGGCAAATGCCTGAATTAGCGTGGCAAAACTCTTTTGTTTTACAATCCGCCCCACCCCCAACAATACTGGAGGCTGTCCATCTGCAAACCAGGGATGGGCAACAGCTTCTTGGGCTTTTTGAGTAAAGTCAGAGGTGACCACAGGGTTATGAATCACCGTCATCTGCTGCATTGAGATTTTGGTGTGCTGCTCGAGATCGCGGGCTACCCCTTCTGAAGCTGTAACAATGGCATCAGCCCAGGGGTAAAAGCGCTGCACTACTGACCATTTGAGCTTTTGTATTACCCTGGCGTGACGATCTTGAAACTGTTGAGAGAGATTGGTCTGGACACACATCACCACCCGAGTACTCACCCCCGCCAGCCGTTTGGCCCAGGTGGCTGAGCTAAAAATATCTAGTGTGGAAATTAAGAAGGCGGGCTGTTCTTGCTTTAAATATTGTTTTAGGGCCAGTGTTTTAAATAACAGAACTGGTGATTTGGCATCTAGATTGATCAGCCGTACGCTAGTCGGAATTTTAGATAGATACGCTCCCTCAGCTTTGGCCACGACTAGATCCACCGCAAACCCACGTTCGGCAAACCCTTCAGCTAGATGTAGCATGACCCGTTCAGCCCCACCTCCATCAAGGTTGGGAATAAACAAACTAATAAACGGATTTGACATGTTTTGCTACCTCTCTAAATGTCTATTTCTTATGTAAATCACATGCGTTTAGACCAGAAGAGCCCAGCCCGCCAAACCTAGGCCGGGGTCAGCTCCAAGACTACGGGAGCATCGCTAACGTTTACGACCACCGACCCTGGATTGTTATATTGGGTAGTGGGATCTGTTGACTGCAGTGGCTGATAGAGCGTAGCGGCTCTAATAGTGGTATCGAGACTCACTCTCACGGCTTGAGCAGGGACTGAAATATCTTGCTGGTTGGACAGATCAAAGCTAGACACTTCTTGCCAAAGGACTAGATAAAAACGTCCGTCTCGCTTTTGTAACAGGGTGTGGTGAGTATCCGATGTCGCCCCAGTCATCGTATAGCTGAGAACACCTGGAGAAAATGGCCCATTGGTATCCTGTAGCAGTGTGATCAGGTTGCTCAGGGCAACAAAAGCAGGTTTGCGAGACCCGTCTCGACGCAACAGTCCAAAATTACCTTCCCGTTCGTCGTTTTGCCATTTGTCGATCAGCTCGTTGATGTAAACCCGTTGAATATTGCGGTTAAAATACTCCAGCCACAGACGGGGGACATATTTGCCAGCGGCCGCCTCTGACACCCCAGGCTGACCCGATTGATCTGCGATCGCATTATGCCAGCCAGACTCTGTGGCAATCATAGGCTTTGTCGGACATATTTTTTCTGTCGATGGAATCCAGTGCCAATCGAGACCTGCCGTTGGCGGCTCCCCCCCCGGATAGCTGTGCATCGCCCCATAGTCACAGGCCACAGCCCCTAGCTGGTCTGCGTTGTGCCACAGCGCCACGGTTGGGCTCAAGACGCTTAGCCCAGCGGTGGCCGGATCGCGTTTGATCGCATCGTATAGCTCAGACTGAAAAAGCTGCACCCCCTCTGGAAACGTCTGGTTTCTGTAGGTTAAATCTTCCCAAACATCCCACTCATTTGGCCCTTCCACCGCTTCCACCGCCGTGGGAATTGCTTTAACAATATTGACAGCAGCGGCTGCATTTTCCTGATCCCTGGGGTCCATAACGAGTGTTGTTTGGATGCCAATGGTGGCTAGATCCTCAAACTTTTGCTGTGTTGTTGTATCGCCTAGCTGCACACCGTCTCGAATGTGACGGATACCAAGCTCTTGCAATCTTGGTTTAAGCACGGTGTCATAATCTCGATAGGCCGTATTGGCACGATTAAGGTGGGCAACAACTCCAACCGAATCAACAAATGAGCTGGCCATACGCGCTGTTTCAGAAAAGCTTTGTGACTGACTGGGTAAAACAGTACTGCAGGCAAGTACGGTGCTGACGACAAATGCCAGCAAATAGTGACGACGTCGCATCCAAGGAGACAGCAAAGATTTCATACAGTTAAGGTGCCAGGAATTTCTGGTAGAGCAGGTTTGCAGTGGGTAACAACGGATGGTCTTTGAGTTCTTTAAGCACATCCTGTTTGATGCGAGCTTTTGCTTTGGTGGGGATAGCCACTAAATGTTCGGGCTGATTGAGTTCTTTTTGAGTTGCTTGAAGCTGGTCAAAAATAGTTTCCTTTACGTCAGGAGTAATGGGCTCCATATAAAATGACGTACCATAGCGCTGATTAATTCTTTTAACAACGTGGTGGGGATATTGGGTCGTATCTGAAAACTCTGAAACAACAACATCGTGGCATACGGGCCAAATGCGCTCGTAAAAATTGATATAGCTCTGAATCGCAAAACGGGTGGACAAGGTGCGGTCGACGACCAGCACAGAGGCAATGGCGTCAGTTGGATTGCGAATTAACACAACGCAGGGAATCCCGTATTCAATAGCTTTAAGTATCTGCAAAGGTGAGTGCATATGGTGAGCTGCTTTTGCAGTTGGGTTACACCGCCGAAATGCTTTCGCAAAAAAAGAATTGGCTGACCGTGGAAATCCTTCTATACAAATATCTTTATCAGGAGAAATCTTTTTCCATTTGTTTTTTTCAGAAAATGGCAGCAGCTGAAACAGGAGTTCATGCTGTCCCATAATGTGGCCTGTTCGGTATTTAGTGTTTTTAATAAGTTTCTTGGCAAGCATTGGTTTAACTGATTGATTGACAAAACTAAGTGGGCCACCTACTGGGTTAGAAAACATAGTCTAATGCCGTTATGACAAACATTTAATTGTTGGCTGAGTATGCTATTGCAGCGCTGTTATCAAAATCTTCAAATGTTGGCTGAGCGTGGTATCGCGAGGCGGCTAACCCCACACCTAAAAAGCCCCACAGCACCATGCCAACAACGCCAATCATCGAGACATTAAGACCCATCTGAGCAAAAATGCCAAATGCGATCGCACGCGCTGCACTGGCAAATGTATCAAAACTCGCTTCGGTCCCCTTAAACAGCTTGAAGAAGATCAAAAATACTCCGGTAATGTAAGGAATTGTTCCCATCCATCCTAGAGAAAATAACAAGGTTAAAATACCACTATCTTGACTTCCTAATCGGTTACTTTCTACCACCGTTCCTAGTCCTCGACCAATGCCTTCAGTAAGGGCTTCCCCTAGCAATTCGTTATAGCCATCCAAACGAGCCTGATAGCTTCCATCTTCTTGGGTGTTTGACAGAGATTCCAAACGTGGGGCAATCTCGCTTGCCAAGGGCTCTACAGAGGCTAATGGCACCACTAATAAGGCCATACTCATTAAGGTAATTAATAATTTGACCTGCAGGTGTGATTTAAGTGAGGGCAGATAGAGCATCAGTGCCGCAGCCCAGCTCAGCCAGCCCGAACGGGCTAGGGAGAGTAAAAAGGAGAGATAGCCAACGCCAGTGGCAACAAACTTTATACTCTCGCGATTACTCAGCAGCAAAATTAGCCCTGCCATGATGACGGCTGAAAACGGCTGAGGAGAATTCATCGTGCTCCATACTCGAATACCTAACGGTTCTGGATAACCAAATACGTTTGTATCTACCGCATTTGACAGCCAAAAGCGATCCCATTCTGGAGCCGTTAGATATTGCCATACACCGTAGGTCCCCATCACCAAAGTACCCCAGAGAAATGTACGCTGGATTGTTTGACGGCAAACAGGATACTGTTGCCAGTTAACAAACAGATGAAACCCAAACAGTAGCGGAGGTAGCCAGTTTAACAAGGCTACGAGAGTGCCAGCCAATGAGTTTTGCACTAGGCCAATTAAAAAACCATAAAAGACACTGCCAAAACATAGAATAAATGGCAATCCCCCTTGACGATGAATGTTCGGCAGCGCGCGCCACAGTGTTACAGCAGAGATTAGGGTCACCAAAGGAGGGGCTAGTAAAACAATGCTGGGATCTTGCCAGCCACTTCGCTGATCAATTAATCGACGAACCAGCGGGGTTAAAAACCAAATCCACCAGGTAAAGCCGATGTAGAGTAAAGGATAGCGCGCATATAACAAAACACCAATGGCAACTGCCATCAATGGAAATAACAGTCGCAACAGACCCCCTACACCTGCAATTGTGCCCAGACCCGTAATTAGCACCAGGCTCAAAATCGCTGTCCAGGCTAACGCAGGACGAAAACGCAACCACGAAAACGTACCATGGCTAGGAAGATAATGGACGGGTTGTCGCTCTTGTAAGATCATCTAATAGCTTTAGAGGTCTGTGTCAGCAGTCTGTCTCACAATCAGAAGAGAAATGGACAAGCACTGTCTGTTATCGCAGTTTTGTAAATAGCCCAGGATTACGGATATGAGCTAAGGAATCGGCCACGGACTGTGGCAGATAGCTAGCGCCTAGTGCCACCAGTGTACGCAAACTAAAAGTCTGATGTTGTAACGCTCGATGCAAATGAAAACGAGCATCTTCTAGCTGCCCTAACCGTAGAAAACCAATTCCTAGTGTCGTACTGGCGTGAGCCCATTCTCGTTGAAAATAAGATCGATAGCGTTGCAGATTCTCATCCTCCATAAACTGTTGATGACAAAATGTGGCCGCTTTCCCCTTACGAATTTTGGCCTGGATGTTGCGACTGCCGCTCACCATATTTTCAGATTGTGCATGCATGCGATAGTAGGCTAGACGCTCTGGGCAATAATAAGCGCCACCTCCTGCACGACAGGCTAAATAGGCGATGTAATAGTCCCAAAATACGCCAGCCTCAAACAGTTTGTCCCAACAGACCGCATCTCTGCGAATGAGGGAGGCAGAGGCGGTAAACACGGCTTGGTCCACCAGACCAATTTCCCAAAAAGGCTGATAAATTCCTTCCTGTAGTTTGTGGCGCTTCTCTCGTTTGGTTTGTTTTTTGGTAGCTGTCCAGTTGATGCTGCTGATGTCATCAATGACATAGTAATCACAAAACGCCAGCACCAGATCTGAGTTTTGTTCCAGGGGCTGCACCAGTCTCTCTAAAAAGTGTGGGTCCCATTTATCATCGTCATTGAGGCTGGCCACATATTTGCCTTTAGATCCGATAAACCCATAGGTGGAGTTGAGCCCCACACCCAGATTTTTAGCATTACGTCGAAGCCGCAGCCGGGGGTCTTGAAAGGACTCAATCATCCCTTTAGGGTTCTGGGTGCTGCAGTCATCTGAAACAATAATTTCGAGATTGGTATAGGTTTGATTGATTACACTTGCGATCGCTTCTCTTAGATAATCTGGACGATTATAGGTGGGAATGATGACGCTAATCAGCGGTGGACCTGAGCCATGTGTTTCCATACTGTTATTCATAAAACTGCCTAAGGGGTTACCAGGGAATGGGAGCTGACGGTTGATGTGTGCTCTAGAGTTCTGCGCACATGGGTTTGAATCAACCGTATTATCTGATTGCGGTCATAATTTTGAGTTGCCTGGCGATGAGCGGCAGTGCCCAAACGCTGACAGAGACTCTCATCACTCAACAACGTTAGACAAGCCTGGGCAATGTCACGGGCTGATGTCCGCATTAGCCCAGTCTCACCGTCTCGCAGTGACAGTCCCTCAGCGCCGATGGGCGTTGTCACAACGGGTTTACCATAGGCGGCGGCTTCAATAATTTTGACCCGGGTGCCACCCCCCGACAAAATCGGACAGCAAACAACCCGGCTGCGGGCATAGAGCGCATCCAGGTCATCTACAAAACCGGTAAATTCTACACCGGGCACACCGGCAGAATAGCTTTGAATATTCTCAGGATGGGTGCCGGCAATAATTAGCCTGGCATCGGGTCTAGCCTGATAGATGTGGGGCCAAACCTGCTCTATCAAAAAGTTGGCTGCATTCAAATTAGGAAAATAATAGTAGCCCCCCAAAAACATTAATGTGGGCTCAGGCGAAACAGGCTGAGGCACCGGTGGAATGGAGACAGCATTGGGAACACTGACCACCCCCTGAAGCCCCCACCGCAGAGTCAGATACTGTTGGTCCTGGCTTGAGCACACAAAGGTACACAGAGATTTTTGGATACTGCGCCGCTCTCCCCACCAAAGCGCCGGAATTTGTAGATAGTAGAGCTTAGTGATCGCTCGAGTGGGGGGCTGACAAATCTGACGGGCAAAGGAGACATGTTCAATATCATCTAGATCAAAAAACAGCGGCGGTAGCGAGCGCTGGGTTTGTAATATGGGCGTCATCGCTTCTAGACGATGGCAAAAAATGGCATCTGGCTGACGATCTAGACAAGTTTCTAACGCTTCTTGCTGACGGGGGGCGCTGGTGGCAAAAAAATGGCCTTGAGCCCGAAAATCAAAGATTGGGGCAAACTGTCGCTGCCACTTAGAACCTGAACTACTCGCTACCCGCTGAGGACATAAAAACAGATTAATCTTGGTGCCCCAGTGCTCTGATAGCGCTTTTTGATGGGCTGCGATCGCACTGCAGTCCACATCCGAGGGCACATAAAACAGCACATCTAGCTGGGCGATCTCTTTAAATGCGTCTAAAAACAAGTTAAATCGCCGGAAGGTGCCCTGCACATCCCTTTGAAGATCCGTTGGAAACCGACAGGAAATAAATAATACTCGCATGGGACTAGGCACGATCGGTATGCAACAGGGGGGCTGACGGTTGAGATGAATTGACGGATGTCTCGCACAGCCTCTGCCAGACATCCACATAATTTTGAATCATGTCGTCCTCGGTAAAGTCTTGGGCGTGGACGCGAGCGTCTTCTGCCATCACCGTCATCTCATCGGGGTGGGTTAGCGCCCATCGCACAGATTCCAGCAGATCACAACTGTCTCCTGTGAGAAACACAATGCCGTGACGTGTGTGGTGAATCACTTCTGGAATACCGCTAGCATCCGAGGTGACAATGGGCAACCCGGCTGCCATGGCTTCTGCGATCGCAAACGACTGTCCCCCTTCAAAATGAGTTGGAAAAACAAACAAATCCGCTGCCTGCAGCAAATCAGGCACATCAGAGCGATAGCCCAAGAGAAAAACCTTGTCAGCAACCTGATATTTCCTGAGTCGTGCCTCTAGATCCGCTCGCAAGTCCCCATCACCAACCCAAACAAATCGCACATTAGGAAATTCACGAACAATATGAGGAACCGCCGGAATCACATCATCGTAGCCCTTTTGAAAATCTAAGCGGCCTACCGTGAGCAATAGCTTAGTGTTGTCAGGTACATTAAGTTCACTTAAAAGTTGCTGACGGGCTTTAATTTTCTGACTAACGGTTGCTGACAAGTCCTTAGCCGGTTTGGCCCCATTGTATATACACGTAATCTCATCTTCAGGAATCTGAAATCGCTTAGATAACAAACGGCAGTTATTCTGTGAAATAACAATCCACCGCTGTTGACGAGTTCTCACCCAGCTGTAGGTTTTTACTCGCCAGGTGTTAATAGGTGACTCTATGGGGGGAATTAAGCCAAACCTTACCACGGTGGGAATATTTAAAACTGCGCAGGCCAAAATACTGGCGAAACAACAGTCAGGGGCCGGCAATGTAATTTGGACGACATCAGGTTTTAAGCTAGCCAGTAACCTCAGCGTTCTTAAAAAACGCGGGAGATGACGGGCGCTGCCCGGTAGCCATGTTTTGTCTTCTGCAATGGCCAATGGGTGATAGTTAATACCGCTGTCAATAAAATCTTGTATTAGCGAAGCGGTTCCTTCAACGTTGGGGAAAGCCGCATGAACATTCCAACCATGTCTGACAGCACCTCTAGAAACAGTCAGATTATACTCTTCTACTCCCCCACGTAGAGTAGATGGAAATATCATGAGTAACTTAGCAGGACTAAATTGCATTGCTATAGGCTATTAAATAACTAGAAAAAACTGTAAGAGCCCTCTGTGTTCAAACGCTATCTGTGTTCAGGTATATTTGTTGTCCCCATAACCAGAGGTTTTTCAAATACCTTTGAGGTATTCGATGCGTTTAGCACATCTAACATCAGCGTTGCCAATTCTTCTCCCCGTCTGACATAGCTAATCTGTCTCTGGGTTTCCACCCTGTCAACAATCAATGTCTTACCCAAAATTTTCTGAATAAACAGCTGCCTAATAACCTCAGCCATACCCTCCACATCATCAGGAACAGTTATATAAACACCAGGCTTACCACTCAAATAATCTCGATTTTCCCCGCAAGGCACCGCTGCCAAAATAGGTCTATCCGTCATTAAATACTCATAGGTTTTGAGCGAAATTCGATCCCCCGGTGTCTCATCAATACGATTTGGCAGCGGCATAAATAAAAGATCTGCCTTCTGTAGTTTTTGTAATGCCTCAGCATGGGAGACTGGGCCTGTCACATCAACAACATCAAGCAAATCATGGTTGTCTAAAACGATTTCTGCTTGGTCAAACTTGTTGCCATAAATTCTTAGCTTTATCCTACCCTGCCAATCAGGAATTTGACGCATCAAATGCTGAATCGCGCGACCGATAAAAATAGGGCTGGAAGTTGCCCCATCAACCTTAATATTGTGATATCGGCCAAAATTCATCCAAGCATGACGCAGCCGTTTGAGCAGACTCTGTTTTGGAAGTGTCAAGAATTCATGCCATCCGGTCATCCCACCCGTAAAAACAATTTCAAATATCTCGGGAGAAGAGGTGTTAAGCACGCATTCCTCAAAGTCTTTCGGATCGGCTCCTCCACGAATTAAATGAAATTTAGCATGGTGTTTTCTAGGCTGCCGAGCCCGAACCTGCGTCAAACTCAGCTGAGACACATACACAATGGCATCAGACTGTTTGACATAAAAATCCTCTAGCCAACGATCAAGATAATAGTGCAGCTTTGTGGCAAAAACAGCATATAGATCATCACAGGTTGACGGCTCACATACATTGATAATTAGGGGTTTGCCTGTAAACCACTTAAGTAAAATGCCAATTAGGCCAGCGGAATAAGGTTTGAGAAAAACAATAATTAGATCAATGTCATGTTGTCGAACAATCTTTATCCCTTTCAAGAGGGCAGGCAGTAACCAAAAAATATCTTGATCGGGCCAGACCAACCAGTCAATCAGTTTACCTAACTTGACGGTTCGAATAATGTCTAGCAGCCTAGATGGATACCAGGATCGAGCAAAATGAATTTCTGCGCGATCCATAACAGCTGCTTGATTGCCAGATAACATATGGACTTGCCAATCGTCTGGCAAATATTTTAGTGTTTTGCTAGAGCGAATAGCTGTTGGATTAGTCTCTGGCGAAAACTTTTGAGATATAGATAAAACCTTTTTAGAAGAGCTTTTCATAGTATGCACCCATCAAACAGGTAAACAGGCCGGATTAAATATTTGTGCTAAAAAGTCCTTTGAGTCATCGATTTGTGGGTTTAATCTTTTATAAACAAGGTCATACTCAACAGCGGAGCTATCTATTTGGCTACACTCAGTAAAATCTGTAATAATTCGATCTTCTAAATTGAGGGGCGAGAGTAAATCAAAAATTTTATTTCGCTTTCCTTGCTCTAGATATACCGTAAAGTCTTTTCTAAAGAGAAGTGAAAAAATAGTGCCGTGAAATGTATTGGTAAACACATAGGTTGCGTACTTAAAGTAGCCGATCCACTCCTTTGGACTGACTGAGACAAAGCTATGGTCAGCAATATCCCAAACATCCCCAATCGAGATGATTTTTAACGCTTTAGTTTTGGCAATATGTTGGATAGCCTCCTTTTGCACATTGCCAAGTTTTTTGTGGTTATACACCAATAGATACTTGCTCTCTATCTTAGGTGGTGTGAGGACATCATCGTAGTTCACCAAAAATGTAGGATCGAGCACTTTTCTAGATGCTATATCACATTCTTTTTGGATGACGCTAGCGCTGTGGTGGTCCCGTACTGAGACATAATCAAATTCTTTTAGCAGGCTGCGAATGGTCTCTCTTTTCTCTTTGAAGGATTTTGTCTCACCGACGCTAGGGGCGTAGCTAACCTTTAGACAACCATCACTAGCGCGAAAGAAATCAAGAAAGTAGGACGGGTCAAACTTGCGAAACTTTGTATCCAAACACCAAACTTGGTCACTTCCAGTGATCACCGCATCATAGTTAGACGTTTTGAATATCTCGCTTAGCCCAGCTTGGGAATAGCATTTTAGCTGACTAAGGTTTAAGGACGAATGCAAAAAATTACGCATTCTAAATGCCTTAGCAATGTGTTTATAAAAAATTCCGTTCCACTCAAGCCGTTTATTACGAATCGGTAGAAGCTGCCTGACGTAAAAACTAACAGCCCCTTTAGGTCTGTAATCAATGATTTCTACCGTATTTCCCCAGAGCTCTAATGCTCTGGACAAGGCATAGGCCTGCAGAGTCGCACCGTAGTTTGTTGTGTGGTGAAATGTCATGATACCAATCTTCATTGACTGCTCCCTATCTTAAATACTTGAGCTGATAGTCCAAATAAGAGTTATTCAATAACAATGAGTTCTAGCTCAATTGTTTTCCCTAAAAATGTATGCAAGAGTTTTGCCAGTGAAATTAGGATTCTGATAGAAACCGTGTTTTCGGATTTATTCAAAATCCAATTGGTTGTCTTTTTAGAAAAATAGGTCTTGCCAATACCGATTCCTTGAAGCTTTCGTAAGATTCTGTAGTCAGCTAGCTTAAATACTGAGCCACAATTTGGAGCTGAATAGTCTTGAAAGTTCTTTGACCATTTTTTCCTTTCTACTATGGGGTCTGTCAATAACCGTATTGGCTCAAATTTAAATACCGCGTTTAGAATAAGCGTGTTTTGAGCACCTGTAAAAATAGTGTGTCTGTAGCCCTTAACTATTTCACTGGCTGTGCAGGTTTTAACCCTATTGTGTTCAAAGTCAAAGAACGTAACCGTCTCAACAAAATCATAAATGGTCATTTTTTGGTGGCGGCCACGCCCAGCATTCATTGCCAATGCTCCACCAATTGTGGCCGGAACCGATGATAAATAATAGAAAGACTCAAGGGACTGAGCGTTGCAATACTTTAATATCTCGACAATCTGTGCAGAAGATGAGATTTCAACCCTGCCGTTATCTAAAGGCTTGATCGTCTCTTTTAGTTTGTTTTTTAGTATCAGCGAACGAACTGTTTTTGATTTAAATAAAACGTTTGAACCATTTCCTAAAATATAGATACGTACCTTATTTTCGTGAGCCCATTGGCAGTATTGGATAAATTCTTCAATAGTCTCGAACTCTCCATACTTTTCAAAACAGTGTTTGGTTCTATAGAACGAGAGTCGATCGGTGTTTCGTGAGCTTACAAGGGATGTCATTTTTCAAAATCCTGCTAGAGTCTACAAGCATTCTTATTAGTATTAGTTTCTTTTTTGTGACGTCTTTGGTAGTGAGGCGAGGGCAAGCTTATAGGTTTGATTAAATAGATTGGGAGACAAAAGCATGATTCCCAACAAATAGACAATTGTTCCTATCATGATGTATGTGGCGAGAGTTAGATATGGGCTTGACCAGCTGTTTAATATTTGCTTGGCACCCAAGATAACTACCATCATCAATAAGCTACTGAGTAAGGGAGAGAGATATTGAAGAAAATATTTTTTCAAGTCAATATTAATCAGCTTTTTAACTAGGAGCAGAAATACAGGTGAGAATGTGTACACACATATTGCATAGGATATGGCTACTGCATTTATGCCCCAGCGAACTGCAATAAAGAAGCCGACAATATTACAAACGGTGATGAGAAAGACAACTCTTAGTCGCCACAGCGGTTTGTTCATAGCCAAAAGCACGGTGCCTGCAAAATACTGCACTGATTGCAAAATCCCGATGACTGCCAGTATTCGCATCACTGGAACGCTGGGCAACCACTCCTCACCAAATAGAGTCTGGATAAGTTCTGGGGCAAGTGTGGCCATTCCTAAGAATGCAGGAAATGAAACTAAGCTAGTGTAGCGGGTGACGCGATAAAAGGCATCCCGCATTTTATTCGGCTCTTTTTGCAGTTTAGAGAAGGTCGGTAACGCAACCTGAATAGTCACATTGGTTAGCAGTTTGATCATGATCAGCAATAACCGATAGGCAACGTTGTAATACCCCAAGGCAACGGCTCCTAAAAAATAGCCAATCAATAAATCATCTGAACGGCGATTGAAAAAGTCTAAAAAGTTAAATCCGATGATATTGATGCCAAACGAAAAAAGCTCTCTAAAGTGTTGGGGAGAAAACCTAAATCCTGGTCTCCAGTTGCTGGTACTCCAGAGCATTATGGCCCCTGTTGAGCCAAACACAATCTCTTTGATGACCAGACTCCAAACGCCTAACCCCATCAGGGCAGCGCCTATTCCTGCAACTCCACAGACAGCAGTAGCAACCAGAGAGCGGGCTGCAAAAATTTTAAACTGCATATTGCGCTGCAGAATTGCAGACTGAACACTGCTTAACCCCGCTAACAAAAAGCTGATGGACATCCATCGGATAATGGGCGCTAGCTCAGGCTCGTTATAGATATTTGCAACAACACCGGCAGTGGCCAAAATAGTCAAGAGAAATAGTGCACCCATAAGTACACTTGTCCAAAAAGCGGTGTCTAGGTGTTCTGGCTCTAGCTGATCTTTTTGGATAATTGCCTGGGCAAATCCTTGGTCCAAAAAGATCTGCATAAAGTACATAAATACGTTTGCTAGAGCCACTAAGCCAAATGCCTCAGCACCTAGTAGTCGAGCTAACAACAGAAAAATAGCTGTTGAGACAAGCTGGGCACCCCATTTTTCAATGGCAGACCACATGGCTCCGCGAATTGCTCTCTGTCGCAAACTCATAAAATACTACTCGTAAATGAGGGACGATGGGGGTACTTTTATATTTTGGCAACCTAATACGCTCCAAATCCAGTCACCACCTTAGGTACCGTCAGCAATAGCAGTTTTAAATCCTCCTGAAACGTCCACTGTTGCAGATAGTCCAAATCCATCCGATTCACTGAGGTTAGATCACACCCTTGGGAGCGGGTTGTTACCTGCCACATTCCTGTCATTCCAGGCAGTGCCCGCAGTCGTCTCTGCAGTAGGGGCTCTATGCGTACCGCATCGTAAATAGCCCAGGGTCTTGGGCCCACTAAACTCATCTCTCCGCGCAATACGTTTAAGAGTTGGGGTAGTTCATCTAGACTAAACTTTCGAAGCCAGCGTCCTACGCGCGTTACCCGTGGATCACTCTCAAGTTTGTGGAGCCCTGTTTGGTTTTCCATAACTTTGTAGTGACGAGCTTCTGCATCGGTTTCCATGCTGCGGAACTTGCAAATCTCAAAGAGTCTGCCTTGATAACCCACTCGCCACTGACGAAATAAATCAGGTCCACGGGAATCTAATCGCACCCATACGGCTAAAACCCCCATCAATGGGCTCAGCAATATACACAGTAAAAGAGCAACAAACCAATCTGCGAGTCGTTTTACTCGCCAGAGTATCGGCTGACGGGTTTGTGGCAGGTCGGGGGCGGATGGTACTTTGAGATAAACTTTTTTGTTTGTGGCGCTGCAAATATCTGCCCAAGCTTTAAATTTTGACGCTTCTAACTCTGGGTCAAGATAGACTCTCTCAATCGGTGAACGCTGTAAACAATCACGCAGCCAGGTTTCATTTCTAAGAGCGGGCATTTCAGGCTCTGCGTTAGATGTACGAGGGCGGATGATTAACGCATTTTGTTCCCAGCTTAATAGACAGTTTTCAAATGGAGAAGACGCGCGATTAGTAGGCGGTACTTGAAAGATAATAGGCGCCTTTAGCAAAACTGTAGATGCAGTCATAAGTCTCTAAACTCTCGTGCTAATAAAAAACTTGCTTAAGTCAGTCCGTTGCCTAAAAATTGTCTTCTGGATAGATTTATAACAAATAAATCTTGTGTAATGTCTGATTCGCTACGGTTTTAAGAATTGATAGCCGATTTTGCTAGATCTAATAGCGTTTTTAGCTACGCCAGAGCATAACAGGTTCCTTGGAGATTTTTGCAGATCCATTACGGTCATACAGTCTCTCTGAGCGTGAACTCTCTCGATGGCCGTTGGCAACAATACCAATAGTGTTAACCTGGTTGAGCATGGTCATGGCATGGGTTAAATCAGCCTGAGTAATTCGATCTAGACGGCTGACCATAATCGATGCGCTGCACATAGAGGCAAGCTGTAGACCATCGGCTAATCCTGAGATGGCGGGAGCATCAACAATTACCAGGTCATAGGTTGCTTCGGCTTTCTCTAGCACCTGCCGCATCTGCTGGGAACTGAGCAGCTGCATTGGATCTTCAGGGATGGCTCCTGCCAACAACACATCTACACTAGCACCTGAATGGGATAATGCAACAGGTGAAATTTTGGTTTTGTTCCATTTGGCTAGATTAGGATGTAGCTGAGTTGACAAACCCTGTACGTTTAACAGCCCTAAATATTGGTGCAATGAGGGATTGCGGAAGTTAGCGTCAATCAGCAATACGCGCTGATGAGATCGCGCTGCACTCAGCGCTAAGCCAATGGATAATGTTGTCTTGCCTTCCTGCACCAGAGCCGAGGTAACCAACAATGACGATAGCGATTGGTTGGTCGTCAGTTGAATCGTTTTGTAGATCAAATCAACCGCATCTCGAAAGGGCTGACTTTGCGTGAGCGCGGGGGAGTCTACGGGGGCTCGCTCAGTATCAAGGATAGTAAATAGAGCATCTGCTTTTTTGGTCGGAATTTCTGGAATCACTCCCAAAAGCGGTAGGGCCGCCTGTTTGGTCAACTCATCTGAGGTGCGTACAACCGTATCTATGGCCTCTCGCCCAAAGGCCAAGACTCCCCCCACAAAGACTCCTGCCACAATCCCTAGCAGCAGATTTTGCTTTGGCTGAGGTGAGATTTTTTCACCCAGCTGAGAAGGTTCAACAATATCCCAACTAAATCCGCCTTGAGCAAGTTCGTTGCTGAGTTCTTGGCGCAGCTGTAGCAGCTGTTCTAAAGACTGCTGCTGTATTTGCGCTTCGGGTTGAATACGGTCATATTCTGCGATTAGACTTGGAAACTTATCTAGTTCAGTCTGTAGCTGTTGAGCCGCTTGCTCTAAACCGGTTCTGCGTGCTGTCAAACTTTGTAAGTTGACTGTTGCCTGTACCAAACTACTGACTAAATCCAGTTCAATGTCGCTGAGTTGGCCTTCGGTTAACAACTCAGTTTCATTTAAATTTAGCTGGTCTGGCACCTGACCCAGTACCCGTGCCACCTCTGCTTGCAAGAGTGAAACATTTCCCTGGCGCTGACTAATGAGATCTTGTACCCCAGGATCTGCCTCGGCATAGAGGGCACGTCGCTGCTCGAGGGCAAGTTCTGTTTCCTGTAGCGAATTTAATAACTGCTGCTAGCGTGACGACTGACTCAATCGAGACGCTATCAGTGCAGCCTGGGGATCTGCCGACAGCTGCTCCTGAAGGGCATTATATTGTGCTTGAACATCGAGAAATTCAGTTTCAACATCGACTTTAGTCTGCTCAATTTGTCTGAGTGAGTCAGCCACTGTTAACGATTGCTGTTCTGGATCAATCAGGTTTTCTGATTCGCGAAACTGTTTTAAGGCTTGGCGAGACACTGCAAGACTTTGTTGAACGCTTTCAATCTGCTGGTTGACCAGGCCCAACCCTCGCTTGAGGCGCTGTTCTTGCTGTTCTTGGTTATAGCTTAAATAGACATCGCCTAATTTTTCGAGAAAGGACTGAACAATCTCTGGATCTTCACCCCTAAAGGTGGTCTTAAAGATGCCAGTTTTGGCATCTCCCTCAGTTACCTGGGAGAGCGTCAGCGCATTTTGAAGTCTCTCAGCACAGTCTGATAGTGCCTGTGATGGATCGCACAGTTCTGGATAATCAGTCTTGAGCTGTTCAGCTGTTTGTTCAACAAATGATTTGCTCCGCATCAGATTAAGCTGGGTGGCATAGTCGGTTTGCGATGAGCGTCCTCCGTCTTGCTGGCCATCAGTAATGTCAACGGTCTGGCGATAGTTGGGTTCAACCAATAGCTGCATTGAACTTTGATAAACCGGGTCTTCTCTGAGGGTTAATGCGATCGCAATACCCACTGTCCCGATAATGGCGCCTCCAAACCAAAGTGATCGTCGAACCAAGATATTGAGTAACTGGCCATATCCAATTTCTGGTTTATCAATAGGGGGTGAGAATTGTGTTGTCCGCATATTAAATATCCTTATTCGCTATCAGATTTATCCAGCAGCGCGCCCCTGTGCGGATGAGCTTTCTGCAATAGCTCTATGCTTGTCATAGGACTCTGCTACGATCTTCATCACTCGTTCAAAGAAAACCTCTTCTGTAAAATTCTTGAGGACATGCTCTCGAATCTGCCGATAGTTCCACTCAATAGTGTTAGCTTTAAGTAGTGCATGATGCACGGCTTCTGGAGACTGACGAGAAAAGAAGACACCTGTCTTGCCAGGAACTTGTGTGTCTAATACGCCACCAGCGCCATAGGCAACAACGGGTGTGCCACTTACATTAGCTTCGATTGGCACCAATCCATAGTCTTCTAATGCTGCTACGATTACCGATTTTGCCCGTGACATTAAGCTTTTGCGCTGAGTGTCACTCACATGGCCAAGAAAAGAAATATTGGGCAGTGCCGCCAACTCTAACCGTTCTCGCTCTGGCCCGTCGCCCGTGATAATCAATGGCCATCCTAGCCAATTAAATGCTTCAACGACAACATCTATACGTTTATAACCCAGCAGACGAGACGACATCAGATAAAAGTCATCTTTTTGATCAGAAAACTCAAACTGATTAACATCAATGGGATAGTTAATCGTAATAGCAGGCTGATTGTAGGTTTGCTGAATACGGTCGGTGACAATCGTTGAATTGGAAATATATAGGTCTGGCTTTTGTGCGTGAACTAGGTCAATTTCCCTCAGCTTTTGAAAAACTGGTTGAATCACTGGCAAAAATGCTTTGTAAGTCTTGTACTGGTCAATGTAGGTACGGGTATCCCATAGAAAGCGAGTAATGTTATGGCAAAAACAAATGTGGTAGGCGTCGGGGTGCTTAATAACAGACTTAGCAAAGCTGGTAGTGCTGCTGATAATGAGATCGTACTGCTGTAAATCTAATGCCTCAAACGCTGGGAAATAGAAGGGTGCAAGTAATCTGAAATTCTGACTCGCACCCGGAATCGCCTGCAGCTTAGTGGTGTGAACGAACCGATCTCCAACATTAATGGTGTCTTGGGGACTGTATAGCGAGGTATAGATATCAGCGTCGGGAAACCGCCGACAAAGAAGCTCAAATACTCGCTCTGCACCCCCTTTTTGGGTAAGGTAATCATGCACCAAAGCAATTTTCATACTGAAATTACTCTCTAGATAGGATAGTGAAATATCAACAATTAGTGACAATCTAGAGGGAACTAAATGGCGTTGTAGCCTTGTTGGTAGTCTTGAAAATAAACCTGTTTGAGTAGAAACCTGTCATTGTCTAAAGACCAAACAGACGAAGAATATTTAGACCAAAATTGAGAGGCGAAAAGACTGTCCCAAACGCATCACCAGCACGGGCTAAACCAGAACGCTTGACGACTACAGTGTCATTGGGACGTAATGAGGGGTTTGTATCCTCATTAATTCCTTGGGAGAAATCAATCTCAATTTCTCTTTGAGAGACTGTTCCGTTGAGGTTTAAGCGCACCAGGCTGACATTACCACGCCGGGCTCGGTTATTAAACCCTCCTGCGGCCAATATTGCCTGATTTAGCGGGGTGTTGGGAGGGACACGAATATTGCCGGGTGTGGCTACTTCACCAACAACATTGACAGAAATCTCATCTGGAGAAAAGCTGGCAGTTGCGATTTCAGCGATCTCATCGGAGTTTAGATTGCTGGCAGTCGGAATTACGATTTGGTCGCCATCCTGCAACGCCAGGTCTTCATTCAAATCTCCTTCCTTGAGGAGTTCCCAGAGGTTGACCGAAACAGTTTTGGCCTGAGCTGAAGCGGTATTACTGCGTAAGGCCGTAGTGCCAGGGGAGCCTGGTATCCGACGTTGGACCTGAATTTGACGAATATCAGCCAGCTGGGTGATCCCGCCTGCTAGTTCAATCGCCTGAGTCAGTGTGGGGGTTTCACCCGCTGTTTCATTGGCCTCATCAGATAGTCGATAGGCCCCTGGTCGGTGAACTTCCCCCGCTATTGCTACTTGAATCGGGCGAGTTTCTAAGACACTTAAGGTGACAACAGGGCGTTGAACGTAAGCCTGCAAACTAGTCTCAATCTGAGCTGCGGCTTGCTGTACCGATAGTCCTTCTACCGCAATAGACCCAACAATGGGAATATTTAGATAGCCGCCTGATAACACTCGAAATTCACCGCTATAGTCAGGGATATTAAAAATATCAACCCGCAGATAGTCCCCTACTCCGAGGATATAGGTCTCTCCAACAATGGGATTTCCTGACTCAGATGGAGTTTGCGTAGGTAAAGATGGCCCAGCAGATTGAGCAGCTGCAGTCCCCTGATTTAACCCACTTCCCAACAATATGGCAACAACAGCCAGCCTAAGTAAACATGGTTTTCTGGATGTATTCGCCAAGACAGTTGAAAAAGTTTCTTTCATAGCTACTGTCAATAAAATGTAGATGTCTAACCCGCTCTAGCAATAGATGATCGATTCACTACATAGGTAAATCCATCACAAAAATCTCCCCTTAAAGGGATTGGAAAACGCTGTAAAGACTACTGAGCAACAAAAAGTTAGTTCGCCGCCTCAATTCCTAGTCAACTAAGAACGTAGGAACTTTGTCAGAGTCTGAAATCTCTTTATCAGTAATCTGCTACCGATAGAATGTAAATCCTACAGGCGGTGTAAATCCTTGAGATGATTGCATCTGTCAGTACATATATGTTTGACAGACCAAAACATTCTTCAAATCAGTAACGGTTTCCAGCGCATTGCTATCTAGCAAACACACCTTGGAAACAGGCTATTACCAACAATTGTTAGAATCTAACGATACTGAAAAGGATGATCAAGCAGATATGTCTTGCATTAAATTGCCTCTATGTAGGTAGACCCTAGCATTCATCACAGGCTCTAGATCTTTTCTGAAACACATACGCCATATGTAGAAACCAATTTTTGGAAAGCTCTAATACAGGGTAAAAATAATCTAGCCTTACCTAAACTTATTCAGGGACTGTGACTCAGGAATCGCCAGCATTTGCCAGCGTATACTCAGCGGGTACAGGGCAACAGAACTGACATAAACATAATATTAAACCGTCACTTAGTCAAAAGAGTTTAGGGATGGTCAGTTCTTGTTTTGGTCACACATTATAGAGGCATTGTCAGCTTTTGTGGGTCTGTCTAGAGATTCAAAGAACACTGACAAATTGAGCCAGCTGCCCAATTATCTATTATCTGAAATTCATTTATTGCCGCTGCTGATTCAGAAGATGAACCGATCAGCAACGAAGTGCCATTGGCCCAAACTGTATCGATGCAATCATGGTTCACATCAGCAATGCCCATTGATTAATTCGCTACAAATTATCGAATGATGATTGTCAGAACCCTATGGGTAATCAATTATGGATGAGTGTGGATGATTCTTAAAAACTACCTTGATTAATGTTCAGAGCGCACTATCAACAACGATCTAAAGCACTAAGCGCTATTGGTTAAACTGCGTTGGTTCTGTCTAACATAACTTAAATTTTAAAAATGAACCATCTTTCCTTTACAGTCTCAGTATTCTTAGATTCTCCAGATTTTTGAATAAGCTGCTCATATATTGCTCTAACAACTATGAGATTTATTTATGTATAGCTCTCGGCGATCGCGGATGTTGTGGACTGCGAAAAGCTATTAATAACCGGCTTTCTTATAAAGCTAGGGCTAGCCATATACATTTTTATAATAGGTCTGATACTCCTCAGAAAGTAGGGGCTGCCACCAGTCTTGATTTGCTAAATACCAGCTTGCTGTAGCCCTGAGACCCTGGTCTAGAGATGTCTGCGCTGTCCAGCCTAATTGAGTAGAGATTTTAGCAATATCAATGGCATAGCGTCGGTCGTGACCAGGACGGTCGCGAACAAAACTAATTAAGTCTCTAGCTGGAGAAACGGGTAATGTTGGCGCTAGCTGATCTAGCAGGTCACAAAGTTGTTCTACTAGATCAAGATTTTTGACTTCGTTGTTGCCACCAATATTGTAGATTTCACCGGGCTGACCCCGATGGAGCACAACATCTAACGCAGCGCAATGATCGCTGACATAGATCCAATCTCGAATATTTTGGCCGTCTCCATAAACTGGCAGCGGTTTTCCCAACAAAATGTTGATACACATTAGGGGAATTAATTTTTCAGGAAAATGGTAAGGACCGTAGTTGTTGGCACAGTTCGTAATGACAACTGGTAACCCATAGGTGTGAAAGTAGGCTCTCGCCAGATGATCGCTTCCGGCTTTGGATGCCGCATAGGGACTGTTGGGTGCGTAGGGTGTTGTTTCTAAGAATGGTGGATCGTTGGGCCCTAAACTGCCGTAGACTTCATCGGTGGAGACGTGTAAAAACCGATAGAACTGTGGCCTATGGTTTGTTAACCAATGATGACGAAAGGCATCTAGCAGCGTGAAGGTACCAACGACATTTGTATGAATAAACGCATCTGGTGCAAGAATCGAGCGATCAACATGGGATTCTGCCGCCAGGTGCGCAATAGTGTCTATATTTTCTTGAGTTAGTAAGGTCTTGATTAGGGTGCGATCGCAAATATTCCCCGTTATAAACTGCAAATTAGCCGTTCCCTCTAACCCCGCTAAGTTCTGTCGATTCCCAGCATAGGTGAGGGCATCTAAGACGACAATGCGATCAGCAGGATAGTTTCGACACCAGCGGTGGACAAAATTAGAACCAATAAATCCGGCCCCGCCAGTCACCAATATAGTGCGCGGCTTTCGGGTGTCTGATGAGCTAATTGAATCAGTCACAAACGCTACCCAATGACGCTATAAACAACTCTGTGCAACCTGGTCATGAGCGGCCAGGGCCAGTTCTATAAGTTACGAGAATGTTCCTATTTTTTAACTGTCCTTGTGTAAAAGCTCAGGTACAGGAATAGCTCTATGAACAAACACTCCATAGAATTTTTTCGCACGGACTCAATCCGAGCCGATATCGTGAGTTTGCTTGTAAAACGTCATAGCGCAGCGTAGCCCGGCATAGCCAGCTACACTATGGTTAGGTTAACAAATGTAAACATGACCCTGCTGTCCCGCCCATCTCAAAATTCATCCAAGGTTGCTGTTATTGGAGCGGGCATTGGTGGCTTGACGGCGGCGGCCTTGTTAGCCAAACGCGGCTATCGCGTGGCTGTATTTGAGCAGGCTATGGTGCCTGGGGGCTGTGCCTCTACATTTCAACGACGGGGCTTTACCTTTGATGTGGGCGCAACCCAGGTGGCAGGGTTAGAACCGGGTGGCATCCATCATCAAATTTTTTCAGAGTTAGAAATTGACCTACCCGCCGCTGAAACCTGTGACCCGGCCTGTGCCGTCTTCTTACCGGGGGAAACCCGGCCCATTCACGTATGGCGCGACCCTCAACGCTGGCAAACCGAACGTCAGCAACAGTTTCCAGGCAGTGAGCCCTTTTGGCAAAAGCTCAGCAATTTGTTTGACTACAGCTGGCGGTTTCAGGCCAGACAGCCGATATTGCCACCTCGTAACCTCTGGGATGTCTGGCAGCTGGGCAATTCGCTACGACCCGATACGCTGCTGACAGTGCCCTACACATTCTCAACGGTCGGACAGCTATTAAAAGGCTATGGCCTCTATGAAAACCGACGACTTAAAACATTTTTAGATCTGCAGCTAAAACTCTACTCTCAGGTCGGTGTCGATGAAACTGCTTTACTCTATGCAGCAACAGCATTGGGAGTTTCCCAGGCACCCCAGGGATTATTTCATTTGCAGGGCAGCATGCAGGTTCTGAGCAATGCGCTAGTTAACGCCATCAAAAAATCTGGCGGTCAGGTGTTTTTAGGACATACCGTTGAGAATATCCAGCTAGAAAATGATCGCCCCCGGTTTGTGCAGGTTCGTCAGCGTAAAACAGACGAAACCTGGCTAGAGCCTGCTGATCATGTGGTCGCCAACGTGACTGTGCAAAACCTAACCGAGCTGCTGGGGAAACAAACCCCCCAAGGCTATCAGCGTCGGGTAGATAAGCTAATACCCTCTTCGGGAGCTTTTGTGGTTTATCTCGGTGTAGACCAGGCAGCAATTCCTGACGATTGCCCGCCGCATCTGCAGTTTCTCTATGACTATGACGGTCCGATCGGCGAGAATAACTCGCTATTTGTGTCGGTCAGCCACCCCGGCGACGGTCGCGCACCTGAGGGTAAGGCAACCATTGTGGCGTCGTCGTTTACCGATGTACAGGCGTGGCAAAAGTGTAATGACTATGGGGCGCTAAAGGCTGAGTATGAGCAGGGTGCGATCGCAAAACTCAACCAATACTTTAACCTAGCTCCCCAGCACATTATCCATGCAGAATCGGGCACCCCCCGCACCTTTGAGCGCTATACAGCCCGGCACCAGGGCATGGTGGGCGGCATCGGTCAGCGACTCTCTACATTTGGTCCCTTTGGCTTTGCCACACGCACGCCAGTTCCTAAACTGTGGCTAGTAGGAGACTGTGTGCATCCAGGAGAGGGGACTGCCGGAGTCAGCTATGCAGCATTGACAGCTGTTAGACAAATTGAGGCAATGGAGCGATAGGGTTTTCTTTTGGTGGCAAGGGATTGCCGTTATTGTTCTGACAATTTCTCAATGAAAGAGATATCAGAGACAGTTAGAAACATGAGTGTGACATGAGAATCTTTTCATACTTCGGACAATCAGGTAATTAAAAGGTTATGACCCCTAATGAGAGGGTGTCGGCTATGCGGTAAATGTAGCCTCGCGCAGTTCACAACAGTGGTGATTGCTGAAGGCTCTAGATAACAACAGCTATGTGCGGCGCGTTGAATGCCGCCAGCCCTTTGATTTAATTTAATGCCTATAGGACATGCCTACCCCGTATAACCCCAAAAATCATGCATCATATCGCGATTTAGGTTGGCATTTGAGACTCCATTCCATTTCTGCAAGTATTGTCTGTTTGCTAAGCATTTTGCCATCTACAGCTCACGAGATGACGGCTTCTCCACGGTTTAGTCGTGATCTATCTAGTCGGCTCAGTCCCTCAATTCAGGATGCAAACCCTATCTCTCCTAATCAAGCTATCGCTCCATCAATTGATGATCGCGATACCCATGTCAGCACTGATGTGCCGAACAACGTGGGGGTTGACCATAGCCTGCCTGAAACAAAACCATTAGAAGCACTTGTCCCTGTTGATGATTTAACCGATGTGGCTTCTGACGATTGGGGGATGGCGGTATTACAAAGATTTTCTGAGACATATGGATGTGCTCCACAGCTGTCACAGGGGGCAGGTACGGCAACAATCTCTCGCCATGAGTTTGCTGTTATGCTGCAAAATTGTTTAGAGCAGGTGCGATCTCAATCCCATAGCCAATCTGCTCAAGCTAATAAACTTTGACACCAGCTTTAGTGGAGAAGACCGTCTCCGCTCGCGACACCAGCGATGCTAATCGTGGATTTGGCAATCGATATGGGGCAGTTGCTCAGATTACGGCTCAACCGGTGGAGCCATTAACCCTGGGTCTATCCTATGTTCACTCCTTTAACCAGGTAGAAGATTTACCAGACAATCCAACAGCCAATGTTTTTAGCTAGGCCGCTATGCTTGCTTTTCCCGATTTAGGCGGAGAGGGCAACTTAGGAGGCTTTTTTATCGGACAGCCCCCCAGGGTAACCAGCAATGACTTAGACAATATGACCGATGCCGATACATCACTGCATTTAGAACTTTTCTACCGATGGCAGTTAAAGAGAAACATCAGCATAACACCAGGTATTTTTGTTGTCACCAGCCCAGAACATAATCAAACAAATTCCCCCATCGATGTCGGTGCTATTCGTACACACTATGAAAAGGCGACATTAACAGCTTTTTGACTTCTGGCAGTGACGTTAACTGATAATGTTCAACCTGTTCTCTTAGTGCAGGAACACGAATGCCAAGAAACTGATCACCCCCGCCATATTCACCTTTTCCAGTCTTAAAAAAGCGTTTCGAATGTTCTGCTATGGCAGAATTGCCTAACTTCTTGAGAGTTTCACTAATTTGCTTGGCTATCATTGTCTCATTTATAATTACTAATGCATATCGAGAGACTTTTTCCAAACCGATACATGATAACAACTAGTGTTTGAAAAAGGCCCTTTCTTCCAGCTTCCCCATCTTGCCTTTAGTTTCAAATTTGCAATTCTTGCCATCAGATCTACCTCTGACGGCCAAACATAGCGAAAGGGTATTGAGGCAAGCTCCAGCTTTTGACTACGAATTCTCAAATGATGTGATTTTACAGATTGAGTAACAAAATCATAAGTATCTATCCCCCAATGCTCATCACTTAACTCGAAGACATGATTTGTCTTACCATAGGGTACTCGCTGAAGGGCAGGTATATAGCGGTTTCTAGTCTTCTGAGGTGCAGTAGCAGCAATGAGTGAACCAGG
>ERZ1740070.416-NODE-416-length-29906-cov-6.084520_pt1 | contig 29906 bp, 28 predicted proteins | sample MGYA00581734_ERZ1740070 | MGnify/ENA primary metagenome ERZ1740070 (study PRJEB43018, sample SAMN04849744) | marine metagenome | isolation source: floating plastic debris | place: Pacific Ocean | collected 2008-09-01 | study: EMG produced TPA metagenomics assembly...
AGGTATCCAAAACTTATCTTAGAAATTTTAGAGGGTTGCAAGGCAATTGAGCAGCACGCATCCATTCAAAACAGCCTGAAGCCCCGAAAGCACAACCTTCGGCACATTTATAAGTGTTGTAAAATCGGAGGTGAGATCTTGTATGACCCTACTCGATGCAGCTCTACTTCGTAAGGCAAAACTGATGACCTACACGATTCGCCGCTATCAAAGCTATCTAGAAGATAAAACGCGACCTAAAGAGAGCCCCGTCTTTCGGATTGGAAAGACGGGGCTCTTGGCTGAAAAATCAGCCCGATTCTCCATGAGTGTCAGAGAGCATCAGAGTCGCTAATACCTTTCTACGCTGGAGCTAAAGATGGGCTCTACGCGGATGGCGGCAACGCGGGAGGGGCGAATGACCATGTATTCGCCAGGGTTTACTTTGGGAATGGGGACATTGATAAATTCTTCGGCGGTGGCTTTGGGCATGAGTTCGGAGCTGTACCACTTTTGGAAGTCTTGAATGGTGGTGAAACGGACCTGCTCGGTGTGCCCACCATCGAAGGTCATATGGACGATGTATTCGCTGGGAGTTCTCGGCATGGGTTCTAAGGTTTCTACAGCTGACCAAATTAGTATTGGTTGATGAATGACAAAACTCCCATGCCGACATCAGAAATAGTTGAAGCTACCTAGATTTGGCCAGTTGCCAAGACTACGCACGCACACTCAAATGAGGTTAAAGCGCTGTAATCGTTCTTGAACCAGCTGAGGTAGTTCCTTGGTGAGTTCAGATTTTTTCTCGAAGATCAGGCGATTGCGAGTGGGCGTGTCAAATGGAAACTGGCCGGGCATATCTTTGCGTTCCATTTGAGCCAGAATTATCTGTTCGGAACGTTTGCTTTGTAGGGCATAGCCCATTTCGACGCAGACTTTGGGACTGGGAACGAGCTGAGGTGGGGTACCGTCAATGCTGTGGATGGGTGTGCCGTCTGCGATGTAGAGGAGCGATCGCCTAATCTGTCGCATCAACGTGCTATTTATCTTCACCGCGCCTTGGCTCAATCGGTTGGACTCTATAAGCTTGAGCGGCAGGCGAGACTTGTTATTGAACTTTTTGATGAACGCTTCTAGTGCGTCGCGCAACAGATCGCTGGAGTCTGTGTATTCGGTTTGATAGCTAAGGAAGATAGTGGGGTCGAGGTTTGACAGGGAGTCTTGCTTGGCGAAGTAGATTTCGTGGCTGATGAGATCGATATTTGCGATCGCATACACCCCACTTCCTTCTACATAGAACTCAACTGAATCGCCTTCCAGATATCTTTGAAACCATTCGGCCTGCTTAACATCCTCAATATCTTCAAGAAAATCGGCCCGTAGCGCGGACTTGAGCAGGCTATTTTTAGCGAGGCGTAGGTCGTGCGATCGCTTCTCTAGCTCACGAATTGGTTCATAGTTGCTGAGATACCAAGCTTTGAGCGCGATAATAGCCATCAGGGGAAGTGTCCTTGCTTTCCTAGTCTTTTACTCTAATTTATTCCCCGCTCAATGTGGGGAGTGAACAGCAAAAGTAATACATACGATCTATTGAAAAAGGATTTTTTATGGCTGGTGTAGTGGCCGCAGGGCACGAGAAGACGGCTGACGCGGGGCGCGAGATTTTACAAGCGGGTGGGAATGCCTTTGATGCGGCAGTTGCGGCGCTCTTTATGGCCTGTGTTGCTGAACCGACGCTGACTTCTTTAGGCGGTGGCGGTTTTTTATTGGCCCACACTTCGGAGGGCGAAAACACACTATTCGATTTTTTCACACAAACACCAGGAAGCCGTGGTCATTGCGCCCAGCCAGATTTTTATCCGATTGAAGCGAACTTTGGCGATACGGTACAGGAGTTTCATGTTGGGAAGGCGTCTATTGCAGTGCCGGGGTTGCTGGCAGGGGCGTTGAGCGTGCACAAAAAGCTGGGACGGTTGCCTTTGAAGGTGGTGGCTGAGCCTGCGATCGCCTGTGCCCGATTCGGTTTACCTATCAGTAAATTTCAGGGCTACTGCTACGAACTACTGGACTCTATCTTGATGGCGACTGAGGCATCGCGCCAAATGTTTGCGCCCAAAGGCGAGCGATTACAGGCTGGTGAGCATCTATATTTGCCTCAGTTTGCCGATACGTTGGAATATTTGGCAGGGCTCGGAGATGAAGGTGCGCTAAAAGCGTTTTATGAAGGGGAAATCGCACAGCAGGTAGCGCGAGATTGTGCGGATGAAGGTTACTTGACGCTGGAAGATTTTCGAAATTATCGGGTGATTGAGCGATCGCCTCTCTCTATCAATTACCGAGGCGTACAGCTACTGAAGAATCAACCGCCCAGTGCAGGAGGTTCGCTGATTGCATTTTGTCTGGAGCTTTTAGACCAGTTTGACTTAGAGGAAATGACGTTTGGCTCGGCGGAGCATCTTGCGCTGCTGTCTCAGGCGATGCGATGGACGAATGTAGCAAGGCGATCTCACCTCGACGCATCACTTTTCGACCCCGACATTGTAGACAGCTTCGTCGCAGCAAACTTAGTCGACAAATACACAGCACTACTTCAAGACAGCATTGGCAAAGGTGTGAATAGATGGGGAAGCACCACGCATATCAGCGTTATGGATGATGAAGGCAATGCCGCAAGTGTGACAAGCTCAAATGGAGAAGGCTCATCTTATGTAATTCCAGGAACGCAAATCATGATGAACAACATGCTGGGTGAGGAAGATTTGAACCCGCATGGATTCAATCAGTGGCCGCTGAATCAGCGTATGAGTTCGATGATGGCACCGACGATGATTTTGAGTGAGGGGAAGCCTCAGCTAGTGCTAGGATCTGGGGGATCAAATCGCATTCGCACTGCGATTTTGCAGGTGATTTCCAATATTTTGGATTTTGGAATGCCGCTGGCAGATGCCGTAGAAGCGCCACGGATTCACTGGGAGAACGGCGTGCTTCACGCGGAGCCAGGGCTAGGTGAGTTGCCTCCTGTTGCCGAATCGCTAGGAACAGAGCAAGTGGTGAAATGGCAGCAATCCAACATGTTTTTTGGTGGTGTGCATTCTGTGGGTACACGCACCGCACACCCACCGGCTGACAAACAGCCAAATCAACAGCGATCAACACAGCTAGAAGGCGCTGGTGATCCTCGTCGAAGTGGCGCTGTGGGCAAGGGATAGTTCAAATTCAGATAAATCAGCAGGCCAAATGAAATGGGTTTGAGAACGCTGCCTTTGCGGGTGGTTAACAGAGCGGTGAAATCTGGTTGGATTCCTGAGGGGCAGGCATTTCTAAAACTAGCTATGCCCTTAGCAGCTGCTCAGCTAGCTCAGTTTGCGGTGAGCTTTGTCGATACGATTATGATGGGCCGCTTAGGCACCCAAAGCCTTGCCTCTGGGGGATTGGCGGCCTCGACTTTTCAGATGGCGCTGACGGTAGTCACCGGGTTCGTCGTGTCTGTAGGTGTGCTCGCCGCAGAAGCCTACGGTGCAGGTGAGAAAGACCGAATTACCGGGTTGGCAAGGCAAGGGCTATGGGTCTGTTTGTTGATAGCGGTGCCGTTTACGGTGTTGCTTTGGAATATGACGCCAATTCTCACACTTTTGCAACAGCCCGCAGAAGTAACGGCGCTAGCTCAGCAGTACTTTAATTCGGTCTCTTTTGGCGTACTCCCGGCTTTGGGTTTTTCCATGCTACGTGGCTATGTGTCTGCTTTTTCTTTAGCGAATGTAGTGACCGGAATTGTGGTGATTGGTACGTTGTTCAATGTCGCCTGTAACTATGTGTTGGGCTTTGGCAAGTTTGGCTTTCCTCGACTAGAGCTGGTGGGGCTCGGCATTGGTAGTGCGCTGGCGCTCTGGCTGATGTTTGGACTGTTTGTCGCTTACATTCTGCGCCATCCAGAGCTGCGGCGGTATCGCTTTTGGCGAGGATGGAAGCATCCTAATTTAGGGATTTTGGCGCAGCTGGCACGGGTTGGGATGCCAATTTCCGTGACTTTTATGCTGGAGTTGGGCTTATTTACAGCGGTGTCTTACGCAGCGGGAAGCTTAGGTGCGGATGTGCTGGCGTCTCACCAAATTGCGTTTCAGACAATGGCGCTGATTTTTATGGTGCCGTTGGGGATGTCGCAGGCGGTGACCGCGCGGGTGGGGCTGTGGTTCGGCAAAGGTGATATGGCTGGGGCGAGGCGAGCGGGGTTGGTGGCGATCGCATTCACTATGGGATTTTTGTCTTTGAGTGCGATCGCCCTCTACTACACCCGTTCAACTGCGGTAGCCCTATTCATCGACACTCAAGATCCACAAAATACAGCCGTAACTGTTCTCGCCACAAATCTGCTGCTAGTCTCTGTCGTCGCGCAGATTGTTGACGGCGTGCAGCGAGTTGCGATGAGCGCGCTATATGGCTTGCAAGACTCTGGCGTGCCGATGGTGATGAGTGCGATCGCCTATTGGGGCATTGGCCTCACCACAGGCTATGTTCTCTGCTTTCCCGTTGGCTGGGGAGCTGTTGGTCTATGGGTAGGCCAGTACACAGGCATCGCTGTTGCCGGAATCATCTTTGTCTGGCGATTTTGCTGGCTGACGCGCGCTCCCATCGATTATTGAAGATAATCGGCACCCCTTCTCTGTTTGCCTGTTCGTCGGAGTAATGCACCCGGTCAATCCGTCGCCCTCGTGGCAAGCTTTCACTCGCCGGTTCGTGCAGCGCAATCACACCACTACGATTAGAAAGAATCACCGGCTCTACAGGCTGTACGCGAACCGCCTCACCTGGCAACAAGACGAGCGCGTCGCCTGATAGGGCATCGCTAAGGTTCAAAGGCTCTCGCCGCATATCCGACAGACTCCAACCCGTCAGATCGACTTCTTTTTCAGAGAGATTTATAATCGATATCCACTCATTAGCGCGCTCTTCGCCAACAGCATTCACCATAGCCGCTGCGATGTACACAGGCATTTTCTCATCCACTGCAAAGTCTCTCTTTTCTTCTTTAGAGATCATCTCTTCTGGAACATCCACTTCTATCCTTTCTGGAAAATCAGGGATATTCAGTCTCTCTTTTTTCTCTTCATCTTCGTTGTACAGCAGCGGATTCTTCTCGTAGATTTCATCGGCAAAGTCCAGACCAGTAAGCGATTCAATTTCAGAGACCGTCACCTGATAGCGCTGAAAATCGATAAAGTCTTTCCCTCTTTTGTTAGCGAGTGCTTCGCTATCTTGAAACATGATGAAGGCGCGAACATCTAGCTCTTTGGTTTCCTTGCTAATAAAGCAAACAATCTTGAAAAAGGCAGATGGTGTCTCAGCAGGGGGGCGACCTGAAGGGCTAATCATTCGGCCAAACTCACCGTAAATGGGCCCTGTGAATTCTGTGATTTTGCCATCCTCATCTAGCGTGAGAAACTTTATCCAATTTTCTAGCTCCAGCCACTCGTCTTGATTAAAGTTCTCGTGCTGGAGCGTAGCATTGGTAAAAAAGAACGTCGCATCAGAGGCCTTCTTTGCCTCACGGGCGGTCGCCCCCCAGGAGAGGCTAGATCTTCGCGCTAGGTGTCCACGGTCCCAAGGGTTGGATTTGTAGTAGTCGTTGTTTAGCTGAAACTCCCCGCCGACGCGGGTATCAATGTCCCAGCCTCTCTTACGGCGAGAATCTTTGAGCTGATTTTGGTCGATGTTGAGCGCGGCATAGAGAGGCGATCGCCGCAGTCTGTTCATCACGATGGTGTAGTTGACATAGTCGGCATAGATGCCATCTCTTAGCTGTAAGCGATCGCTCAGAACATTCCCAATCACAGCAGGCGAAAGAGTCGGCAGCGGTAGCGGCGTATCTTCGCCAAGAAAATTGGGATTGTAAGTCATGGCAATCTGGCCTCAAAATTTGAGCGGCTTGGGGATTATGGATGAACGCAAGCACTACCGCCGTGTTTTTCGGCACAAAGATATTTGAACGTAGCTAGCCGCTATAATAAAAAGCCTGAATCAGGGGTTCAAGGCTTACCTCCCACGCTATGAGCGTTTTTGACCGTTCTGAACACGTCTATAGCTCTTCTGCTTTTGATGAAATCATCAAAGACACGATAAGGTTCTTCAACGGTACACCTGTTCATCCCATCTCAATTCAAGATCGATTATCAGGGACAGGAGTTTACGCCATCTACTTAATTGCAAAATCAGGTCTATATTCCAGATTCCACTCAATAAACCGAACAGCGTTTCACTTGCCAATTTATGTAGGGAAGGCCGTTCCAAAAGGATGGAGACAATCTAGACAAACTGCTTCTACGAATTCTAACCACTACGAACTCAATAGCCGACTACGAGAACACCGTCGCAGTGTAGAGCTAGGCGAAGGGCTAGAACTTTCAGACTTTTATTGTCGATTCATGATTCTCGAAGGAAAAGAGAGCGATTTGATTGGAACGGTCGAAGCAGCCCTAATTCGTAAATATCAACCCGTCTGGAACACGTTGATTGATGGATTTGGGAATCACGATCCGGGCAAAGGTCGCTATGAACAAGCTAAATCTGATTGGGATGTTTGCCACCCAGGACGACCCTGGGCGGCAAAATGTAAAGGACTCTCTGCCGACAAAGAAACGCTTCGTAAAAGTATCGAAGTTTTCTTGATAGGCACAGACACAGAAGATGTCTAAAGTTTCTTGCCTAGAGCTATTTGCTGGAGCCGGGGGACTTGCAAAAGGTCTCGGATTATCAGGAGCACAGCATACTGCATTTATCGAGTGGAATAGGAACGCCTGTCAAACGCTGACACACAACTACAAACGCGAGCTGATTCACAATACAGATATTCGCGACTTTGATTTTGACCGGTTTGGCTACGTAGACATGATTTCTGGAGGGCCTCCCTGTCAGCCGTTCTCAATGGGTGGAAAGCACCAAGGAAATCTAGACCAACGAGACATGTTTCCCTACGCGTGTAAGGCAATTTCTAGCTGCGTACCTAAAACTTTTGTCTTTGAAAACGTGAAAGGACTTTTACGAAAATCATTTCGCGGCTACTTTGAATACGTGTTGCTAAGATTGACCTATCCCAATGTTGGAATAGGTCATCAAGAGAATTGGGAAGAACATCTAAGCAGACTCGAAAAACTGCACACCGCAGGTAACTACAACGGTATCAAATACAACGTCATTTTTCGCTTAATAGATGCGGCTAACTACGGGATTCCTCAACGTCGTGAACGCGTTTTTATCGTCGGTGTGAGAGAAGATCTCAATATTGAATGGTCTTTTCCTCAGCCGACGCATTCTCTAGAGGCATTGCTTTGGTCGCAGTTTGTTAGTGGAGACTACTGGGCAAGGCATCATATTAAACGTCCTAGCATCGATATTTTGGATACACAAGTTCAGAGAAGAATAGAGAACTTAAAGCAGCAACCTGCCTTTTTCCCGCCTTCATTGCAGCCGTGGAAAACAGTAAGAGACCAAGTCGGCAACCTGCCAAGCCCAGCCCGAGAGGGCAGCTTTAATCCTGAACACACCTTACGGGAGGGCGCAAAAAGCTATCCAGGCCATACTGGCAGCTACATTGACATGCCTTCTAAAGCACTGAAGGCTGGCGGTCACGGCGTTCCCGGCGGTGAAAATATGATCCGCTATCACGACGGGCGCGTACGTTACTACACAACTTACGAGGCTAAGCGGGTTCAGACCTTTCCTCCCGACTACAGAATCCTAGGCTCATGGAGCGAATCAATGCGACAGATTGGCAATGCCGTCCCTGTAGAATTGAGTCAAAAAATTGCGGGTTCTCTAGTGAACGCTATTCAAAAAACGATATGAGCCAAGAACAGAAAACGGTATTTGAGGCGATTTGGGAGACCCGAGAGGAAGAGATTTATCCGAACCTCTTTGGAGACAAGTGCAGAGGCACTTTTGTTCTCACTGCTGATGTGTTTACGAAAGTCTTTGGACAAGCCTCTTTCGATCCACGATGGTTGCACTACGGCGTAATTGAATTTGAGCCTACTGCCGATAGAAATAGCTGGATATATGTAACTTCTGGAACTTCTAACCCCTGGGAAGCAGAACCATCGGACTATGCGCTATCTGATTACTCTGGATATGGTACTGAGCTAGTGTTGGAGGTACCTCAGCAAAATCAATGGGCAATCATTACGCTACAGCGCTTGCTAGCGTTCAATATTTTGCTAGTTCATGGCAAATATGGAGCAGTCCAGCCGTTGGACTATGGCAGCTGGGTGCCACTACGTGGGCCAATTGACTTCCAAGACTCTTCCTTAACCTATGTTGTCTTAGCCAAGCCTGAGCACTATTCGCCGTCGTTTAAGCTGCTGTCAGGGCAAGTAGATTTTCTTCACGCTGTAGGCATCACATCCACAGAACGTGATTATGCACAGGCTCATAGTTCCGAAGCGCTAATTGACCGATTGAAATCAACGGAGGCCTTTCCAGCCACTGATGCGACGAGAGAAGCTGTGAGATTAATATCTCCATAGAAGCCATATTGTCTCTGCACTACATTATTCAAAGGTTTCGTTGATATTGGGTACCCATAGTACTAGCGTGTTCTTTACTAGAAATGTTCATACTTTCCTCACCCGTACTCGGGGCTGCCTCAAAATCAGTCGAGCCTTTTCTTGTCTTAACTGCGTTTATTGCCTTTCCTGCACTTTGGTGTTTGGTCGTTGGATCGCTGGCAAAAGTAGGAGGATGGCAACAGCTTGCTGAGGCATACAGTATCGAGCAATATCCAGACAGGTTCAGACAAAAAGGCGGTGTGCAAACTATTCGTATCAACAATACGAGATACAAAAATGCAGTCACCATCGACTACGACGAATATGGACTGTACATGCAGACTCTGATTCTCTTCCGCATAGGTCATGCCCTACTCTATATTCCTTGGGAAGATATCGCCATTCACCCAAAGGCTAAAAACTTATTCGGGTTCGATTTCATGAGGGAACTCACTTTTAAGCAAAAACCAGAAGTAAAAGTCGTTTTTCCTAAGAGCCTAATACAGAAATTTGCGCACTTCAGCGATGTGGAAATTATGTAGCTCACAATCTGAACAACTGTACTTCTGATATCGCTGTGTACTCATTGATTAGGACTCGGTGAGGTACGTATAGCGGTCCATGCCTGCTTTGTAGTTGTCCATGAGTTTACGGGCTTCTTCAATGGTGATTTGGCCTTCGTGCAAGGCCTGCTCTGAACGGAGACGGATTTGTTCGATCATGTCTTTGGGGTTGTACTGCACCTGCTGTAATACTTCGTCTGTGGTGTTGCCACGCACAACGTGCTCAATGGTGTAGCCTTGCTGGGCTTTGGCTTTGGAAGCGAGGTGAATATGGACGGTGTTGATGCTGCCAAAGAGATTGTGTAGGTTGCCTAGCGTCTCCTGGTACGAGCCAACGAGGAACATCCCGAGGTAGTAAGGTTTGTCTTTCTCAACGGGGTGGAGTTCTAATACGTCTTTTGCGCCTTTAGGGCCGATGAAGCGATCGATTTTGCCGTCGCTGTCACAGGTGAGGTCGGCGAGGGTGGCGCGCTGGGTCGGTTCTTCGCCCAGCCGGTGGATCGGCATGATGGGAAAGAGCTGATCGATGGCCCAGCTATCGAGGGCGGCTTTGAAAAGAGAGAGATTGAGATAGTAGATGGACGCCATGCTCTTTTCAAGGTGTTCTAGTTCTTCTGGAACGTGATCTTGATGCTGAAGCAGGTCGACAATCTTTTTGCAGCAGCCCCAATAGAGTCTTTCAACGCGGGCGCGTTCGGTAAGCCGTAGGTAGTTGAGATTGAAGAGACTGGCGGCTTCTTTTTTGAACTGGACGGCGTCGGTAAATGCTTCTTGATAGTTTTCGATATTGACGGTGGTGTACACGTCCCAAAGTTCACGAATGAGCTTGTGCTCACCGTCTTGGTAGGGCGTGGGTGCTTCAGGAATCGCTTCGCTGGTGCCGAGCACGTCGAAAATGAGGACAGATTGGTGAGAGGCGATCGCACGCCCACTTTCACTCACCAGCGTCGGCATCGGCACCTCTCTAGATTCACAAGCATCCTTCACATGAAAAACCACATCGTTCGCATAGTTTTGAATGCTGTAGTTCTTTGACCCTTGTGAGCTAGTTTTAGAGCCATCGTAGTCAACGCCAAGACCGCCACCCACATCCAGATAGCCCATGGGCGCACCTAGGCTAACCAGCTCTACATAAATTTGGCTAGCCTCACGCATAGCATCTTTAATTACGCTAATCGCGTTTACCTGAGAGCCAATGTGAAAATGCAACAGCTGCAAGCTCTCTAGCATGTCAGCCGCTTTCAGCTTTTCAACAACGGTGATCATTTCAGGGATAGTAAGGCCAAACTTAGCTCGATCGCCAGCACTCGTCCCCCAGCGACCAGACCCCTTTGCGGCTAGCTTTGCCCTCACGCCCAAGTTCGGTGCGATGCCAAGTCGTTTTGCCGTGGCGATCACAACATCGACTTCTTCTACTTGCTCTAGTACGATTATTGGTTTTTGCCCTAATCGTTGTCCTAGCATGGCCGTTTCGATGTAGGACTCGTCTTTGTAGCCATTACAAATAATCAGCGCACCTGGCGTATTCAGGCTAGAAAGCGCAATCATCAGCTCTGGCTTTGTGCCCGCTTCGAGCCCAAACTGGTACGCTTTGCCGAACTCAACTAAGTCTTCAACGATGTGGCGCTGCTGGTTGCATTTGACGGGGAAAACACCTTGATAAATGCCTTCGTAACCAAAGCGGGCGATCGCCTTGGCAAAACAAGCATTAATTCGCCCTAGCCGGTCTTCCAAAATCTCAGAAAAGCGAATCAGTAACGGCAGCTGAAAGTCCCGTAGCTTTAGCCCTTCTGCCAGTTTTTGCAAATCTAAAGACCCCCCGCGATCGCCCTGCGGTGACACTGTGATATTGCCTGCGGCATTAATAGAAAAATACGGTTCGCCCCAACCCTTGATTCGATAGAGGTCTTCGCTGTCTTCGATAGTCCAAGTTTTGGCGGTGGCCGCTTCTGTACCGTGTTGCGCTGACTCGCGTCGGTCAGACTTTTCGTTGGGTTTAGCGAGAATATCAGGCTGAGCAGCAGCGTCAGATGTATAGGTTAGGCTCACGATTGCAAAGGCTCTCCGATAGGCATTTCTTCCGATTATGGTATCTCGCAATTGGCGCAGGGTCACGGGACAAGTACACCGTATAAAGATGGGTAAGCGAGGTTCCCCACAATACCTATATTGTGAGAGAACGATGCGGATCACCGCATTTATACGGAGAAACTATATAGTCTTTATGAACCCAGTGTTTCCATCCTGATGCTTCTACTTAATTGCTGTTATTCATAATGAGCGACAATTAATATTGCTCTTATCAATAACTATTGACCTTTTAGAGATAGCGGGAATTTTGAATATACGGCCTATCAGGAATGCTATGAAATACGATCCTCCACACACTGTAAATATTTCGGCTGAGCCATTGCAGCCCTTTCAGCCCCCCATCGTTCAGCCGATGACAACGCGCATGGTGGTTGGGCAGTCTCTCGGTGTAGATATATTTTTCGCATTTCTATCTCTGCTGGTAGGTGTGCTGTTCAGTGGCGCTGTGAACGCAATCGATGTCACCGGCATTGATAACGTGGGGTTGCTAAAGCCACCTACCTGGCTGCTCTTTGCCATCTGCGCACTGCCGCCGACACTGTGGCTATTTATTGATGGGCTAAGCGCAGCAAGTAATCCGGCAGTTCTGCCATTTGCGCGCTCTAGAGTAGCCATGAAGTCCATATACGCCAAGCGTATTCATCTGCTGCTACTCGCTTTTTATTTCACAGCAATTTTAGTAGCGCTGTGCTGGTCAGCTTTTGCCATGCTGCTGGTGTCAAAGCTGTTTGTATCAGCCATCTTTGCAGTGGCGCTGTACGCCCTTGGCCGCAGTGTGCCTTCTCGGCGGCTTAGCTTTGTTCTTTCGGGTCTTTTGTTCTTAGTCGTGCTAGTGACCACCCAGTCCTTCATTGTGCTGAAGATGGAAGCCGACTCAAACCGGGCCGGGCAAGAAGCCCTAGACGAGTTCAATGCGCCCCCCGAGCGAGTGATCGACGAAAGAATATTCGAAGAAAGAGGCGAGTAGCTATTTCCTACGGAAAGGCTTCGCCAACGACTACGCTCAGCTACCAAGAAGCGGTGCTCTCGAGAAGTAGTGCTTTTTAGGTGTTAGCTCAGCTGTACCACAACCTGATCTTGCAGCAGCGTTTCAGAAGTCAGCAAATCTTCCACCGTCATTCGCAAAAAGCGCTTGGCATCGATATTAAACAAAATACGAATGCGATCGCTGCCTGGAAATCCTGGTGGCGTCAACGTTGCAATCGTCCGTGCTCCTTCACGGTCATTGAGTGGCTGCACCGTAGGCGTGCCCCCACTACTGGCCTGCCGAGTCAGCAGCTGGTCACCTTCAAAGTAGATTTCGGTCTGGGTAGGAGCCGCGTCGCCTAGCTCGCCCAAAATCAGCTCAATGCTGGGCTGCTTTTCGCTCGATGCTCCCAAGAAAAACTCTACAGGTTCTGTAGTGGGATAGGGCTGCCCCCGCTGAATAATCGGATGCCAGCCGTGGGCGTTGGTTTTACGGTCCCAGTAGCGAATGCCGTAGCTGTGATACAGAAAGTCCTGTAAGTCGAGATTAGGTAAGCGCAAAGCCCCCTGGGCTACCGCCTCAAAAGGGCGATCGCCGCGAACCTTATGGTCATCAAAGTGACGCCTTGCCCAGCTCTGTACAGCTGGAATTTGGGCGCTCCCACCCACCAGCAATACGGCATCGATATCTGCTGAAGTGATGTTTTGGCGCTGCGCTTGCTGCATCACTTGAGCTAGCCGAGCATCCAATCGGTCGAAAAAGCCTTGCTCTGTGAGAATTTGCTCAAAGCGATCGCGCGTCAAACTCAGCTCATAGCTATCAAGCGTTTCCTCATCAAAATACGCCTCGTTGCAGGGTTGCGTAGCCGTCGCACTAGAAAGCGCAATCTTCAGCTTTTCAGCCAGTCTTAAAGTCACTGACGTCACTGGAAGTGCCTGCGTTTTCTCAAAGTGCTCCACAATCCATCGGTCAATATCTGCGCCGCCCAGATTCTCACCAGCTTTAGCTAGCACTCGAATCGTTTTAGGGCTGTTTTTAAGGCCAGCCGCCGTCGATTTTCCACTATTTCGCTGTTGCCCCCACTTCAGCAAAAAGCCCACTGGCTTAGCCTTTTCAAACGTCGGCTGCACCAGCGAAAAATCCAGCGTCCCACCGCCAAAGTCCACCACCAGCAGCGTCCGCGCCTCTGGGCTTAGCTCATAGCCCAGCGCAGCGGCAGTTGGTTCATCAATCAGCCGCACCTGCTCAATATCAAGAGACTCGCACACCTCACCCAGCCATAGCCGATAAGACTCAAAACTATCGACCGGCACTGTAAACACCAGCGAATTAAAATCCGCATCTTGCGCCTTCAGCTGGCCAATCACCTGATGCAAAAAGCAGCTACCGACTTGTTCAAAGGACGGGTTACAGCCATCTAGCTCAGGAATAAACCCCTGCACCGAAGTGCCAATGCCTCGCTTAAAGTTGCGAAAGAATCGAGGATCGCTAGCAAGATCCAGACCGCGATCGCGTACAGTCTGTCCTGCGACTGTTTTCATTTGACCAATGTCAGCCGCTGCTTTCTCCACGTACAGCAAACTAGGAATCAATGGTGGGTTACCTTTTAGCTGCGAGGACAGCCCAGGCAAAAAAAGCGTCTCGGGGGTTCCAGTGGTGTCGTTCCAACGAGTGACCACCGTGTTGCTAGTGCCAAAATCGATGGCATACATAAGATTTCGCAAGGTAGAAATTCGCAGGAGAGGAATTCACGGAGCAGGAATTCGCAGGGGAGGAATTCAGTCAAAGACTCAGCTAGGCGGCGGCGGTTGTCATTGTCAGCACGGCTAGCCCAATCACCCCACCAACGCTCAATCCCATAAAGCTCGTGGTCATCACCATGCCAACGCTGCGACCATAGCCAGCTTTGGTCATCAGCCGAGTGCCTGCTTGCGCATTGAGGATGGCAGCGATCGCAGTCAAGAAAACGGCCAGCAGCGTCAACGCGCCTAAAACTGCGATCGCCGTAAAGAAGGGCACATCGTCATAGCTATTCTCGCTACCAATGTAGTTAATTGACACCGCAAGGGCAATCGCCATCATCAGCCCGCCGAGGTAAGCCATCAGTCCACCGAAGTCTGATTTACCAGCGGTCACTACCGGCCGGTTGAAGCCAAGTGCCAGCATTGGAATGGCCAGTGCGCCTACTATCCACACCCAGTAAGGCGGCATTGGAATAGACATCAACATCCCAATCAACGCATACACCGCAAAGAGAATGCTCATTGCGGCCCACGGCGTCGAAGACTTTACACGGCGCGGCTTGCGTGGCGTAGGCGGCTTACCCCCAGAAAGATTACCAGACGGATTGGGTTTCTGCGACTTAGGGCGAGATCCATTCATTTGCTTGCAGCTATCTTGCAGCTATATAGAGCTATGCGTCAGCTCTTTTTACGGAGCTTAGAGCAGTATACCGGGGGCCAATCCAAACTCTTTAACCGCCGGCATAAAATTACGATTTTCATGGCTAGGACGGCTGAGCTTCACCAAAGCAAAACGCTGTAGCTCACTGAGCCCACTCCACTGCTCAGGCGTCAGCGGCACCTGCTCTGCGGCAAACTTGTCTACCACCCCTTTAGGAATAGTCGCTAGCTGCTGCCAAGGGGGAGCCGATTGAACCTCAAGCGTCTTAGCAGGGGAGCCCGTTTGCGCTGTAATCATCTGCTGTAACTTTTCTCTGTATGTCTGCGCGTTGCCAGGCGTGTCACAAGGCCAATCGACCAGCCGCTGGCGCTCAGCCTGCGAAAAGTGATTCCAGTGGTCCAGCTTTAGCTTGACGCCACAGGTATCCAAATGGTGCCGCACCACCATCGGAATACAGCGCAAAGACCCCACAAAATCTTGCTCAAATTCAAAAAAGCCGTTCGGTACAGTATTCGACACAGTGGCACCTCTAACGTTTGGAGTAGGTACCTAAGCACAATACACAAGGCACCCAAACATAAAGTAAATGTACATAAAGGTTAAGAGAGCCTTATAGTAGTAAAGAGCTTCACTCTCATTAAGTGCTAAAAACTGTTAAGTTTTGCAGTGATGTTACTAGTTAAATTTAGTCGGATTGACTACGATGAGAGCAGACAAGGCCCCGTTACGGGCTGCTCAACGGCCGAACCGTTTACTCACTTTTGATACAGCCTCTCTCTTAGAAGAGACTTTTGATATATGGAAACGCTTGAGTTCGTGATTTATCCCGATGGTCGAGTGAAAGAAATGGTCACTGGCATTGTGGGGTCATCATGCGCTGAGGTCACCGCTGCCATTGAAGCTCAGCTTGGCGAAGTGGTTTCTCACCAGCCATCTTCTGAGTATTACGCTCAGCCTGTACAGGTTTCTGCCAACAACAAAACATCACTGCCTACGCATGTTTGCGAAAGCCAGTGGTAGTGAAAGAGAAAGCCAAAAAAACACTGTTTTCCAATCATTTTTGTTCCTTATTTAACCGGTTTTAAAGCCATGTCCCACTTCAGCCAAATCAAAACTAAGCTTCGCAACCTTTCGTCTTTGCAGCTGGCCCTAAGCGACACCGGCACTCGCTGGCAAGCAGGCCCCAAAGCCGTACGTGGCTACCAGGGCGATACTGAAACCGCTGAAGTCGTGATTGAGCAAGAAAATGGCTACGACGTAGGCTTCAAACGTAATGACCAAACCGGTGACTATGAGTTGGTGGCTGATTTGCAATACTGGCAGCAGCCTCTCTCTGTACAGGGCTTTTTGAATCAGGTAACTCAACGCTACGCTTACCACACCGTGCTAAATGAGTCTGCTGGACAAGGATTCCAAGTTTCTGAGCAGGTAAAGAACGAAGATGGTTCTATTCGCTTGGTGCTTCAGCGTTGGGGTGCTTAGAGTTTGGCAGAAAAGTTAAGCCGACTCGTTAAATAATCTGGTTTTATGTAGGCCTTGGCCCTTTTTGGGCTGGGGCTTTTGATTTAGTCGCTCTGAACACAGGTAACAAGAAATGGCTGAAGGTATTGATACTGGCCGCTCTGGCCTAGAGCCAGAACTGGGAGGGCAGCTCAGATCTGCCCAGCTGCGCACAGGCTTAGAACCTGAATTAGGCGGTAATTTTCGACAAAAAGGCGTCTATGTCGACGAGCCTACCTGCATTGGCTGTACGCACTGCGCCCATGTCGCTCGCAATACCTTTTACATTGAGCCAGACTACGGGCGGGCTCGGGTCATTCGCCAAAATGGAGATTCGGAAGATCTCATCCAAGAGGCTATTGATACCTGCCCAGTGGACTGTATTCACCAGATAGACTACACCGAACTGCGAGAGCTAGAACGCGAGCGTCAGCATCAGGTGATTCCGCTCGCTGGGTTCCCTGTGGAGAAATCGCTGACCGCCGTGCAGACTCGGCAACGACGGGCGAAGCGAAAGGCTGAGAGTCAGAAGAAACCTTAGGCGCAAAGGAATATTAGAACTCAGAGCGCGGCGCAAAGGTGAGAAGGTGGACCCTAAAACGGGGTCACTTCAACCGTGCCATCTTGATTGAGCTGCACGCGTAAAACTAGGCTCTCGTTGGATGGGGCGCTAGACGGCAGAGAGCTGGGTTCAAACGTAGGAGGTGTGTCGGTGGGTAAAATGCGATCACGCTCAGCCTGAGAGGCGTCGTCAAGCCCAATGAAGCTAATGACTTCACCCGCAGAATTCAGCTGAAGTCGGTAGGCCAATGGTCCACGTTCTCCGGTTTGCCACCGTTGCTGGAAATAGGTTTGCACTTGGTTAGTAGCGATCGCACTACTAGGCAAAGCTGTACGGCCAGCTGCACGCCTCAATACTTCAGGTTGAGCCTCGCTATTGTCGGCAGGTGGAATAGAAATGCGGCTGCTTGAAGCGCCGCCTGTAGGGGTGGGGGGCTGGCTAGTCGGTGGTGGACTAAAGGGTTCTGAAGCGGCCCTTTCTACACGTGCCTCTTGTTCTACCTGAGGCAATTCGGCAGCCGGACGACGCGCGAAGTCGCTGTCTTCTGTCGTGTCAGAGGTGCTAGGCTCTGCTGAAGCCGCAGGCGACGGTGCAACCTCTTCTGGGGGAGAGGGCTGCGGTAAATCTTCAGCTTCAGCGTTTGATGCGCTGCTTGCCAAATCATCGGGTTGGGTTTCAGGTAGCTGAGTCGTCGTCGTATTACTACCGGTTTCAGGTACGCGATCTACCGAGCTACTTGGTGAGACAGGGCTACTTGGCGGGGCAGGGCTGCTTGGCGGGATGGCAGCGGTCGTTTGAGGCTGTCGCGAGCCGATCTCAGGCTGCCTTGTAGTATCTGCTTGAGCGTCTCTTGAAATAGTGCTTTCGTTCGCGTCAGCGCTTTCACTAATTGCTGGATCTAGATTATCTGTAGGCTCCTGCGATATGGAGGACTCTGGTGATTCTGCTGGTGTAGTAGGTTGTGCCTCTCCGCCTTCGAGCGTAAAGCCTTCCTGCGGCCCTTCAATCACCGTATCAGAAGCAACATTGGATTCTTGCAGAGCCGGGTCGCGCGATATCAGTGTAGTGGTTAGCCCCACTACAAATAGAGCAGCAGCGGCGGAGCTAGCCCATGCACCTGTGCGTCTCTTTCGAGTCGTTGGGCGACGGTCAGTGCTCACTCTACGCTGACGACGGACATCAAAAGAAATCACGTTGCTAGGGTTTGGCGCGGCTTCACGAGCACTCTCTTGTGCTATCTCCACACTCGGCGCTGCATCCAAAGCAACGGGTAGGGTCCGCATCGTTTGCTCGTACTGACCAATGACGGTGGTGATATCGCAAAGTTGGAGGTAGCCGAGTGGTTCTATAATTTGTAGGCTTTTTGGCGATGGTAGGGCGGTGGCCTGGCGGGTGCGGCTGAGCGCTGCGATGGCTAAAACCTGTTGAGTTTGCTGCTGAAAGTACTGTGCAAGGACTTGGAGAGCAGTGCGATCGCCCGAAGCAATCAACCGCCTCGCCCCATCTACTTCACCTTCTAGCCGATCTACCTCAGCCTCCGATTCTTCACCCTCATCGTGCAGCCAAAGCCGAAAAGACAGCTCCTTGACAATCGGCCTCGCTGACCACTGCGAAAGTGCAGACGGTTGCACCTCAACTTCGAGCGTGCAGCTGCCAGCAGTATACAGTTGAAAATTAGGGCGAGCAGCGGGCGTAGCCATCGTAAAAAGTATGATTACCTAATGTCAGAATAGCGACGAATCGAGCGCTCAATGTACTAGTTACCGATATAGCAACAGCCTACCGTCATCGGCGTGATTTATTAGAGCGATTATTGTGCGTAGTCGTTAGGTCTATCATCTATCGGATTGTCATCGTCGGTGTCTGGCAGTGGCTTGGAGGGCGGCACAATCACTTTGTAGTCAGCATCGTAAACGCCATCAGGGCCAACAACATCGTCGGCATAGGGCTCACTGGCATAAGGCTCACTGGCATAAGGCTCACTGGCATAGCCATCGCCTAGACCATCGTCGTTACCGTAAAGGCTATCGCCATAGGTACGCTTGTCGTAGCGTTCTCCCGGTGGCGGATCGCCATAATCGTCAAAACTTTCCCAGCCTTGGTCGAGGCCGTCGTACCGAGCATCGCCATATTCCTGAGCATGTCTATCGTCGCCTCTGCTACCCGCTCTATCGCCCTCAGGCTGATTATTCCAGCCACTGGCAATATCTTCGGCCAGTCGACCTGCATTGGTACCTACATTACGACCGAAGTTAAACAGGCGCTTGGCCCCTTCTTCCAGCTGAGAAGGCTCACCTACGCTTGTATCCCAGCTATTTATCTGTTCTTTTGTACGTCGCTGACCCCAGTCATCGCCAATGGGTCTTTCTGACGCCTTACCCGATACCTCGGAGTCGTCTTTACGATCTTTTTTTTTACCAAACACAGACTTCAACCCAGCAATCGGCTGCTGCACAAATGTGCTGGCGGCTTCGCTGGCTGTACGCGTATCATCCCGAACTGAGTTGTCACGGAACGAATCGTTACGAGCTGAATCGTCACGGGTCGAATCTTGTGAAGAGGAAGAGGCACCCGCATTGGGTCTGTAATAGGTACTGGGCGGCTCAGCCAAATAATCCTGAGCAGAAGACGACGGATTTGAAAAAGGTGGCGGCGACGATGTGCCTGTTGTCGCTGGACCTGCCGATGGTGGCGTGTCTTTTACCGGTCGGTCTTGGGGCGGCATCACAAAGGGTTTTGGATCAGGTCTTGGATTATTCTTGGGCTCACTCTTGGGCTCACTGACGAAGGCCGAAGAACTGCTGTAACCTGCTGAATAATCACCCAGCGACGAATCGCTGCTAGAACCAGTGGCAGGCAACGGATTGCTGCTGCCGGGCCCCTCTGGATAAGGCACACGTCTACCCATTGGGCGGTATTTGCTCTCAGGTGGGCGACGTGATCCCACCAATCCATGAAAGATCAGCGTTAGCAATGCGCCGATGCCCACCGTGACCAATAGCAATAAGCCAAGCGGCATCGCATCCGCAAAGGTTTTGCCCAAAATCACCAGCGGCACTTCAGTCGCTAGGTTTTGCAAAGCCAAAATGGCCAGTGCGGCAATAGTCAGCAGGAAAACAATGATTCGCGGCATAGTCAAGGCCTCTCTTGGGATCCTACATACAACACTAGCGTCTATTTACCGCTTTTATTTTCCTTCCCACCGACGAAGCGGCACGCAGTCAATCGCCAGCTGATCAAGCGCTCTAGCAATGACAAAATCCACCAGATCATCAATGCTTTGTGGGTGATGATACCAGGCAGGTATCGCTGGGACAATGCGCACCCCGGCCTCTGCTAGTGCCGTTAAGTTACGCAGATGTATCAGGCTAAAAGGCGTTTCTCTTGGCACGACAATCAGCGGTCGCCCTTCTTTGATTTGTACATCAGCAGCGCGCTCTAGCAGATCAGAGCTTAGGCCAGCCGCCATTTTGCCTACGGTGCTCATGCTACAGGGCATCACCACCATACCCAAGGCGCGGTAAGAGCCACTGGCGATACTCGCACCGACGTTCCCCCAGGCGTGGCAGCGCAGTGTTCCAGCTGTTTCCACACCGGCTTGCTCACGCCACCAAAGCTGCTGCTGCTCGATATTGGTTGGCATGGGAGTGCCGTGCTCTTGCTGCCATACCTGCTGCGAAGCACGTGAGGCAACCAGCTCTACGGTGTAGTCTGCGGCGAGCAAATGCTTGATAGCGCGCACAGCGTAGACCATGCCAGAGGCACCGCTAACGCCGAGAATAATGGGAGGCATGCTGTTCGCGGTTTGAGAAGAAGCGGTTTGAGAAGAAGCGGCTTGAGAAGATGCGGCTTGAGGAGAGGTTGGTCGAGAAGAAGCAGTTTCCAATGAGGTTACTCTTCTTCCCGGTTAGTGTCACTGCCATCGCCGTCATCACCACTATCGCCGCTGTCATCGTCAGAGGCTTCGCTGCCACCACCGACGGCAACAAGGTCAATTTGCTGACGGTAGTAGTCAACGCTTTTGACCTGTACATCTACATGGTCGCCCAGTCGATACTGCTGACGATTCTTACGGCCTACTAGCTTTTGCTGCCGTGAGCGATACTCATACCAGTCATCCTTTAGTGAACTCACGTGTACCAAACCTTCCACTAGCAGCTCTTCTAGCTCTACGAAGAAGCCATAGGACTGCACGCCGGTAATCAGACCCTGAAACACTTCCCCGGTATGAGCCTGCATAAAGGCAGCTTTCTTCAGGCCTTCTAGGTCGGACTCTGCATCTTGGGCAATGCGCTCGCGCTCTGTAAGCTTGATAGGCATACGCGATAGCTGCTCTTCCATTTCTTGTTGCACAGTAGGGGAGAGCACCGCCCAGTTAATGTTGCCGTGGCAGGAGCTGTGGCGCAGATTAACTCTATCTTTTGAACGGGTGGACCGGCGATCGCGTCCATGTTTAAATACCGCATGTAGCAGCCGATGTATGAGCAAATCAGCATAGCGCCTGCCAGGAGACGTGAAGTGTGTGTAGGCCTCATCGAGCGCTAGACCAAAGTGTGCACCCGGCTGAGCGCTGTAAAGGGCAGGCTTCAAGGTCGCCAGCAGCAAATAAGTCAGCACTTTTTCTGTACTGGAAGTCGCAAACTGCTCTGTAAAGTTCCGATAGTCACTAGGATTCACTTCCTCAGCGTTCTCTAGCTGAAGGTCCAGCTCCATGTTATTAGCGAGCTTGACCAGCTCCTGGACATCGGTCGGGTCAGGCGTACGATGAACCCGGTACAAGCCGGGAATACCCAGCTCTTTAATATGCTTAGCAACCAGCTGATTGGCCAGCAGCATAAACTCTGTTACCACAATGCGGGCTGGCATTTGCGCCGATACCACCATGGCACCTAACGAGCCTTCGTCATCGTATTGAAACTTAGGTGAGAGGTATTCCGCTAGCTCTTCTGCTTCTGGGGGAAACTCATGGTCGGGCAGATTCAGCTCAAAGGAACCGCGCTCGTGTCGTCTTTGCTTCACCTCTTGAGAGAGCTGATAAAGGCTGTCGATCAGATCCATGACCGGCTCGAACTCTTCTATGTCGTCGTGAGTGATGCCAAGCTTTTCTAGCTCGTCGTCATCTTCACGCACCAAAATCGCCTGTGCCTGCTCGTAGCTCAGCTGATGCTCTACATGAACCACACTTGGCTGAATTTCGTATTCAATCACCTGACCATCGTCATCTAGGGTAATGAGTACAGAAATGCACAAACGATCTTTCCCAGGCACTAGTGAGCACAGCGCATTGGGAATCGGCGGCGGCAGCATGGGCACGACCTCATCACCCAGGTACACCGCTGTACCCCGGCGTCTGGCCTCGCTGTCAATTACATCGCCGGGCTGCACGTAGTGCGCCACATCAGAAATATGAACGCCTAAGCGGCGATAGCCATCGTCTGTAATGTCAAGACTGAGCGCATCGTCAATCACCTTTGCATTAGGACCATCGATGGTTAGCACGGTTTGGTCTTTCAGCTCAATCCGGCCTTTAACATCGGCCTTGCGCACGCGATTGGGCAAACCGCGTGCGGCGATGAACACCTCTTCAGAAAAAATTCGCGGCAGGTCGTGCTTGCAATAAACAATGTCAATATCAGCCGCATCTTCCGCGTCGCTGCCCAGTACGCGGGAAACCTTTCCTTGAGGGGCGTACTGCGCAATCGGATAGCGCGTGATTTCAACGTGGATTAGGTGCTCATCAGACTCAGAGAGGTCTTCTTCGCTCTCGGTAATGTCTAGTTCAAAGAGCAAACGATCATCTAACGGAATCGCTTTGAACTGTTTCTCTTCTTCGCTTTCCTCTACCTTGACCTTAGCGAGTACCGATGCGTTGGCCCGCTCCAAAATCAGCTTAACTTCCCCTTCTGGGCTGCGCCGCCGGCTGCCGTCTTTGGTGACTTTTACCAAGACGCGATCGCCATTCCAAGCCGTATTCAGCTGCGACTCGCGCACATATATGTCGTCAGCCCCTTCTTCATCTTGAATGGCAAAGCAAAAGCCCTTGCTAGAGCACCGCAGCTTACCTTCAATGATTTCTTCATCTTCTACTTTGCGATATTTCCCCCGAGATTTTTCGAGGACATTGGTGCGCTCAAGGGCATCGAGCGCAATCTGCAAATCCTGCGTAGCACTTCCCCCGCTACAGTTGAGCTTTTTCTCTAAGTTTTTTACGGTGACTAATTTGTCATTTGAAAAATTAGCGAGAAGTGACGCGATCGAAAATTCCATGTAGCGATGAATCCTTGAAATGAATCCGTAAGGTTCGAAGAGATAGGATCGAAAAGAAACAGCAAACCACTCTTACAGCCCCCTTATGGTTCCGTAAGAAGTAGATCACTGTCAAATTTTTCTTTTATTAATCACTTGAAAAAGTGTATGGCCTAGTGTATGTCAGGTGGGCGATTCGGCTCAGCGGCGCTCTCCTGTGATCACATAGGTGACCCGCTTGCCCACATTCGTTGCATGATCTGCAATACGCTCTAGCGCCCGAATCACCAGCACCATCAAAACAATCGGCTCAACAGAACCATTGACTGGCTGCGCATTAATCAGCTGCTGGTAGATTCTATCGTAATCGTCATCAACAACGTCATCTTTGTGCTTGAGTTCGACCCCTGCTTCTGGATCGAGTTCGGTGAGCGATCGCAAACACAGCGCCACCATAGAGCGACACCGATCCAGCATCGTTTCAATCTCACGCATACAGCCGTGAACAGGATAGGGAAAAAGCTTAATCGCTGAGTTGCCAATGCTTTTGTTGTAGTCACCAATGCGCTCTAGGTCTCGCACCATCTGCATAAAGGCGCTCACTAGCCGCAAGTCCTGAGTAACTGGCGCTTCTAAACTCAACAGTGTCGTACAGTCCACTTCTATCTGCCGATAGAGGCTGTCGATTTCCTTGTCTTGAATCGGAATCTGCTTTGCAGCGTCCAGATTTCGGTCGCAGAGGGCTGCTCTAGCTAGCATGCACGAATTCTCAACGAGCGCGCCCATTTTGAGCACTTCTCTTTGCACACGAATCAGCCGACGATCTAGACTAGGCCGACTCAGCTTTGAGCCCTGTTCGATACTCACAGAAGTACTCAGACTTATTTCATCGGTGTTAGCAACCGGCTCCAGGTTAGAAATACTTTGGTCTGAAGCACTGGAGGAATTAGGTGGCTGAACGCCCATAAGCTGATTAACGTTGGATAGGTTCGGTTGAAAAGAGAGCGGACTTCTCATAAGAGATAGGTGGGTTTTAAGAGTGTGTTTTATAAGGAATGGAGCGAAAGGAGGCTTGTTTATCTGTTTCTTAATGAGTGAAATTGTTACTTAGGAGCTATCGAAGAAGCAAGTCAAAAACAGAAATTCCTGACAATTTTAGCTACTTAATAGCTATTTATCTGCCTACCAAGCTTACTAGCAGGCTCGAATCTATCGCTGATAGCATCCCATTACTTATAGCGAAGGGTGACAACAATAGCTGTTGTGTAAACAACACTCGTAATCTTCAGCATGTTCGGCGGCGTGTAACGGTTGGTAACTAAACTGCTAACTTTGTAGCCAACTTGCGAAACAATTTATGTGTATTGCCTCGTTTTGTAATCAAGGATAGTAACCGTCATGGCTTTATCAGATACTCAAATCTTCGTTGCGCTAGGTCTTGCGCTGATTCCCGGATTCTTGGCACTCCGCTTAGCGACTGAACTCTACAAATAAAAACGTTTAAAGAAACGTTTAGAGGCAAAGGCGTAAAAAGGCATTTTTCGTCTGAATCCTCCGTCTGAATCCTAAGGCTCAAAAATCATAAAAAATCTCCCAGAGAGCGATTCACCGCAAGGTCAGCTTTCTGGGAGATTTTGATTTTTTACAGTACGTAGAATGTGCTGGAAATTTGTATAAAAACGTCCGAACACACCGTCAAATACTGACAACACAGTGGTTTAAAGCGTTGCCATGTTGAAATAGCTTGCAAACGCGCCAGATTGGGAAGTCTGGCAATAAGCTCCCGCAAGGTTTGTACATTAGTCAGTACGTCAGAAGCTAAAAGGAATTTAAAAAGTCATCTGAAGTACTTGCAAGATGTCGGAATACATTCATAATGTATCCCAGCATCGATGCGAAGCTCATGTTCCTCAGACTTCCTTCGACCCGTAATTACTCGGACGCTATTCGCCCCGGAGTCCATTACAATCAGCTCGCTATTTTGGTGATTTTCGCTTTATGAACGCTGCTCAGCGCCCGGTCACACCTTCCCCGACTGCATCCCACCAAAACGCTCCTCAGAATGGCTCTTTTCAGGCCGATTATTCTGCTCGGGCTATCTCTACACAAGCGCCTGCTAGCCGGAATCAATCGGGGCCCTCATCGCCCAGTCTTCGCCAGAGAGGCTATCAACCTAAGCGCGTTCCCTATGCAGGTGCACGTCAGGCAATTGCATTCGAGTCTTCGGTAAAGCTCACAGTAAACTTACTGCTAGCCATCGTCGCCACCACCACCATTGCCAAGCTGGTTCCCTACTATCAGTCTCAGCAGGCACGGCTGAACACACTACAAACATCTGTAGGCGATGCAGAAAGGCGCAACGCAGAACTACGCGAGCAGTTCAACCGCAACTTTGATCCCGCTCAAGCGGGTCGCATCATGCAAGAGCAAAGCGGCATGGCCTATCCCAACCAAAAGCAAATCATTTGGACCGAGCCAACAGGCGATCAGCAGACAGGCGATCAGTAATTACCCCGACAAATCCCTCCGCAAACCACGCGTCTCAATCCTGGTAACGATACAATCGAGAAGTAACCGTTTTCTCAGTTTTGTAAGGAATACCAGTGGTTGATGCTGCCCAAGCTCAAGGCTCAAATCCAGTCTCCAATCGAGGCCAAAATCGAGGCCCGAACCCAATACCGGAGCCCGGCCTCGATTTCGAGTTTGATTCGATAGAAGAGGCACTAGCAGACTTGGCTGGGGGGCGCGCTATCGTCGTTGTCGATGATGAGAATCGCGAAAACGAAGGCGATGTGATTTGTGCGGCACAGTTTGCTACCCCAGACCTCATTAACTTTATGGCCGTGGAGGCCAGAGGACTGATTTGTCTAGCGATGACAGGCGATCGCCTAGACGAGCTAGACCTCCCTTTGATGGTCACCCATAGCCCATTTGAGGACGAAAATGAGCAAACGGCCTTTACAGTCAGTATCGATGCGTCGCTTGAGCTTGGTGTCACCACAGGTATTTCGGCAGAAGACAGGGCAAAAACCATTCAGGTCGCCATTAATCCCAAAGCCAAGCCAGCTGACTTGCGGCGACCAGGACACATCTTTCCACTACGTGCAAAAGAAGGCGGTGTACTCAGGCGGGCTGGACATACCGAAGCAGGCGTAGACCTAGCCAGACTCGCCGGGCTGTATCCGGCTGGCGTTATCTGTGAAATCTCTAATGCTGATGGGTCCATGGCCCGATTGCCAGACCTTGTGGGCTATGCCAAACAGCACGAAATGAAGCTGATCAGCATTGCTGACCTTATTAGCTATCGACTGCGCCACGAGCGGTTCGTCAAGCGCGAAGCCGTTGCTGCTATGCCGTCAAAATTTGGTAGCTTTCAAATATATGCCTACCGCAATCAGCTAGATGGCTCCGAGCACATTGCCTTAGTCAAAGGCGATCCTGACACATTTAAAGATGAGCCCATCATGGTGCGAATGCACTCAGAGTGCCTAACCGGAGATGCACTGGGATCGCTGCGCTGCGACTGCCGCATGCAGCTACAAGCCACGCTAAAGATGATTGAGAACGCGGGCAAAGGTGTGGTGGTGTATCTGCGTCAAGAAGGGCGAGGGATTGGGTTAGTCAACAAGCTCAAGGCCTACTCCCTGCAAGATATGGGGCTAGATACCGTAGAGGCCAACGAGCGACTAGGCCTGCCAGTAGACCAGCGAAACTACGGCATGGGCGCGCAGATTTTGATGGATTTGGGAATTGGTCAGTTTCGGCTGATTACAAACAATCCACGAAAAATTGCAGGACTCAAAGGTTACGGACTAGAGATGGTGGATCGGGTGCCGCTGCTGATTGAGGCAACCTCTTACAACGCCAACTACCTGGCCACTAAGGCCGAGAAACTAGGGCACTTTCTGCTGCAAACCTACCTGATTACTGTAGCCATTCAGTGGCGCGACAATCCCAACAATGCACCTACAGGCTCTCAGGAAAACGGACAGGCCCATTCACAGCCTGATCCCGCTACGACCCGATACGAACAGCTCGAAAAGCTCCGCAGCCTCGCACAAAAGCATGGCCTGCTGCTGCAAGAAGAGGCTCGCTCTGTTGCCGTAGCAGTCTTCGGCCAAATGCCGCTCATTGTACACTTGGGGTTAGACCAGCCCGGCCTCGCCGACGAACGCTGGTATAAGGGTTGTGAGCATCCCTACGTGAGTGCGATCGCCGCTCTGCTCGACGAACTCCTCAGCTGGCAAGACATCGAGCAGCTAGAATTCCTCGTCTCCAACGGCAGCGATCCCTTCACTCAGCTACAAATTCGGCTAGACCGACAGATTCTCGCATGGACACCAGGTGACACCCAAGCAAAAGTCATGCCCAGCGATATCTGCCAGCAGCTAGAAACACAGCGTATCTACGTGTTTTCTCAGCACGAAGCACAGAACGAGAAGTACGAACTTCGTTAGTCAGATGTGATATTCAGAGATGATAGTCAGACGTGAACCTGATAGCGCAACTACCTACGGTTCAAGTCTTCCTAGCTGACTGGGCAACTGAGGCGGCATGCTAGGCGAAGCTACAACGGGCACGTCTTGCTGACGACGGGCAATGACAGCCCCTTCGATAGCGGTAACGGCTCTCGTAAACTGCGGGTCGGAGCTGGTGCCACGCAGGCCAGGATTAGTTTCTAGGGCTCTTTGCTCTTGTGAGGTGAGGGTGACATTGATATCGGGCGTAATACCTCGGGTGCTGATATCGGTGCCATCTGGCGTGTAGTAATGGGCAACTGTCACCGCCAAACCAGAACCATCTGAGAGGCCGTGCAAGCTCTGCACCAAGGCCTTACCAAACGTAGGATTGCCAACAACGACAGCGCGATCGTTATCACCAAGGGCACCCGTGACAATTTCGCTAGAGCTAGCCGACTGACCGTTGACCAGCACGGCCATGGGTAAGTCTGTCACCGCCGTACGATTGGCTGTAATTTCGTCACTGTGGCCATCTCTATCGACCGTGCGCACAATACTACCCCTGGGGAGCCACATCCGGCTAATATCGATGCTCGCTTGCAGTAACCCGCCCGGATTGCCCCGTAGGTCGAGCACAAAGGCTTCTGCGCCTTGCTCTGTCAGGGTATCGATAGCAATCAGCATTTGCTCAGCAGCGTGCGCGCTAAATTCGTCTAGGCGAATGTAGCCTACAGCCACGTTACTTGCTCGCTGCAAGTCGAAGCTTACAGTAGGTACAGAGACCACTTGGCGAGTCAATATCAGGGTTTCTTCGCTGCCATCTTGACGCCGTAAAGTAAGCGACAGCTGGCTACCGCTCTCACCTCGGATGAGCTGAGTTGCATTCTCAATAGAAAGATTACGCGTGGAGCGACCGTCGATAATAAGAATTTCATCACCAGCGACGATGCCGGCTCTCTGCGCTGGGGAGCTTTCTAAAATGCTGCTGATCACAAGGCCACGGTCTTGACCTTGAACGCGAATACCTACGCCGGATACTTCACCAGAAGTTTGTTCAGTCAGTGCTGAATACTGCGCGGGATTGAGGAAGCGAGTGTAGGGATCTTCCAGTCGGCGCAGCACTCGGCGCAGCTCACTGTAGGCAGCATCTCGGGAGGTATATTCACCGCTGAGGAGGGTTTGGCGAACGCCAAGCCAGTCTACTCTGTTGAATTCAGCATCTACATATTCTTGATATACGAGCTGCCAGGCTTCATCCAGCACCATCTTGGGGCTGTTTTGGAAGGCCGAGGCACTTGCGCTCTGGGTTGTACTAGGGGTAACACCGGTCACCATCGCTGGTAGCAGCAAAGCCACAGCACCAGCTGAGCAATGTTTAAGCAGGCTTAAGGCGCGGTCAGTGTTTTTCATTTAAGAAAGCAACAGCAGGTAGTTAATAAAAGTAATACGGAAAATATAAAAGCTGACAACTGTTATACAAAGTGACAAAAAAAGTCGTTCTTAAAAAGCTGAGTCAGTAAAGCATACACAAATAACTATAAATATGCTCAATAAGTCGTATCAAGAAAAGATAAATCCACGTTAAGTCCAGATAAATGATCTTTATTGCTACTTACTTCGAGTGCGGGTTGTAGCTATCGGTCAGCCCTAGTGTTTATATGACTATAGTAATAGATGCTTCAGCTTGTGACACCGTGACAATGACCAGCTTGTCAACTGCTCTACGGTATTTTCAGGGAGTTAGACGGCTAAAAGCATACAAAATTCCGGCTATTTGAGCGGTAGGGTCGCCTTATGCACAGCTACATTCCACCCGCACGTTTTTTGCCCTATCTCAGCTGGACTCAGGTCAAAAATCTGCCGAACAAGCTCAATACGCTGATAATTCAGCCGATTGGCGCAATTGAGCAGCATGGACCGCACTTACCACTTGTTGTGGACTCGGCGATCGCAACAGCGGTAGTGGGCAAAGCGCTATCACAGCTAGATGCGGCCATCCCGGCCTATGCTCTACCGCCGCTTTGCTACGGCAAGTCGAACGAGCACTCAGGGTTTCCAGGGACCGTGACACTCAGCGCTTCGACGCTCATGTCTGTGCTGATGGAAACAGCTGAAAGTCTTTACAAATCTGGTTTTCGTAAGCTGCTGCTAGTGAATGGTCATGGCGGACAGCCTCAGGTTTTGGATATTGTGGCGCGTGATTTGCATGAGCGCCATAGTGACTTTATGGTGTTTCCCTTATTTGTGTGGGGTGCGCCACATGGCGTGGCAAAGATTGTAGGTGAGGCTGAGTATGAGCAGGGCATCCATGCGGGTGACGTAGAAACGAGTGTGATGATGGCACTCATGCCAGGTCAAGTCGACATGACATTAGCCGTGAAAGAACTACCCAATAATTTCCCACCAGGTAGTTTGCTGAGTTTAGAAGGGCGGCTGCCGACTGCGTGGGTGATGGATGACCTGAGCCGAAGTGGGGTCGTTGGCGATGCCACTTCGGCCACAGCCGAAAAGGGAGAGGCGAGTTTGGCTTCGGTGGTGGCAGGTTGGGTAAAGGTGTTTGAAGAGATTTATCGATTTGAAGGCTTGCGACCTCAAAAG
>ERZ1740070.417-NODE-417-length-29874-cov-4.726081_pt1 | contig 29874 bp, 22 predicted proteins | sample MGYA00581734_ERZ1740070 | MGnify/ENA primary metagenome ERZ1740070 (study PRJEB43018, sample SAMN04849744) | marine metagenome | isolation source: floating plastic debris | place: Pacific Ocean | collected 2008-09-01 | study: EMG produced TPA metagenomics assembly...
GACCGCCAGGGCCGCTTTGATCGTCGCATCGGCGATGTCTTTGGACACATTCGGCCGCACGCCGACACTGTCGACATCTGTCATCGTGACATCGCCCGCGCACATATAGGCACAGACGCCACAGCCAAGACACAGCCGTGGATCGGCAAGGCGTTTGGCATCTGTTTGAACACTCATGAGCTATCTCGCGATACGGGGCACACCATGAAAGGGCTGATAAGCGTCTTCGCCGGTCGCGTTCAAGGCTTTGGGACATTTGACCCCGCCGGTGATGCGGACTTTCCTGTCACACACCTTTGGATGAATGGGCTGCCAGACCCGAAATTTATAGACTTCCACGCCTGATCGACTAGGGCTGGCGCGGTTGTTTTGTACCGATTGAAAGAGGCTCGATGTCCCGTCCCGTGACCCTCGCGCTCGTCTGGCATCAGATGAACTCCGACAACCTTGGTGTTGGCGCGCTGACGCTGGCCAATCTCGCCATTCTGCGCGCCGCGGCAAAGGAGGCAGGCCGCGAGGTGCGGTTTCTGATCCTTGGCTGGAAGGACCCGCGCCCCTGGTACGAAACCCCCGATGACGTCGAGAACGTCCCCTTGCGCACCCGCCATCTGGTCAGCCCCACCGGCCCCTTTGCCGAGGCGATCGCGCGCTCGGACGCGGTGTTCGACATTGGCGGCGGCGACAGCTTTACCGACATCTATGGTCCAAAGCGGTTCCTGACCGTCTGGGGCACCAAGGCGCGCAGCATCGCCAGGAAAAAGCCCCTTGTGCTGTGCCCCCAGACCATCGGCCCGTTTGAAAGCGCCTGGGCGCGCTGGCTGGCGCGCGGCGTGATGAACCGGGCCACCGCCGTGGTCAGCCGGGACGCGCCCTCGACGGCGTTTCTGGCGGATCTCGGCGTGAAAGCCGATGTGCTGGAAGCAACCGATGTGGCGATGCGCCTGCCGTATGATCCCCCCGCCCCGCGCGACGATGGCAAGGTCCGCGTCGGGCTCAATGTCTCGGGGCTTTTGATGTCGGGCGGCTATACGCAGTCGAACCAGTTCGGGCTTACGGTCGACTATCCCGCGCTGATCCGCGACATCATCGGCTGGTTTCAGGCACAGGACAACGTCGAGCTGCATCTCGTCGGCCATGTACAGTCAGAAACGCAAGGCCTCGAAGACGATCAGCGCGCGGGCGAAGCGCTGGCCAAGGACTTTCCCGGCACGGTCGTCGCGCCGGTCTTCAATTCCCCCGTCGAGGCCAAAAGCTATATTGCGGGCATGGATTTCTTCATGGGCGCGCGGATGCACGCAACCATCGCGGCGTTTTCGACCGGGGTGCCGGTGGTGCCGATGGCCTATTCGCGCAAGTTCATCGGCGTCTTTGCGACCCTTGGCTATGACCATGTCGCCGACATGAAGGCCGACAGCGCCGAGGCGATCCGGGCGCGGATCGAAGCAGGTTTTGCCAACCGCGCGGGCCTGAAAGACGAGGTTGCAGAGGCGATGACGCGGGTGGACGCCCGTCTTGACGCCTATCAGGCGCTGGCCACAAAGATCATCGCGGCGGCCTGAGACCGTCAAAGATCGGGCGGCGCGGGTCGGTCCGCGGCCCTGTCAGCGCCAGAAACACACATCTGCGCACAAGACCCGGCGGCGCGGCGCGCGCTTGCCAAAGCGCGACCGCCCGCGCCAGCGTCCCGCGCCCCGGGATCGAGACAAACCGCTCCAACCGGCGGCGCGCCTCTGGCGCAAGGCTGCTGGCGTGGTGCACCATGAGCGCGCGGGCCTGTCGAAAATAGGCGTCATAGACGCTTTGCTGTCGCGCCGTGCCGCGCCAAAGCCGCAGCGCGCGCGCCAGTGGACGACGGGCTGCGGCGCTGTCGATATCCGCCGCGCCGCCGCTGGCGTTCGAGGTATGACGCCGATGATCGAGCGCAATGACATCAAGCGCCGCCACCCGGCCAAAGTGATGCGCCAAAAGCTCGATCCAGCAATCATAGTTCCGCGCCCCCTCGGGCACCGGACAGGCCAGGTCGCGCAACGGACGATTGATCAGCATCGCCGCGCCGGCGGCGAGGCAGAACAGGTAATGCCCCTCGGCACCGCGCAAAGCCTCGGGGCGCACCCCGCGCGCGCGCCAGTACGACGCCGTCACCGCGCGGCCGCCGGCATCGATCAACGCCCGGTCCGCGTGCACCATCGCCGCACCACCCGCTTTTTCAAGCGCCTTCATCGCAGCAAGCGCCGTGGCCAGTTTGCCGGGCCGCCAGACGTCGTCCTGATCCGAAAAGGCGATGTAGGGCTCAACAACCGCCGCCATCAGGCGGTTGAAATTGCCGGTCACGCCGCACCGCCCCGCCCCATCCTCAAGCAGCGTCACCCGCCCCGGATGCGCGGCCGCAAAAGCCGCAAGCATCGCAGGCGTCGCATCGCTCGAGCCATCGTCGCGGACGTACAGATGCCACGCAACGTCGCCTTGCGCCGCAATGCTTGCCAGCTGTGCATCAAGAAACGGCGCACCGTTGTAGGTCGCCAGACAAATACCGATCTCGGCCATGGAGCAAACCTGTCGGCAACAGGGTTAAAGGAGAGTTAACGATCGCCTCCATTCTCCCCCTGACAAAGACGCATGCGGCGGGGTATGGGGCTGGCATGACACTTCGGGTTTTCCTCACCGCGCCAAACATCGAGCCTGACGCCACGGGCGAAAGCTTTGTTGCCTACCAATGGGCCAAAGCGCTCTCTGAGATCACCGACCTGACGGTGTTTTCGCTAAAGCGCGCGCATCGCCCCTCGCTGGCCGAGGCCCTGCCGAAGGCGCGCGTCCTGTCCGCGCCGATGCCGACGACGTTTTCGCGCTGGCCCCGGTTCGAGGCCCAGGCCAAGCCGCAGTACCCGGTGCTCATGCGCGTGGTCCGCAAGGCCCTGATACCCATCGCGCACGAATTAGACATCACCTTTCAGACCATGCCCCAGGCCGCGCGCTATCCGATTCCCCTCAGAAGCTTTGACGTCCCTTATGTCGTCGGCCCGCTTGGGGGTGCGCTGGAAACGCCGGAGGCCTTCAAGGGCGAGGGCAAAAGCGCCGCCTGGTTCACCCGCGCGCGCGTTCTCGACCACCTGCGGTTCCGCCATGACCCCTGGCTTCGGGCAAGCTATGCCGAGGCGGCGCTGGTCCTCGGGGTGGCGCCTTACATGGAAGACGTCCTCGGCGCGATCACACTGAAACGCTTTGCGCCGGTGCTGGAGCTTGGGATCGCCGATCTGCCAGAGTTGCCGGAGCGCGCGCCGAAAACGACCGGGCTGAACCTGCTTCATGTGGGCCGCGGCGTGCGCACGAAAGGCCTGCGCGACGTGATCCGCGCCATGGGGCACCTGAAAGACAGTCACCCGGATCTGACGTTGATGAGTGCGGGCACCGGCGAAGAAATCGACATCTGTCGCGCCGAGGCCCAGGCCCTGGGCATCGCCGACCGCGTGACCTTCAAAGGTCAGATTGCGCGCGAAGAGGTCGAAACGCTGTACCGCGAGGCGGATATGTTCGTCTTTCCAAGCTTTCGCGAACCCGCCGGAAACGTGCTTTACGAAGCGATGCGCTGGGGCCTGCCGGTGATTGCGGCGGCCCGCGGCGGGCCGGATTGGATCGTCGACGACACCACCGGCATTCGCATTCCCGTCACGACGCCCGAAAAGTACGCCCGCGAGATCTCGACCGCCATCGCCGCGCTTGCGGGCGACCCCGAACGGCGGGCCTCCATGACGGCAGGCGCCCGCGCCAAACTGGAACGCGAAGGGCTCTGGCCGGCCAAGGCGGCCGCGCTGGCTCAGCTTTTTGAAGAGGTGGTCGCCGACACCCGGCGCGACGCGCGCGCCACCGGCTGAGGACGACCGGGCCGGGTGCGGCGAATGCCCTCGATCGCGCCGCCGCCAACGGTCTGGCGCGTATAGGCCGAGCGCCGCTCCGGCGGGGTCTCGGCGGTTTCGGATGTATCCGGCACCCGGGCCGCCCCCCCTGTCGCAGCCCAGACCCCCGAGCCAAAGATAAACGCCACGAAGGCCATCATCGCGTGCCAGTAATGCACCGTCCCGCCGGCCAGAACGATGCCGCCAAAGGCCGTCAGATACCCCGCCCGCGCAAGCTGATCGCCCTCGGTCACCAGCTTGGCCAGCGACACCCGGCGCAAAATGATGAACAGCGCCGCGATCATCATCAGGATCATCGGCAACCCATAACGCATCGCCATCAAAAGCCAGAAGTTGTCGACGCTGGCACCCATCCAGTTCGGGCGTTCCCAATCATTGAACCCAAGCCCGAAAAACGGATTTGCCCAGACGTTGTCGGATCCGTAGCGCCAGATCAAAATCCGGTTGTAGGCGCTTCCGGATGAGAACGTCGCATAGCTTACCAAAACGTGGAACGGCGACCGGTTCGATATCAGGTCGATCACGATATACCCCGTCGCCGAGAGGATCGCGAACAGCCGCCAGCGGTTGCGGGTCGTCTTCATGATGGCTTCCCAGGTCACAAAGGCGGTTTGGGCGACAATCGACAAAAGCGCCCCCGTCGAAAGCGAGAAAATCGTGTTCATGACCGCCACGATCACCCCGGGAAACCGCATGCCCCGCGGCCGGAGCGCGTACCAGAACAGACCAAAGCCGGTGGACGCAAAGGTGCCAAACAGGATCGGATGCGCAAAGATCGTCTGCGCGCGGCGCATATTGAGCCGGATGCCCGCGTTCACGGGCCGAATGTCGATGCCGGGGATGAGATCGATCAGAACCGGCCGCCGTGTGATGCTTTCCAGGGCCGCAAACGGCAGCAATAAAAGCAAAACCAGGAAGAACACACCGACCATGCGCCGGAAATCCTCGCCCGAGCGGATGGTCACCCGCGCCAGCACATAAGCCCCGAAAAACTCAAGGAAATGGATGCCGAAGGGCGCGATGACCTGAGCAAAGGGGTAATGCGTCATCAGCGCCGGTGCGACCCAAAGCGCCGATCCCAGCATCAGCCAATCCGCCGAAATCACCGGCCCACAGCGCCGCATGACATAGAGCTTTAAAAAGAACGGAACGAAGAACGTGATCAGCACGATCCGGTGCGGCATCAACAGAACCGGGCCAAGCTTGATGTAATAGGGGATCAGAAGGCTTGCAAAGAACAGAAAGGCGACCCAGACCGGGCCACGCTCGGCCGCCACAACGTCGCCCGACGGCGCGGCGCCGCGGGCACGGGTGCGGGGTATGGACTGGTCCGACATCACCGTGATCCTGCTCTCGCAAGGCTTAAGACCCTGCAAATATGGTCATACGATGACTGCTGGCCGCCGGACCAGCGCCGATTGGTGCAGCGCGCGTTCAGATCGGCAAGGTTGGCCTCAGGAACACATGGGCGCGGTCGCGCGTCGGCACGTGCCAAAGCTCTTTTGCCATCCGATGTCCCGCCCAGGCCCCCGCCAGCCGCGCGCGCCCGGGCTTGCCCGTCGCACGCGGCAAAAGCGACGCCAGCTTTAGCGCGGTGAACATCAGGTGATAGCGCCAGACCGTATTGGCCACCGCCGCCGAACCCAGTGGCCCGGTGGCATGTTTCAACAGGACATAGGCCCGGTTCAAAACCTCCATCCGCCCACGCTCGAACGCTGCGGACCGGCTTCCGGGAAAGCGGTGGTGATAAATCCGGGCGCGTTTGGTGCCGACGACAAGACCCGACAGCATGGCCGAGAAACTGGCGTCGATGTCTTCGTCCACCGCATAGCCCCCAAGCGCCTCGTCAAAGCCGTTCTGCCGGATGGCTGTGCTGCGAAACGACATCCGAAACCCGGTCATATATTCCACCGGCACCGCGTCATATTCCGCCAGCCAGTCCGGCACCCCGTGCCGCCCGTTCAGCACCCGCCCCAGCCGGATCGCCGGTTTCAGCGCCGACAGCCGCTTTTCAAGCCGATTTCGCCAGCGCCGCATCCGCGCTTCGGTTTTGTGATCACGGGTCATCGCATAGCCCCCCGCCGCCACCACTTCGGGGGGCGGGGTCATTTCCTCGGCCGAGCAGACGGCGGCGATATCGCCGACCGTGTCGCGGGCATAGACCGCCAGGATCGCCTCGGCCGCGCCGGGGCACAAAAGCGAGTCGTCGTCGATGAAAAACACCACTGGCGCCGTGACGTGCAGCAGTCCGACGTTGCGCTGTCGTGGCAGGCCAGGGGGCGCCGTTTCGACAATCACCTCGCCGTCCCACCCTTCGGTCAGCCGCGCGACTGCCCCCGCAATGGGCGCGTGATCGTCCGACGCATCGACCACGATCAGCCGCGCCGGCGGACAGGATTGGCCCAGCAAGCGCGGAATGGATAGCGCCAGCGCTTCGACGCGGTTTCGAGTGGCAATTACGGCGTCATAGGCCGGGACATCATCCGGGTGTGACAGCGCCCGTGAGGACATGGTGCGGTTCTCCTTGCACGAAAGGTGCACCGCCGATCATCCGGGAACGTGGTAAACAAAATCTTGACGAATGAGGGCGCATATCCATCACACGCCTTGATGCGCGGGGCCCGCACGGTGCCTCGACCCTGCCATATTGCGGCTCTATCGAGACCGCGACACCGCGAGCACAGACCGATATGAACAGGCCGATTTTCGAACTATCCCACTTGTTTTCAAGGTGGATTTCCGATTTGCCCTTTCACGGGCCAGGCCGTTTGGCCGTGTATCCTCGCCCCTTGGTAACGCGTGTTGTGAAATGATTTCTGTCTATCGAAAACTTCTCGATCTGATGACGCCCGCCGAGCGAAGCCGGTTCTGGCTTTTGGTCGGGATCACCTTTTCGCTCTCGGCGCTCGAAGCGGCGTCGGTCTTGTCGATTCTGCCGTTCCTGCAACTTCTGGCCGATCCCGAGCTGATCGAAACAAACGCCTATCTCAATTGGGCCTATACCCGCTTTGGCTTTACCGACACGCGCGGCTTTCTGATCGCGACCGGGGTTACGGTCTTTGTGATCACACTTGTCGGCCTCATCATGAAGATGCTGACCGTCTGGATCACCACGCGGTTCGCGCTCATGCGCTCGTTCTCGATTTCCTCGCGGCTTTTGACCGGGTACCTGCGCCAGCCCTACGAATGGTTCCTGTCACGCCACTCTGCCGAGTTGGGCAACGCCATCCTGGCCGAGGTCGACCTGGTTGTGCGCCAGGCGCTTTTGCCGGCGCTGCGGCTGATCCCGGAAACCTTCACGGTCCTGTTGCTGGTGGCCGCGCTCTGTCTGATGGAGCCCGGCATCGCGATCGGCGCTGCGGTGCTTCTTGGCGGGGTTTACGGGACGCTCTTCTTTCTGGTGCGGCGGCTTTTGACGCGCCTGGGCCAGATCCGCATGACCGCCAACCGCACCCGGTTTCACACCGTTCAAGAGGCGACCGGCGGTGTGAAAGAACTAAAGATCATGGGTCTGGAAAAGGACTTTACCACGCGGTTCCGTGGTGCGGCCTTCTCGATGGCCCGCGCCCAGACCCAAAGCCAGGTCATCTCCAACGTGCCGCGCTATGCGCTCGAAGCGGTGGCTTTTGGCGGTATGATCCTGTTGATCCTGATTTTGCTGGTGCGCGGCGACGGATCGCTTACCTCGCTTATTCCAACGCTCGGCCTGATCGCCGCGATCAGCCTGCGCCTGATCCCGGCGCTGCAACAGATCTACGCCCGGGGTTCGAGCCTCAAACAATCCGAAGCCGCCCTTGATCGTATCCACACCGATATGGTCGCCTTTGGCGGCACGCCCCCCCTGCCCGGCGCCCCTGACGAGCGTCTGCCGCTAACCACGCAGCTGACGCTTGATGCCATACGATACGGCTATCCCGACACCGAACGCCCCGCGCTCGATGCGCTGACCCTCGAGATCGAGGCCAATACGACAATCGGTATCGTGGGCGGTACGGGCGCGGGCAAGACAACGCTGGTCGATATCATCCTCGGCCTCCTGGACCCGGCCGATGGCGCAATGCGCGTCGATGGCACCACGATCACCAATGAAAACCGGCGCGCCTGGCAACAGACTTTGGGCTATGTGCCCCAGACGATCTTTCTGTCGGACGCGACCGTCGCCGAGAACATTGCCTTCGGGGTTCCGAAAGATGAAATCGACATGGCGGCGGTCGAAAAGGCCGCCCGTATTGCCGCGCTGCATGACTTTGTGATGTCCGAAATGTCCGAAGGCTATGACACTGCTGTCGGCGAACGCGGGGTGCGCCTGTCTGGCGGTCAGCGTCAGCGCATCGGCATTGCCCGCGCGCTTTACCGCGATCCCGCGATGCTGATCCTGGACGAGGCCACAAGCGCGCGCGACACGTTCACCGAAGCCGCCGCCAGGGATGCTGTTTTCTATTTTTCCTGTCACTAGACTATCTTGATGATCGCTCACCGTCTTTCGTCGGTGCGCGATTGCGATCGGATCTTCCTTTTGAAGCACGGCCGCGTCGAGGCTGCGGGACGCTTTGAAGAGCTTGTCGAAGGCAACGCCGACTTTCAGAAAATGGCTGCCGCCGGCGGAACCGGCGGCTAGGCGCGCTTAGCTTTCGCTAACCACCAGACGGTGCAGCATCGGATCGCCGCGGCCCGAGCCCCCCTCGGGGGCCGAGTTGCGGATGCGGGCGTACAACACGAGATCGCTCTCGCCGCCCGGCACGGTGAAGCTGCCGGTGATGTCCTTCAACTCGACCTTTGTCGCGCTGGCCGGGGTCAGCGTGTCAGAAAAGAACACCGTGCCGCTGCCGTTGCGGATCGAGAACTCCAGGTTGCCCGTGAAGCCGTTCTTTGAGCCCGCTTGCGACGAGGTCGCCACCTGAGCCGTCACAGCATAGCTCGCTCCCGCCACGGCCGAATTTTGCAACGGCAGATCAAGCGATGGGCGCGATCCGGTCTTGTCACAGCGCAGCGCGCCGAAATTCAAACCGGTCAACCCGTCGAGACTCTGCGTCGGCTCGTGTCGGGCATTGGCGTCATCGGTGACAATCCCGGCGATCTCCGTTTCATAGTCGATCGCAAAGCGACCCCGGAACTCGGTATCCACCAGCGTCGTCGCAGGCAAAACCGTGAGCGGCGGACACGTCACGCCACCGGTTGTCACGGTTTGCGCCCCAGAGGCATTCGAGGCCGTGATGTCACAGGTCAGCACCGCATCGGCGTCTTGCGCCGCTCGGGTGTATGTCTGCTCTGTTGCCCCCGAGATCGCCACGCCGTCACGCCGCCACTGGAAGGCAAAGCTCGGCGCCGGAGCCCCGGACCAATAGCCTACACCTGCGGCCAGTTCGACGTCATTGCCCCCCACCGTCGTCGGCGACGGCAGCCAGTACGGATGTTCCCATCCGGGATGCGGTCGATACGAAATCGCCGGTGTCACCGTGTTGACGGGGGCGGCTGCCGAAGCGCTGCCGCTTGTGGTGATGACCTCGGACGGTCCGTCGCCGGTGGCATAGGGGAAGTTGGCCGACCACGGGCTTGGTCCGCTCGCCGAATGGCGCCGCCAGCCGACATAATGCCCCCGGCCCCGCAACAGACCGTTCAACGTGAACCGTCCCGCAATCAGCGTCACGTCGTTCAGCTCGATCCACTGAACCCCATCCAGCGAATAGCGGATGTCGGTCCGGGTGATCGGCGCGGTGGTGTAGTTGATGTTGCGATCGTCGAAAGCGATCGTGCCCGCGCTTGCTCCGGTTGAGAAATACCCGTTGGCATCGGTGATCGTGGAGTTGCCCTTGGGCGGCTGATCGGGAATGCCCGACCAGGGCGTCGCCGCGCCTGCCGCGATAAGATCATCCCAGGCCTGACGCCAGGCCAACGATGTGCCCCCGGTGGGTTTCACAGGTGGCGAAAACCGATACCAGCGCGACAGAAACGCATGACTCGCCGTAAGCGGTTGGCCGGGATCGTTGGCGCTTGCGCCATCAAGGATCATCGCCTGCCCCGACGCCTTGCCGGCCGGACCTTGCGCAAACGAACAGATCGCCGCCTGTTCCCAGCCCGTGATATCGGCGGCCAGGTTCAGGTACCGCGCCCCGTGGTGCGAACCGGGCTCATCCGGTTCCAAATGCGGAATGCCGAGATGTTCGGCGACATAGGTCTGTGCCTCGACACCCGACTTGCCGTTGGCGGCACTGCCGATATTGCCGACATCAACCCAGAAACCGTTGGCCGTGGGCTGAAGCCGGGCGGCATGCACCGCCTGCAACAGCGACTCGTCACGCGTCAGCGCCGCCGCCGCCATGCCCCAAAGCCACATCCCGCCGCCCTGTCCGGCGCCTGCGCCAAGCCGTTCGGTGCCCATCGCGGCCATCTCCAGCGCGGTCTCAAGATCCCCCGCATTGGTCATGATCCCGTCGATGATCTCCTGGCGTTGCGCCGCCGTCGTCGACACCGTGTTCAGCGCATAGATAAACCGCGCATAATGCGCCACGAGGTCCGCCGAATAGTTCGAGTTCGCCGTGTTGAACGACGCATCGAGGCGAAGCCGCCGGCGCCGCTCGCCGTTGGTGATGAACATCGGCAGAAACGGCGGCACCTCGTCGAGGATCGCCGCAACGGATGGAAAGTTTGCCGGCATCGGAAGTCCGCGCGGCGAGAAACTGATCTGGCCCCGCGTGCGGATCGGTTTGGTCGTGCCGGAAACGCCGGGACGATAGGCCCCCTCGGGCGGCGCCACATCGAGCACGGTCAAAACGACGTATTTCTGAATTGTCTGCCACTGCCCCCCGGTGCCGGTGCCGGTCCGGCGGATCGATTTGACGACGCTGGCGCGCGCGCCCCCGGCAATCGCCAGCGGACCGCTGACGCCCGGATCGACATTGGCCGCAGCATCATAGGTGATGTTGGCCGAGGAATTGCCGGTCCCGAGATAGCCGTCAAAGCCCTGAGGATCGCCGCTCAGAATCCAGGGGTTCATCATCGCGCCATTGCCGTCGAAACCGTCACCGTTGAGGTTGCCGGAGGCTGGCGTGATCGAGGTCACCTGGAACCCTTGGGTCGCGACGACAAAAGGTTCACCGGTCACAAACCGGCCCACCGGCATCGCCGTGTCAAAGGTGAACGTCACCCCGTCCTGGGCAATCGACGTCTGGAGCGTCGTCCCGATGGAGCCACTGTTGACGGTCGTGTTGATCGTGGTTGAAGCTCCAAATGTCATCTTACACCTCCTCCACACGCAACATCGCGACCGCGGGGTTGCCGCCGTTCGCACCACCGGCGCCCGTTTCACAAATCACCGAAAACCAAAGCTCTGACGATGTCGCCGTCACCTGTTGGCCGCGCAGCTCGACAAGGCGGGGCTGACCGGCCTGGCTTTCGTCGATCTGTGCGTAATCGTTCAGGTCGATGTCACTGCCGATCTTGACCCGCAACGGGCCGGTCCAGTTGGTCTCGCCCAAGGGCAAATCGGCATCCACCGTATAGGTCCGCCCGGCCACGACCGGCACCGCAAAGCGAAGCTGCGGATAATTGCCGCCCTTCACCGCGCGCACACCGCCGTCGCTCAGGCCGCTGGCAAAGGCCGGCCAGGTCTCGGACGGCACGTGCTCGGGCGTTGCGTTATAGGGGTTGGCCTGCATCGACGCCCAGACGCTTGCATGCGCCGTCGCAAAGCTTGCGTCGAACTCGGTGTCGATCACCACGCCGCCGCCTGCGCTTGTGCTGGTCGAGAACCCAAGCGTGCCGGTGCCCGCGATCCCGCCGTGCGGATTGCCGGCGCTGTCGCGCAGCGCACCGGGGTCGATCAGAACCGCATAGTCGCGATTGCCTGCCAGCTGGGCCGTGGGCCGAAGCGTCACGGTTGTGCCCGTGATCGCCACCTGTCCCGCTCCGGTCCCGGCGTTTGCCTGTACATCAAAGGTTTCCACCGTCGCGCTGTTGGTCACATCATAAAGCGCGAGCGTCCCCGCTCCGGCCACAACGGCTTCGGAAAAGGTCAGAACCGGCTCAACATCGCTTGCCACAGCCGTGGCGCCCGCCGCCGGCACGCTGGAAACCAGCGCTGGCGCGGCCGTGTCGATGTCGATGGCGACCGTGCGCACGAGCGACGGCTCATCCGCTTCGATGGCCGCGACAAAGCTGATTTCCTGAAGCCCGTCGTTGCCGGTCGAAAAGGTCACGGCCGTGGTGTTGGCGCCCGACGACACAAAGAACGACCCGCCATCGAACCCGCCACCGCCGATAACGTCATCGGGGTCTGGGTTGGTGCCGGTGGCATCACGCCGCCAGTGGATCGTGCAATCGGCATCGACCGTCAGGCCGATGGTATTCGTGGCGTCATCCAAAATCGGGATCGACAGGTCCGGGCCCGGCCCGGCCTCGGGGTCTTCGATGTGGAACGAAAAGACCACGTTGATCGCGCCGCCCGAATTGGCGGCCGTGACACGGGCCACGGCGCCGATCGCCTGAGCGTCGGTGCGGATGCTCAAAAATCCGGTGGCCGCGTTGATCGAGGCCCCCTGCCCGGCAACCGACCAGTTAAGCTGGGCGCCGCTGGCAAAGGGCGACATGTCGATGGTCTCGACGCCGGTGTCGATGTCCCAGAACTGTTCGCCGGGACCGCCACTGCCGGTGGGCGGGGCGTGCCGGATCACCGCAGGCGCGGTATCAAGCGCCGGATAACCCACAGGTGTGATCGTGCAAAACAAGCCTTCGGCATCATAAAGCGCCGCCGTCGGCGTATAGCTTGCATCGGTCGCGCCCGAGATCGGCCCCGACTGGGCCGTGGCCCATTGATAGGTAAATGACCCCGGTTGCGCGCCCGAGAAATTGCTCGCCACGGCGGTCAGCGTGACACCGCTTTGCGCCGAGGGCCCGAACGTGGGGTTATTGGTGAGCCCCGTGAGCACGGCGTCAAACGTCAACAACATGTCGGCGACGGTAAGCGAGAATGCGCTCTCTGCGAAGCCAAGAGTGTTGGTTGCGCGGATCACAATCGAGAGCGGGCCCACCTCGGCGGCAGGGGTGCCGCTCAAGGTGCCCGTGGCCGACAGGCTCAGACCCGACGGCAAAGCGTCCGACCCGGGCGCAAGCGCATAGCTAAGCGCCGCCCCGGTAAAGTCACTCGACAGGTCGCGCGGGCTCATCGCCACGCCGGTCTCCAACGTCAGATCGGACAACAGCCCGATTGCGGTGGGGGGAACCGGACCGGCAGACAAAAGCTGCCGGACACCGGCGAAAAGGCCGCAGCCCGTCGACAGATCCATGAGAGGGTTCCTTAGCTCAGGCCAACAAGATCGGCGGCTGTCGTACCGGTCGCAAAGACCTGCACGGCACGGAACGGATAGACGACACCGCCCTGAAGATTGGCAAAGGTCACCGTATCGCCGGAGACGGTCTTCAGGCGGACATTGCCCGACTGGCCGACATAAAGCGCGCGCGTGACATGGGCGAGCTCGGTGGCGTCGCTTGGGGTGATGGCTTCCGGCTGACTGGCCGGGGCGGTCAGACCAACAGCGTGGTCGGCAAAGGCGTCCTGCATCGGGCACTCCTGAGATGAAAATCCCGTAGAGTATTCGATTTTATTATTAATTTTCAGAAACCTATGCGCGCGCACGGGTTACAGAACCGTTACCCCACCGCGCGCAGGAAAACGGCCGACCCAAAGGGCCGGCCGTCAATAAGGCTTTGATGGCGCCGGATCAGGCTGCGAGATCTTCCTCGGACGGATCGTCCTCGTCCATATCGCACTGTGCCAAATCCTCGGCGTCGCAGACCGCGGGTACGATGTCGGCGAGCATGACCGTGTCCGACTCCATCGCTGCGGTTGTCGTCGGGGCCGGATCCTCGTCGTCGTCTCCACCAAGACCGAAGATGGCAAGAATGAAGTCGAGAATATTGGACAGGAAGTTCCCGCCATCGGATTCCACTGCATTCGGCTCATCCCCGCGTTCGCCGGGATCATCTGGCGCAGGCGCTTCCGAGGACGGCGGTGTGGGCGCCGCAGGCGGATCAGAGGCCGGCGGTGTGGGGGCCGGCGGTGTGGGGGCTGGCGGATCTGATGGGTCCGGAGGCGTCGGGCGATCCATCGGCGGCGGATCGGCCGCCGGCGGCTCCGGAGCGGGCGCCGGCGCAGGAGGTTCCGGCGCGGGGGCCGGAGGGGGCGGCGCCGGGCGATCCACCACTGGCAGGTCCCCCGCAACGCCGGTGTCCGCGCTCATCGCGATATTGTCGACGACGGCGTCCATCGAATCATTCCAGGCGTTCCCAAAGATCAGGTTCCAGGACTGAACCGGCATGGTCATGCCCCAGGCCTCGGTCTCGGACACGCTTTCACCGTCTGCAAAAAGCTCCAGCTGTCCTGTGTCACCGTTAAAGGCAACGCCGATCCGGTGGGCCTCGCCATCATCAAACACCGGCTCGCGGCTTGTCAGGCTGTAGGTGTCTTCCGTGGTTGTGAGGCGAAGCCCGAAATGGCCTTCGTCCGTGCCCCAGGCCGACATGCTTTTGTGCATATAAAGGAACACGCCGGATTTCTCGTCACCGGTGGGCTGCAAATCCATCGACAGCCCGAACGTATCGGCGTTGGCCAACCCGTCGCTGGACCGCTGGATCTGGAATTCGCTGCCGTCCCCGATAAGGAAACCCTTGCCGTCGAAACCGTTGACGGTGTTGCCTTCGTTGATGACGCCTGGCGTCGCGTCGGAGATATCGACGACACCCCCTTCAAAATCGAAGGCAAAGACATCCTTGGTCTCAACCTCGACCATGCGGTCCAGTTCGGCCACTGCAGCGCCGCCTTTGCGGATCTCAAGGGTCACATCCTGTTCGCCACCGGCGCCGAACAGCTTAGTGACCTCGATACCCTGTGCGGTCGAGCCATCCGCAAACGTCCAGTGATAGGTATACCCGGCACTGTCCTCGGTCGCGCCACGGCCATCGATCGACAGGCTGGCATCAAAGGTGATCTCGTATTGGTCTTCTGCACCGGCCTCGGTGCGGATGATCGCCAGAACACCGTTGTCGTCCGTCGATGCCGGCATCTGGCCGTAGGGGCTTCCTTTGCCGGCCCAGGGGCTATCGGGCAAAAGGAAAAGATCGCGCAGATCGGCGCCCATGCCGACCGTCGGGTTGGAAAAGTGATGCCCGACCCAGGTGTCCTGATGTGGCCCGCCGTATGTCACAAGCTTGTTGCCCGACACCGTGGCGTTGTTGCCCTCGACGATCTTGGCGACAATGTTGTCCGTGATCTCGGCGTTCTTGCCGTCACGAATGAAGATCTCCGGCAAGTACGAACGCGGATCGCCGGCGACGATCATCTGCGCATCGGGGTTCCAAAGCACCGTGTTGCCGTCAACGGGCATACCGTCCGAGTTCGCGATATGGATGCCCCATTTATGGGCGTTGTAGATGATGTTGTCGGTGACGACGATGTTCTCAAAATACCCGGCCGTCGGATCGCCGGCTTTGCCGAACTCTTCGTTGCGAATAAAGATCGACTGGCTCGCGGCCTGGTTGGTGATCAGGATATTCCCTGAAATAGTGACGTTTTTCGTCAAAATATCCGAATCCGATCCCCAGATCTGAATGAGGTCGGAGTGGTTCAGCGTCTGATCCGTTCCATAGAAATTGTGCATGTGATTGTTGGAAATCACCAGGTCTTCGAACGCGCCGCCGCGAAAGCCGTCGCCTTGCATGTTGGTCAGCTCGTTGCCGACGATTTCAAGACCGGTGCTGTGGTTGGCCTTGAGCGCGTGAAAGTAGCCGTCGATATAGTTGTTCTCGAGAAGCACGTCCTCGGTCTTGCGGATCAGGGACATGTCCTCGCCCTTGACCCCGGCGTTCTTGATCGCGAAATCCGTATCGTGCTGGAAATGGCTGTCGACGATCTGAATGTTTTTGACGGCCGTCAGCTCGAGATCAACCTCGCCCCTGGGACGGTCCACGCCGGTGCTGTCGACAAAGACGTTTTCGACGCGAATGTTGTCGACGTCGGAAAACTTGATGCGCGTGAAATGCGCCGGGTCGTCGTCATCGGCGGAGGCAATGATCACCGGCTCGGTCCCGCCGGTGTGATTGTAGGTTGTAATGGCAAAGCCGCCATATTCGCCCGGCTCAACCAGGATCCGGCCGCCTCCGGCCGTCGCGGAAAGCGTATTGTAAGCGTCGATAAGGTCGGCCTTGGTCGAAACGGTAATGGTCGGGCCGGAAGTCGTGATCGGCGGGTGTGGCATGCAAACTGTTTCCCGAGTGATGTCAGTGTCGGGAAAGAGACTTGTCTGTCGATCAGGGCAGCAAAAGGGCATCACAAATGACGCAAATCGGCGGGAATTGGACATTTCGCCAAAGTCTCGACACGATTCCGCCGACTTTGATCGAGATTTAGCACATATTGTATATACTATAAGTCTACATACAGCATATTGTGTTTTTTGTTGTTCTCGAATTGAGAACAATAGGGCCTGAATCCCGCCGACTGGTGCGGTGTCTTTGGCGGGGTTCTGCCCATGCTCTGCGAGGCTTTCAAACAGCGTTTCGCACGCCGCCACAAAATGTGCTCGACGATATCACCGTCCCTGATCCGGCGACAAAGCCGGGGCGCAGTTGCCCCGAGTCATTCATGACTTTGCCTTATGCCCGGCCCGACACCACCTGGCCCAGCATCCAGCCCATCCGGCACAGCCGCACCCGCGCCAGCGTCACCAGTGCGCGGCCCTTCTCGCCCGCGCTCAAAGCCGGATGGCGCAGGACCTTCAGACCATGCACCGGGACGCTCAGCGGCATCAAAAGCGCCTTGAACGCCCATTTGAGCCGCCCGCCGCCCGCCTCGCCTTCCAGCAGAAACCCTTCCGAGGTCAGCCGCCGCCATTTGTACCGAAGCGCCGCCCAGTCCTGTCGCGAAGGGTGGCTCACGGCGAAATCATCGTCAAAGCCAAGCCGGAACCCGGCCTTGGCCGCCCGCTGACTCCAGTCCTTGTCTTCCGAGACCGCCGGGCGAAACCCGCCCGTTGTGTCAAAAACCTTGCGCGAGGTGACAAGATTGCCGCTGCCCAGAAAGGCCCCCTTGTCGAGGTAGGATTGCATCTTGAAGGCAAAGACCGTCTCAAACGCCTCGGCGCCCGATTGCGGCGGCGGGGTTTCGTGGAACACATCCACCCTGCCCCCGATCACCGCGTCCTGGTCTGCAATGCTGCGCCCCCGCGCGACCCAATCCGGCGCCGCAACGCAGTCGGCGTCGATGAACATCAACCACGGCGCGGTGGTGGCCGCGACACCGGCGTTGCGCGCCGGGCCGGCGCCCTTTTCGGTTTGCACCACCACCCGCACCTCGGGCCAGCGCACCGTCACCGGCGCGAGATCCTCGGTCGAATTGTTGTCGGCGATCACCACTTCGATGTCGTCGCTCACCTGCGGCATTAGCGCCTCAAGGCACCGCTCCAGGCGGGGGACGTCATTATAGTGGGGTATGATAATGGCAAACTGGTACATGACGCGGCCCGATTGGCACAGACTCCGCGCTCGCGCCAGAGATCACAGCGTTTCGCATCGAAACCCTTGCACCAGTGTCGCGCTCCCGCCATGACGCGCCCATGTCCGTGCCCGAGTTGTCCATCATCGTCATCAGCTACAACACACGCGAGATGACCCTTGCCTGTCTGGCCTCGGTCTATGCCGAGACCACGACGCCGTTCGAGCTGATCGTCGTTGACAACGCGTCACCTGATGGGTCGGCCGACGCCATCGCCGCGGCCTTTCCAGAGGCCAAACTTATCGCCGAGACCACCAACCACGGTTTCGCGCCCGCCCACGATGTCGCCCTGCCCCATGCGACCGCGCCTTGGGTGCTGCTGCTCAATCCTGACACGGTCGTGCTTGATGGCGCGCTCGACAAACTGCTCGCCTACGCAAAAGAAACGCCTGATGCCGGAATATGGGGCGGGCGGACGTTGTTCGGCGACAAGACCCTCAATGCGACGTCCTGCTGGGGCAAAATGACCCCGTTTTCCCTGTTTTCGAGACTGTTTTTCCTGTCGAACGCCTTCAAATCATCCGAGCGTCTGAACCCCGAAGAGATCGGCCGCTGGCCTCGCGACACGGCGCGCGCCGTCGATGTGGTGACCGGTTGCCTGTTCCTGATGCGCCGCGCCGATTGGGACCGCCTCGGCGGCTTTGACCCGGCCTTTACGATGTACGGCGAGGAGACGGATCTCTGCATGCGGGCGCACAAGCTTGGCTTCAAACCCCGGATCACGCCAGAGGCCACCATCATCCATTACGGCGGTGCCTCCGACACCGTGCGGGCCGACAAGATGGTCCGGCTGATGCGCGCCAAGATCGAGCTTATCAAACGCCACTTTTCGCCCGCAACACGCGGGCTCGGGCGCGCGCTTCTCGGGCTTTGGCCGCTGTCGCGAGGGGTGATGTGGAAGGCCATCGCGCTGACCGGGCGCACCGGAGCCGCCGAGAAGGCCGCGAACTGGATGGAGATCTGGAACCGGCGAGCTGAATGGAAAGACGGCTATTCAAGCTGATTTAGTGACTGTTTACACGCAAGACCAAACGCACCTTCATGCCTTCAGCCGCTTTGCCAGCCACTTCTGCAAGTCCTCCACGAAGTCCTCCGTGACCGCAGCGCCCGACAACTCGACCCGCCTTTTTCCCGCCAACAACCGCACCCCCTGCGGCGCCGCGCGCTCGACCAGGGGTTTCGCAGCGGACGGGGGCGCCGCCCTGTCCTCGGAGCGCTCCTCGGGCCGCCGCTGGGCCGGGACCGCGCTCAAGGTGGCCATCTCGGCCTCTGCCGTCTCGCAATCACGCTCAGTGAGCCGCGCTGTCAGTTGCGCGGCCGCGCCGTCCTCGCCCAACGCCTTGGCCAGCGCCAGCCCGGCGCGCTCACCAATCGCGGTTGGAAACCGCAGCACGTCGCCAAGACTGCGATGGATCGTCAGGAACGACAGGATCTTTGACCGCTTCGCCCGGCTTGCATGGCGGAACAATTCGCGCACGGCGATCTCGGCGGTCGGGAACACGCCCTTTTCTGCCGCCTCATGGGCAATCCGGGCGCGTTCGTAATAGCTGAGGTTGGCGCGGATCTCGTTTTCCTCGACCATCGCGACATAGGCGTCCGCCTCGTTCTCGACGGTCCGCACAAAGGCTTTCACCGTGCCGAACCGCTCGCCGTGTTTCGCCCCGAGCACCTTCAGCGCCTCAAGCCGCCGCCAGCCGGAAATGAGGCCATAGCGCCCGTCCCCAAGCGCCTGCACCTCGATCGGCGTCTGCTGGCCCCGGTCCTCGATGGAGGCCGTGAGCGTCGCCATATCCTCGTCCTCGGCCGCGATCCGGTCACGCACGAGAAACCCCGGCTCCACCGCATCGAGCGCGAGGTCGATCACCAGCCGTCCGGTTTCGCGCGCCGTACGGTGTTCGTCGGCGGCCTCCATCAGCGCATCGCGCCCGGCGGCATCGGCCACAAGGCTGGCAATCGGCGGGTGGGCGGCGGATTTCACCTCGGGCGCGGACGCATCGGTCAGCGCGGCAGCGGGGCTCAGGCGTTTGCGGCGGGCCATGGGGACACTCCTTTTTTCGATGCGAAACAGGGTGCGAAACATTGGTTAAATTTGATGTTTCGCACCGTTCGCAGGAATCGCGATTGAATGAAATCAATGACTTGCGAGAAAAATGTTTCGCGCGCGAAACATTTTGGGGCCTGTTTCGCAGTCATTCCGCGGCCATCTGAGCAGTGGCTTCGCGGTGCCATATACCCACCAACAGCTCCTTGAAGGCGGCATAGGTCTCGTCAAAGGTTGCCCGCCCCCGCGCATAGGTGTCGCGGTTGAAGTCGCGGTAATCGGCCTCGTAGATGCCGTGCACCTGCTCGCCGGCCTGCCCGATGAGCGCGGTGAAGTCCTGCCGGTAAGGGCTAAGCGTGCGTCCTAGATAGGCCTGGATCAACCCCGCCATCTCGGCCTGTTGGCTGCCGTCATAGCGTGTCAGCACCGCGCGCACCGCGTCCCATTCGAACCCCATCTCGGGGCGGCCCAGGGCGCGGGCGGCAGCGTTTTCGCCGTCTTCAATCGAGCGAAACGTCGAATGCAGCATGTCAAAGAACCGCCCCGTGCTGTCGAACTCCAGGAACGACGCGCCGAACGGCACCAGCAGGATATCTGCGGCCGCCAAGCCATTGATTGTCAGATAGCCGAGGGCAGGGGGCGTATCGAGGAACACGAGGTCATACTGATCGAGCACCCCGTCGGCCTCCAGCGCACCCTCCAGCGCCTCCCAAAGCTTCCAGCCGCGCGACGCCATGCGCCAGACCGGGAACTGGAACTCGGACCAGTAGAGATTGAGCTGTGCCCCGATCAGGTCGATGTTGGGCCAGTGGGTTTTGGCGATGACGTCCTTCGCCGACATCCCGAGCGCTTCGGTCAGCGTCTCGTCCAGCGGGGTCGGGGCCTCGCCCATGTCGACCCGGCGCTGGTTGTCGGCCTGCAAGTGCCGCGCGTAGTGGCGCGCCAAAAGCGGAAAAACCGTCGCCCACTCATCCTCGACCTGACCGCCGAAAATCGAGGTCATCGACCCCTGGCTGTCGAGGTCCACCACCAGCACCTTGTAGCCATCGAGCGCGGCCGACATCGCCAGATGCGCCGCCGTCGAGGTTTTGCCGACGCCGCCTTTGAAGTTCGCCACCGCGACGATCTTTGCCGGGACCCCTTCGGGGCGGTAGGGCAGGTAATCCTTGGCCTTCGATCCTTCCGCTGCGAAATGGGCGCGCAGGCGCAGCACTTCGTCCAGCGTGAACCACTTGGCGCCGCCGACCGTCTCGGACACGCCCTGCGGCAGGTCGGGGTTCTGGCGCAGCACACGGCGGAAATGGGCGGGGGCGACAGGGATCAGATACTTGGTAATCTCCCAGGTCGAAAACGGACGCAGCGATTTGCCGCCCCGTTCGTTCAAGCCCCGCCCGGCGAGATCGGACCGGCCCCGGGCACAAGCCGCGGCGATCGCTGCGAAATCATCCGTGCCCGTGGGCGTGCCCAGCAGATCTGCGGCCCTGTCGGGGTCGATACCGAAATACGGGGGGAGGGGGTCACTGCTCATGGCCAGCCTCTGATGTTACATGTTTTCGGCAATGTACCGCAAAACGTGTAACATGGGAAGAACCCCGTTTTCCTCTCGCTTTTTCTAAGCAATTTCCGGCGGTTTTCGACTGTCGCATCCGTCTGATACGGGCGATGCAGTCTTTTTCATCGTTATGATCTGTTAGATCCAGTTACGGGGTAAAGTGCAAAGGGTGAAGCTCTTGTGATTTTTGCCAAAAATCGCCTGTGAGGCATGGCAGCCGACTCTGAAACGACGAAAAAGCGACTCTGAAACCCCGAATAGATGACTCCGAAGCCACGATAGGGGAGGTGGACGCAGGCCAAGGTCTCGGCCAAGGTGTCATTGAAACCACGAATCCCTTTCACGAGCCGGAAAACCGGCCGGGGGCGAGCAGGCAATGACAGGTGCGATCAGCACAGATGGGGGGCGCCCCTTGGCGTCGGCGATGGGCGATTTCTTCGTCTGTGATTTCTTTGGCGTCTCGCCCAAGCATGACCTCGCCTCGATGGAACATCCGATTTTTTCGCTCTCCACGCGCCCCGACCGCCGGATCCTGACCTATGACCGGGGCGGCGTCGAGGTGACAGTGACGCCCTCGGTAAAAGGGCGCGCCACGATCTTTGACGCCGACATTCTGATTTTTTGTATTTCCCAGCTTATGGCCGCGCTGAACAAGGGCGCGCCGGTGTCGCGGCATCTGACGCTGACCGCGCATGACCTGCTGCTCGCGACCCACCGCGAAACCTCGGGCGATGCTTACCGGCGGTTGCGCGAGGCCTTCGAGCGGCTGGCGGGAACGCGGATTACGACGAATATCGCGACCGGGGCGGGCGATGATTTGACCGAGACCACCACGGGGTTTGGCCTGATCGAGTCCTGGGAGATCGTGCGCAAAACCCGCAAAGGCCGGATGGTCAGCGTCAGCGTCACACTGTCTGAATGGGTCTACCGCGCGGTTCTGGCGAAATCCGTTCTGACGCTGTCCCGCGAATATTTCACCCTGCGCCGCCCGCTGGAGCGCCGCCTTTATGCGCTGGCGCGCAAACATTGCGGCAACCAGCCCCGCTGGCAGGTTTCGGTGGCGACATTGGCCGAAAAATCCGGCTCCCGGAGCCCGCGCCGGGTGTTCCGCGCTATGCTGCGCGAGATCATCGCAGAAGGGCATCTGCCCGATTATCTTTTCGAAGAACTGCCCGGCGATCTGATCCGGGTCACGCCGCGGCGCATGCGCGCCAACGCCGCGCCGCTTGCGCCCGAGACGCTGGAGGCTGCGCGCGCGGCCGTGCCGGGGGCGGATGTCTATGCGCTGGAGGCGCGCTGGCGCGCAGAAACCGGCGGGCAGGGGGGCCACACCGGGTTTCTTGCGTGGATCGCTCAGTTGCCCGCATAGAACCGCTCTGCTAGCGAGCGCGCGAACCTTCGTCGAAGGAGCGTTGTACCAGTGCCCGAAACCCATCACGACCCCAGTATTCCCGACGGCTGTGGCTTTGTCTTCGCCGCGACCGGTGAGACATACATCACGCTTGCGCGCCGCGCCGCGCGGTCCTTGCGCGCCATCCACCCGGACGCCGAGATCGATCTGTTCACCGACGCCGATCCCGGCGACACGGTGTTTTCAGATGTTCATATTCTCTCCGAAAGCTGGTTTCGCCCGAAGATGGAGGCGCTTCGGACCTCGCGTTTCGAGCGCACGCTTTTCCTGGATGCCGATGTCATGGTCATCGCCAGCCTCGCGCCGGTCTTTGAGGTGCTCGAGCGCTTTGATGTCGCCGCCGCCCAGGACCGCTACGGCGCGTCGACGGCCGGTCTGTTGCACCATACCCGCGCCATGCCCCCGGCCTTTCCGGCCTTGAACAGCGGCGTGCTCGCCATGCGCCGCACGCCCGACACCGCGGCGCTTCTGGCCGCCTGGGAGCATCAGATGAAAGACACCGGCGCCAAGCGCGACCAGCCGGTCCTGCGCGAGTTGCTCTATGACAGCGATCTCAGGGTTTGCACGCTGCCGCCGGGATATAACCTCTTGAGCTTTAACGAACTGACCTCGTGGTGGGGCATGTTTGGCGCCCCCCGCGTGCTGCATTCGCCAAAGCTTCACAAAGGCCGGGGCGGGGCGGGCGACCCCGAGACGCCCTATACGATGGCCGAAGTGGTGGGCGCGAAAAACGCCGAGCGCATAAAGCACCTCTTGCACGCCGACCCGACCGTCACCCCCGAGGCCGCCCCCGGCACCCGGCGTCAGAACGACCCCCTCGAAGGCGACGGGCTGCGCGGTCTGCGCCGCCGCCTGGCCCCCTATATTCGCAAGCTCAAGGGCCACTGAGCACAACGCCCAGAACAAGGAGACCCCGGCATGCGTGTGTTTTTCAACCGGGCCAATACGAACTTTGGCGATCATCTGAACGACTGGCTGTGGCCGCGTCTGATCCCCGAAATGCTCGAGATCAAGGACGACCGCGTGCTGGTCGGGGTCGGCTCGTTGTTGAAGGCCGACCTGGAGCGGGTGCCGGGGCGCAAGATCATCTTCGGGACCGGCTCGGGCTATGGTGTCCCGCCGACGCCGGACGTGGCCGCACGCTGGGACATTCACGCCGTGCGCGGCCCGCTCACCGCGTCACAGTTCGGGTTGTCGGACGACAAGGCGATCACCGATGGCGCCTGGCTCATCGACCTTTTGCCGGAATACGCGACCCTGCCCGACCGCGGTACAGAGGCGGGCGTTGTCCCGCATTGGACCTCTGCGGCGCTTGGCAACTGGCAAGGCGCGGTCGAGGCCGCGGGGATGACGTATATCGACCCGCTCGATGACGGCCCGTCGATCCTGGATCGGATCGCGCGGGCGCGGCTGGCGGTGGTCGAGTCGCTTCACGGGGCGATCTTTGCCGATTACTTTCGCACGCCCTGGGTGCCGGTCTCTTCGACAACGCGAGTGCTGCATTACAAATGGGTCGATTGGTGTCGCTCACTGGACCTTGAATACCACCCGCTGCCGCTGCCGCCGTCGGATGCGGTGGATTTCCTGACGCAAGGGCGGCGCCCGAACCGCGCCATGCCCGAGATCACGCCGATCCCGATCCCCGACGCCCGGCTGACGATGAAACCGGCGGCGGGCGTGCGGGCGGCCGGGGCCGGCTACAAGGCGAAAATGCGCGTCAAAGCCGGGTTGCGTGGGATCCGCGACGGCGGTCTGGATATGCTGCGCGCGCGCCGCGACATCGGGCCGCTCAAAGGGTGGAACGCAGGCTACCGCGATGATCTTGTGGCCTATCTCGAGCGCATACAAACCGCCGAGCCGTTCCTGAGCGGCGACGGCATTCGCGCCCAGCGTCTGGATCAGCTGAAGGCCGCCTTCGAGGCCTTCAAAGCCGCCGAACGCTAACCGGACGTCCACTGGCGCAGCTGTGCGCCAAGCCGGTCGGTGAACCCGGCCGGCGCGTTCGCATCAAGCGGTGCGCCATCCGTGCCCCAGGCTTCGGCCTCGGCGATGGTCTGCGCCAGATCCGCCTCGTTCCAGGCGATGAAAATGCCCGGCTTGCTTTCCAGCCAGCGTGCCGTCGCCATCTGATGATCGGTCGTATGCTCGCCGGTTTCAAATCGGCGCGGCACCATGACAAGGGGCGTGCCGGTCTGCAGTGCGGTGATCGCCGAGCCCATGCCGGCGTGACTGACGATGACGTCGGCGTCGGCCACGGTCCGGGCATAAAGATCACCGGGCAGGCTTCGGTGCCAGGTCATATGCGCAGGCTCATACGCGCCATCGCCGATCTGGGCGATCACCGCGTCATCGCGCGTCGCGGCAAATGCATCCATCGCGGCAATCATCCGATCAAAGGGAAAAACGGTGCCGATGGTGACGAAGATCACAGGACCGCCCCCCAATGTTTGACGCCCTCTTCAACGAGATCGGGCCATTGCGTCAGGCGGATATCGGCAAACCGCGCCGCCAGCCGACCTGATCCCGACAGGGTTTCGACATTGGCGATACTGTCGATCCAGATGGTTTTCGCCCGAAACAGGGTCTTTCCAAGCGCCAGCATAATCAGCCCCGGCGCGGCCCCGGTGGTGACGATGACGCCGGGGCGCACCTTGATCAACAGCCAGAGCGCCTGAAAGATCACCTTGAGAACACCAAGCCGCTGCGCCCGGCTGGCCTCGCCGATGACAAGGAACGGGGCCGGGGCGACATCGCTGGCCGAGGCCGGATCGCGGCTGATCCAGGTGACGTCCTGGCCTTCGAAGGCGGGGCGCAGGCGCATGAGCTGGACCCAATGCCCGCCGCCGGAGGCGATTGCCAATACGCGTTTACGTGCCACACTTCAGGCCCTTTGTTGTTGCCTGCGCTCCTTATGCGGGGGAGATGCAAACAAACAATGGGAAAGTATGTCCGACATCCCACGGCTTGCGCGGATGGGCGGGGAATGCCACGAACCGGCAACCTTTGTGAAAGCCATTGCCCGCCGTGACCCGCCGTTTGCATTTCATGATCCCGATCCGCCATCCGGCCCAGGTGCGTACCCCCGAGGCGCAAGTGCGCGGGTTGACCCAGACACTGGCCTCGCTGGCGGCACAAACACAGGCCGAGACCGTGGTGCGCATTGCCTGCAATCGCGAACAACGCCTGCCCGAGGCGGCGGCGGGCGCCACGCTTTGCCACGTCGACCTGCCGCCCAACGCGGCGCTAGAGGCTGCAACCTCGCGCAACGAAACCTATGCGGCGATCCGCGCCGACAAGGGGCGGCGGGTGGCGGCGGCGGTCGCGGATGTTCCCGAGACGGACCTCGTGATGGTGGTCGATGACGACGATCTCATTCACCGCCGCCTGGCCGAACATGTCCTTGCTGACACTTCGGGTGACGCCCATGTCATCGACAAGGGCTATCTCTGGACCGATGGCGCGCCCCGGATGCGCCGGATCAACGCCTTTCACACCCGCTGCGGCACCAGCCTGATCTTTGAGGCGCGCGCGTTTCGCTATGTCCGCGAGGGCGCGCGGGACGAGGGCGCGTATGACGAGCTGGGCAGTCACCGGATCATCGCGCCGGGACGCGCCGGGATGACCTTTCGCCCGGTGCCCTTTGCGGCGGCGATTTATCGGCTTGGCCACCGCAACGCCTCGCAAACCGACGTCGCCGCATCGCGCGGAGCCCTGGGCAGGGTTCTTGCAGGCGCCAAGGGATTGCGCGAGGGCGCATTGGCGCGCCAGCGCATGACCGACGCGATCCGCGCCGATTTCTTCGGTGGTGGCCCGGCCACGGCGGCCACACAGACGGGCTAAGTGTATGCTTTGCCTTTGTGATGCCACGAACACCGGCTAAAACAGCGTCGACGCCGACACAGAGCGGACCAGAGGCACAAGCAGATGCACGTTCTCGTCACCGGAGGCGCCGGGTACATTGGCAGCCATGCCTGCAAGGCCCTTGCCGAGGCAGGCTATACCCCTGTGGCCTACGACAACCTGTCGACGGGGCGGGAAAACGCCGTGCACTGGGGGCCGCTGGAAACCGGCGATCTTTTGGATCGCGACCGGCTGGATGCTGTGTTCGCCGCCTACGAACCGGTTGCCGTGATGCATTTTGCCGCCGCCATCGACGTGGCCGAAAGTGTCACTAATCCGGGGAAATACTGGCGAAACAACCTGTTCGGCAGTCTGACACTGGCCGAGGCGATGGTCGCGCATGATTGTCTTAACCTGGTCTTTTCATCGACCTGTGCGGTCTATGATGGCGGCACCGGCGCGGATCTCACCGAAGACAGCCCGATCGGTCCGATCAACGCCTATGGCGGCTCCAAGCGCGCCAGCGAAATGATGTTCGCCGACCTTGGTGCGGCGCATGGCCTGAAAACAACCGTGTTTCGCTATTTCAACGTTGCGGGCGCCGCGCGGGACGCGGGGATCGGTCAGCGCCACGATGCAGACGCCACCCATATCATCCCGCGCCTTTTGATGGCCCTGGCGGGCGGGGCTGGGCACATGACCGTCCATGGCGACGATTACCCGACGCCCGACGGCACCTGTGTGCGCGATTACATCCACGTCACCGACCTTGTACGCGCCCATGTCGCCGGGTTGGCGCGTTTGCACGACGGCGGCGAAAGCGCGGTTTACAACCTCGGGACGGGGCGGGGGGCGTCGGTGCGCGAAGTGATCGAAGCCGCAGGCGCCGTGGTCGGACATCCGCCCCAGATCCAGGTCGGCCCGCGCCGCGCGGGCGATGCGGTGCGCTTGGTCTCTGGCTCGGCGCGGGCGGGCGAAGATCTTGGCTGGAGCCCGGAAATCTCTGGTTTAGAGACGATTTTGGCCGATGCCTGGGCCTGGCATCAGGCGCGGGGGTGGGAGGCATGAGCGCCGCGCGCGACGTCCTGGCCGTTGATCTCGACGGCACCCTGATCGCCAGCGATATGCTGCACGAAAGCTTTTGGGCAACCCTGGGCCGGGACCGCGCACAGGTGTTGAAAGCCTGCGGAGCTTTGTTGACCGGTGGCAAGGCCGCGCTCAAGGCCGCGTTGGCCGGGGCAAAGGTCGATGTGGCGCGGCTACCGTATAAAACCGAAGTCCTTGACGAGATCCGCCGCCGCCGCGAGACCGGCGCCCATGTCGTCCTGGCCACCGCCAGCGACCAGGCCCTGGCCCAGGCCGTTGCCGACCATCTCGGCCTGTTCGACGAAGTTCTGGCCTCGGACGGCGCAACCAACCTCAAAGGCCCCGCCAAGGCCGAGGCCCTGACCGGGGCTTACGGCGACAAGGGCTTTGCCTATGCCGGCGACGCCACCGCGGATCTGCCGGTCTGGGCCGTCGCGCGCGAGGCCATTGCGGTCGATGTCACCCCGGCCCTGAAAGCGCGGATCAAAACCGACACCGTCACCAGCGTCGACAGCGCCGCCGCCCCCTCAGGACGGCTGAAGGCGGCCTTCAAGGCGCTTCGGCCGCATCAATGGCTGAAAAATCTGTTGATCTTCATTCCGATGCTTCTGGCGCATGACTTTGCCGCGGGCACGATTGGCGCCGCAATTGCGGCCTTTGTTGCCTTTTGTCTCATCGCCTCCAGCGTCTATGTGCTGAACGACCTTCTGGATCTGTCCGCTGACCGGGCGCATCCGCGCAAACGTCTGCGCCCCTTTGCTTCGGGCGCGCTGCCGCTTCAGGCGGGGCTGGTGATGGCGCCGGGGCTGTTTGTGGCCGGGATCGCCGTCGGGGCGTTCGCGGGGCCGCTGTTTCTGGGCGTTCTGGTGTTCTACTACCTGTGTACGCTGGCCTATTCGCTGTTTTTAAAACGTGTGACGGTCATTGATATCTGCATGCTCGCCGGTCTTTACACCTTGCGCGTCATCGCCGGCGCGGCGGCCACCATGACCCAGCCGTCGGTCTGGTTGCTTGGGTTTTCGATCTTTTTCTTCCTCGCGCTGGCGGCTGTGAAACGTCAGGCCGAACTGGTCGATCTTGTCGATGCGGGGCGCGAAAAGGCCGCCGGGCGGGGGTATTTGCCCGAAGACCTGCCGCTGATCACCATGATGGCGCTCTCGTCGGGCTATGTGTCGGTGCTTGTGGCGGGGCTTTATCTCACCTCTGACGCCGTGGCCGAGTTGTACAGCTTTCCCTCGGCGCTGTGGGGGATCTGTGCGGTGCTGATCTATTGGGTCAGCCGCATCGTGATGCTGACCCACCGCCGCCGCATGCACGATGATCCGATTGTGTTCGCGGTGACCGACAGGGTGAGCCTGTTTTGCGGCGCCTCGATCATCGCTTTGGCACTGGTCGCGGCGCGCCTGACGGTGCCGGTGTTCTGAGACCACGTTTAACGTGAATGTGAGGACCGGCAGGTGACGTTAGGAAAGCCGTTGGGCTATAGTCTCGTGTGGCCGGAATCAGGCTTTGGGATTTTGAGGGCGTGGGTTAGTACGATGGCGATGAGTGACAGTGTAGACACCCGACAGGGCACGGCGTTGCCGATCAACGCGCCTGGTTTCCTGCTCTTTGTGGCGCTTTGCGCCGTCTCGGTGCCAATCTTCTGGTTCGGCTTCGAAAGTCTGGCCCGCGCCTGGGCCACGCCCGAATACAGCCACGGGCCGATTATCCCGCTGATTTCGCTTTATCTTTTCCTGCGCGAGCTGCGCCACGCTCCGGCGGATGATGGCGCGCGCAAACGGCGCTGGCCGGGGGTTTTGATCATCGCGGGCGCGCTGGCGCTGGCGGCGCTTGGAAACCTCGCCCGTATTCCCGATATCGTCTCTTACGCCTTTATCATCTGGGTTGGTGGCGTGGTTCTGACCGTGTTCGGCTGGCAGCGCGGGGTGCGCCATCAGCTTCCGGTGTTCCACCTGATCTTCATGCTGCCCCTGCCACAGTTCCTCTATTGGCAGATGACAGTGTTTCTTCAGGGCATATCATCGGTCGTCGGCGTCTGGTTTGTTTCTGCGGCCGGTATTCCGGTGTTCCTTGACGGCAACATCATCGACCTTGGGGTCTACAAGCTTTTGGTGGCCGAGGCCTGTTCGGGACTGCGCTATCTGTTCCCGATCCTGAGCTTTTCCTATCTGTTCTCGATCCTCTATCGCGGTCCGGTCTGGCACAAGGCGATCCTTTTGCTGTCGGCCGCACCGATTGCGGTCTTCATGAACTCGTTCCGCATTGGTGTGATCGGCATTCTGGTGAACTCCTACGGGATCGAGCACGCCGAAGGGTTCCTGCATTTCTTCGAAGGCTGGATCATCTTCCTGGCCTGTATCGGCATTCTGTTCCTGATGGCCATCGGCCTGCAGCAGTTGCGCCGCGAAAGCCTGCCGCTCAGGGATGCGATCGACGTCGATTTCGACGGTTTCGGCGCGATCATGACGCGGAGTTTCTCGATCCAAA